>Ga0099364_10001892_pt1 | contig 33820 bp, 24 predicted proteins | sample TergutTh196P3_FD_73070 | JGI IMG/M metagenome (GOLD analysis project Ga0099364, IMG submission 73070) | Microcerotermes parvus P3 segment gut microbial communities from Pointe-Noire, Republic of the Congo - Th196 P3 | ecosystem: Host-associated > Arthropoda: Insects > Digestive system > Gut ... | reverse complement strand
CCCCTCCGGAAAAGCTCCTCCCCCACCCCCAAAGGGAGAAAAAAAAAAAAAAAAAAAAACCCTCCCCGGGGCGCAAAAACCCTCCCCTCCCCCCCCCCCCCCCCATCTTAACATCGCCCAGAAGGCGTGGCGGGAAGGGAAAAAAGCGTTCAACAAAATTGCCGTCCGCCTGAAAGCACCCTATGTGCCCCAAAATTATCAGAGAAAACTGAGGCAGTTATCGGCAAGCAATGAAAAAATAAAAGTTGCTTTCTTGGTCTCACAAAGTGCTAAATGGAACGGCAATTCACTCTATCGAAAGTTAGAAGAGGACGCCAGGTTTTCGCCCCTCGTCGTCTTTGCACCATCGAATGCGGATGGAAGTACCGCCTCAAACGACGAAAGGGAATGCCGGTTTTTTAGGGAACGCGGCTACCATGTTGTTGTCATTGGCAGCAATGCAGAATTTCAGTCTCTCAAACCGGATGTGGTCTTTTATCAACAACCGTGGACTCTGGCGGATATGAACCTCCTTCCCACGGAGGTATCACGATATGCGTTGTGCTGCTATTTTCCCTATGCCATTGTAACATCTATAGAGAACCAGCACACTTGGAAAACATGCCGTCTGTTTTGGCAAACCCTGTTTTGTCATTTCGTCTTCAGTACCGCAGTCGCAGAGCAACTCAATGCCAGAGGCATTCACAATCTCTTCGCCTCGGGACACCCAAAATTGGATGCCTACTTAGAGCCGGTGAAAACCAACCCTTGGAAAGACAAAGAAAAATTCAAGATCATTTATGCCCCGCACCATTCTTTCACGGCGGATAGGGCTTGCTGGGCAACTTTTGGCTGGAATGGCCGTGAATTGCTGGAATGGGCAAAGACGCACTCGGATACCGAATGGATATTCAAGCCGCATCCCCGATTTCGTTATGCGGTGATCCGCCAAAAAGAGATCATGAGCGCATCCGAACTTGACCGTTATTATGACGAATGGAGCAAGATCGGCAGTGTCTATACACTGGGGGACTATTTTGACATATTCCGCACTGCCGATTTGTTGATTACGGATTGCGGCAGTTTTTTGACGGAATGGCTGCCGACGGAAAAGCCTTGCATCCACTTGATTTCGCCCAACGAACTGCCGAATTGCCGTTCATTCGTTCACGAAAAAAGCAGCCGGCACTATTACAAAGTGAAAAACCTTGCAGACCTGAATGCGGCAGTGGAAATGCTGGCGGTGCGCCGTGAAGACCCGATGGCAGCGGCACGCATAGAAGATGCAAAGGAAATACCGTTAGATAATGCGAAAAATATCCATCAGTGGTTGATCGACACAATAATAGAGAGGACAAAATGAGAAAAATTACAGGGTTAGCAGGAAAAATTATCAAAGAACAAACAGAGCCCGGTGCGGCAGCACCGGAGCTTCCGCTCCGGGCTCTGTGAACTTTTTATCCGACGGGGCAGTATTATCCTGCGACACGGCAATAATTTACCTTTTTTAGGGGTTCCCACAAAACAAACAGAGCCCGTGGCGTAAGCCAGGGAATAACCGAACGATTTTCTCACTGACGTTACAGACTCGGTGGGTGTTTTGTGCAAACGGTTCCAGCCACGGCTGTAAGAGGTCTTACCTAATCAACAGCAACACAGACAGCAACACAGGAGTATTATATTTGATGATCACCGCCATTACCTTTGGAGCATACGACCTGTTTCATATTGGACATTTGAACTTGTTGCGCAATGCGAAAGCGCAATGCGATTGGCTGGTCGTCGGCATTTCCACCAGCGAACGGATATTTAAGTATAAAAACAAGCGTCCGGTATTTTCAGATCACGAACGCTTGGCTATCATACGTTCCTGTCGTTTTGTGGACGACGCTTTTCTCAATGCGGGTCATCCGGGCGATCCCCATTCTTATACCGAATGGGTTACAAAAATGGGAGCGTCCAAATGGTTTGTCGGCAGCGACTGGCAAGGAACGGACAAATTCAACACAATGGGAGTTCTCGCCAAAGAGTTTAATTGCGAATTGATTTATTTACCGCATACGGGCGGCATTTCGACCACGGAGATCGTTCAACGGATACTGGAAATGGGCAAATTGCCCCATCCTACGGATGCCCTTCCATTTTTTTCCTCGCCGCCGCATGGAGTTCCCGAACGTCATGTGGCCTAACATTAGCCCCGGCGGATAAAAAAGTTCACAGAGCCCGGAGCGGAATCTCCGGCGCTGCCGCACCGGGCTCTGTTTGTTCTTTGCTAATATTTCCCGCCTGATACGAGTCCTATGCGGCGTTGGCCGCTTCATCAAGAGCGGAGCGGATACGGGAAAAGGGTTCGAGAAAATCAATAGTCCGTGCCGCTGTTTTCACTTCGGTCAATAACTCTTCCCTGTTGATGCCCCTCACTTCCGGCACGGCAATCGAACGGTTGCCCAGACGGACTTCCCGCCACATTTCTGTATCAAATCCCGGTACGGAAGGAATCGAGGTGTTCCCGTTCCGTTTAAAATCCCTCGTTCGGAGATGTGCATTGTCAATGCCGAAATCTTTGAGTGATGCGCTGAGTTCTTCAGAAATCTCCCGAAACGGCGGGGCATCTGCGGTTTCATGTTGGTCCGTTTTCACGAGTCCGGCGAAAACGTAAATAACCGGAGTCGAAACCAATGATTGAACCGGCAAAACAGCAGCATGGTTTGTGAAAATAGACAAAACAGGGAGTTTAGAGCGTTGAATAAGTGTTTGGGCAATCCTTTCGCCGTAAAGAAAGGGTTCCAGTGTATTGCCGTAGAGAATTTGCTGGATTTTATCGGGCGAGAGCGGCATCGTACAGTGGAATTCCAGCGGACGACCCGCTCTATTCAGAACGAGATACCCTCCGGTCAAACCAGCGGCCGGCTGGTCGATCACCGTCAAAAAGCCCAGATTTTCCGACATCAGGGGAGATTGTAAAATCTATACGCAGTCTTCACTCACCCCCTCTATCGGCAAAACTTGTCCCCAGAATAGAGTTTTTTTCTTTGGACTTTTCAGAAGCCGCATCTCAAAATCCGCTGTATAAAATCCGTAATGGAACGGCCGGATATTACCCTACACGAAATAGAAAACGGGCGTTTTGGACATAGAAAAATCTCCTTTCTGAAATTATCCAGGGAAATAAGTGTCCGGCAAGATTGGGGCAGGTCAATGTCGGATGCTCCGTAACGTCGATGGCAATATGCTGAAAACGGCATGAAATTGGACTTTGCGTCCCTTGCGCATCCTTTGCGTCCTTTGCGGTTAAATCTTTTTTTAACCGCAAAGGACGCAAAGCCCTGTTAATCATTAAAGACGCAAAGTTCGCAAAGAAAAAAACGTCCCATTTGTTTCCGTGTAAGCTATAATCTGCCTAAAAAAGGCACACCCGCCTCTCATTTTATAACGCACCACGTACTGCCTTGTTTTGCTCTCTATTTTTACTATACTGTTAGGCGGACATTCCGCTCGCCGGGCGAGCGGACTCACAGGCTAACCTTCCGCTCGCGGGCGGACTCACTATGGAAATCAAACCCTTTGCAGGCTACCGTTACAATCCCGCAACAGTCGGCAATCTCGATGACGTGATTGCTCCCCCTTATGATGTGATCGACGAGACTTTTCAAGAGGAACTCTATCAACGCCATCCCAACAACGTCATTCGGCTCATCTTGGAAAAGATGTATCCGACGGACAGCGAAGTCGATAACCGATATACCCGAACCGCCAAAACATTGGAATCATGGAAGGAAAATGACATCATCCGTCAAGATAAATGTCCCGCTTTGTATGTCTATCATCAGATTTACGAAGCCGAAGGACAAAATTATGTCCGTAAAGGTTTCATGTGCGGTTGCCGTGCGGTCCCCTTCGGCTTCGGAATGGTCTATCCCCACGAAATCACGATGAGCGGTCCGAAACTTGACCGGCTGATGCTCAGGACTGCCTGTAAGATGAATTTCAGTCAGATTTTCGGACTCTATCCCGACGCAGAAAATTCGGTGCAATCCATCTTGGAAGACGCTCTGACACAGGGAAAGTACACCGATTCGGCAAGTGCTGTGGATCATTTGGGAGTGGTCAATAAAATGTGGGTCGTCGAAGATGAGGAAATCATCAAGCGGGTTGTTGCGGCAATGGCACCGAAGCCGATTTTTATTGCCGACGGGCATCACCGCTACGAAACGGCATGCAATTACCGGCAACAGATTGATGATATGGGCTTGTTGCACAGCGAACATCCAGCAAATCACGTATTGATGGTCTGCATTGCGATGGAAGACCCCGGCTTGATTGTGCTGCCGACGCACCGTTTGTTTACCGGTCTGCCGGTGCTGACCAGCATGGAATTAGAGACAAAATTAGGCGGTTGCTTCCAATTAGAGCGAGTCGGCAACGGTATTGACGATGCCCACAAAGTGTGGCAACGCATCGAACGGGAGCACCGTCAAGATGCCATCGGGCTTTACACGCCGAAAGATGGGTGCTGGTCGCTCACTTCACTCACAGAAGAAGGAAAGGCAAAGATGGACGAAATCGCTCAAGATCACCATCCTGAATGGCGGGAACTGGGCGTGAGTCTGTTGCATCGGTTGATTGTCGCAACGCTTTTAGAAGTCCCTGAACCGCCGAAACCGGAATATGTCCATTTGGTTGATGAGGTGATCACGGGCTTGCGGACGGCAGACTATTCATTGGCAGCATTAGTTATGCCGGCAACGGTGGAACACATTCGGACGTTGAGCCTTTTAGGCGACCGAATGCCTGCCAAGAGCACCTATTTTTACCCGAAATTGATCGCGGGATTAGTCTTCAATCCATTGGAATAGAGTCCCGGAACGGAGTCGAGGAGAGCCGAGAGTCCTTTGCGGTTATACTGCGATACGGCAATAATTTACCTTTTCTCCTTCGTGTTGCCCTTGCGTCCTTGGCGGTTAAAAAAGGATTTAACCGCAAAGGACGCAAGGGGACACAAAGAAAAACGTCCCATTTGTCCCCGTGTAAGGTATAGAGGTTCCCACATCTTATTCCACCGGTTCCAGTAGCGCAACACCCTCCGCCGGAAGCGTCAAATGCAACACTCCGCCAATCAACGGAACCACCCTGCGGCTGACCAAGTTATTAAACGCCATGTAAGGTTTCTCAAATCGCAGTTCCACAGCCTTCTCCTCCTGCGAATCATTGAAGACCGTAAAATAATGCTCTCCAAAACGCTCGACGTAAACCTGCGGTTCACTCGACGTTGCCCGCGTAATCGGCTGCCAGCCCGCCTCGGCAACGAGTTTACACAACGGTACATACTTCTTAAACAACGGTCGATCCCGATTGTACAAGTCCGGTTGCGAAAAATACGTCCGCGTCGAAGCATCCGCACTGAAAAAGCCCGGAAACATTCCATACGCCAAACAACGCCGCATAAAACGCTCCGACATGTCATACGACCAGCGCGTGAAGTCCGTATTCATCAAAAAGCAATACGGCTTCGCTCCGCACATCGCCCGGCGATAAAGCATTGCCGAGTCACTCATCGGACTCCAACGTCCGCCGCGATTCCAATCGGTCTCCGTACCCAGAATGTCAAACCAGGGTACAAGCCAGCAGATTCTATCCGGCGTAGAGTTGGCAAACATCAATTTATCGTGTTGCCGCATATCTTCGGAAATCTTTCGGCAATACTCGAAGAGCATCAGCCCCTTGAAAATTGCCGGTTGATATTCCTCTTGCGAAAAGACCAACGGCGTGCGTGCCGCCGCAAAGTTTTCTCTTCGATAATCGAGCGGCGTGGTCACGTATGCCTCTGCGGAGTCGATGTATTCGCCATCCAGTATTCCTCTGTCGGTTCGTCCGTAGTAACGTTCAAAAATTTGCGGACTCCATTTGAGGGCAAAACTTCCTCCTTCGATTTCCGGCATATCATTGGTACTCCAGACAGCACCCTTTGTCCAAGGAGTATCGAGGATTTGACAGGATAATTTCCCGTCGGCATCGTACATTCCGCTCTTGAAAAGAGCCAATGCTCTCGCATTGTTATTCTCGGCAAGTCTTTTCGCTTCGGCAAGCGCGGTATCGTAATTATGGGGGACATTGTCCGGTATCGGCATCCACCACGTTCCCGGCTCGGTGTAGCGGAACGTCAATATGTCGTGCGCATCGTCCCAGGCGGTTTCGTTGTCTCCTTCTTTGAATTTGAAACCGAAATCCTCGTACCCCTCGATGGTGCTGATGGACGTAAAGGGCATCCAAACGCCCTGTTCGGGAGTGCGGCTGGCGAAATAGTCGGGAAAGATTCGATAATAAGCGTCGAGTGCGCCGCGAAATGTGTGTTCGGAATCAAATCCAAAACTAACGAAGTTAATCGTCGCCGTCGGTGATTCTTTCGTCAGAGCAATGTCAACGGCGACGAACAATTCCGATGTTCCCGAATTGTAGCCGGTACGGAAAAAGCCGGGCGTTTTCATGTCAATGCCGATTCCAATACCAGTGGACGGTAAAGCAGGATGGTTAGGAAATGAGCGTAACCCATCGGGGGTTATCACCACCGCAAAAGGATAGTATGAAAGCCTGCCGTTTGAACCTATATTCGGCATGGAAGTCGTTAGGACATATTCTGTATTCGGCTCGATAGCAATGTCGGATCGCTGATGTTCGCACCAAATTCTAGCGGGCACCAGAGCGGTATAAACCAGCGTGAAGCATCGGTCGGTATCGTCGGAATTGGTCAGCGTCACTTGTGTGGTCTGCCATGTGAGAGACTGTCCGACCTCTACCTCTATTATTTTAACTGCCGGAATGACACCAAGGGGATTGCCCTCCAAGGAAAAATAATCGGAATTCGCGGCAACATCTCGGATTTGCAACTTTGCGATTCCCTTTTTAATGACTGGAACGCCGTCGAAAAGGACTGCCTCCTGCGGCGTTCTCAACACGGACAATTTCATATCCCGAAAGGCAACTTTGCCCGACTTGTTGCGGAACAGGGTGTAGAAAGTCAAATGTCGCACGGGCTTTGGCGGCAGAATGGTGAGCGTTTTCTTTTGCCAATCGTGGGTTCCGGTGGCGAAGGCGGCGGATTGTCCCCAGAGGTTTGTACCGTCTTCGTAGGTAATGTCGATGTAGATACTGTAATCGCCGCCAGAAGGGGAACCGGAGACGTTTTCCGCTTTGCTCCATGCTTCGGCGAGAATCGGTTCGGGCTTCGTTTGATTGAGCGTAACTGTTTGTGCGACTCCTCGTCGTGCGGTGGTGTCGTTGCCGTTGTCGCAGACGAAGACTCCGTCTTCGATTTGGTAGCCTGCTTCAAAGAGACGAAATCTGTCCGGTTGCAGAAGATTGACTTCTGTGTTGTCAAATCGGACGACTTGCTTGACGACGGTTTGAGCGTAAGTTGCCGGTGGGAGCAATGCGATGAGAATGAAAACGATGGGGAAATCGTATCGGCTCATGGTATTAGAGGGGGAGTGAAGTCCCTTATTATAAGGCTTCCGCCAGAAAGTGATATACCGCAAACAGGTGCGGGGGTTATTTTCTTCTTTGTGCTCCTTTGTGTACTTTGTGGTTACAGGGTTGGCGGTGAAATGTTCACAGAGCCCGTGGCGTAAATCATGGAATCGCTCGGTTGATTCCCTGGCCCCGCGCCACGGGCTCTGTGCCATTTTATCCGCCAGGGCAGTAAATCTTTGCCTTCGTTATTTTCCCGCTTACACAACACTCTTTTTGTGGTAAAATGAGGACTGTTTTATCGTTTCCAGAAAATGTCGCTACTCACCCAATCCTCCGCTTGGAAGGCTTTACAAAAACACCGTCAATCTCTCGAAACCGTTGCCATGCGGCAACTCTTCGCCGACGATTCCCAGCGGTTCGATAAATTTTCCGCCCTATTCAATGGCATCCTGTTCGACTACTCCAAAAATCTTATCACGGACGAAACAATCACGCTGCTCCTCGAACTGGCAAAGGAAACCGACATCTTCGGCTGGCGAGACAAAATGTTTGCCGGCGAGAAAATCAACGTTACCGAAAATAGGGCAGTATTGCACACCGCTCTGCGTAACCAATCGAATCGTCCCGTTATGGTCGATGGGCAAGATGTCATGCCCAGTGTGCGTGCCGTGTTGGAAAAGATGAACGCTTTCTCTGAACGAGTTATCGGCGGCGATTGGAAAGGCTACACCGGCAAAGCAATCACCGACATCGTCAACATCGGCATCGGCGGCTCCGACCTGGGAGCCGTCATGGTAACGGAAACATTGAAACCCTACAAAACACGGCTTAATGTCCACTTCGTTTCCAACGTGGACGGCACGCACATTGCCGAAACACTCAAAAAACTCGATGCCGAAACAACGATGTTTCTCATCGCTTCTAAAACGTTTACCACGCAAGAAACGATGACCAATGCGGAATCGGCAAGAACTTGGTTTCTAAAATTGGCGAAGCCTTGGTACCAAAAACCTGCCAAGCAAGACGTGGCGAAACACTTTATCGCCCTTTCTACGAATCGGGAAAAGGTCGAAGAATTCGGCATTGATCCCGAAAACATGTTCGAGTTTTGGGACTGGGTCGGCGGTCGTTATTCGCTCTGGTCGGCAGTCGGGTTGTCGATAGTGCTGGCAATCGGATACGACAATTTCCAAGAATTGTTGACCGGCGCGTTTGAGGCGGATGAACATTTCCGAAATGCACCGCCGGAAAAGAACATTCCGCTCCTGATGGGCTTGCTCGGAGTTTGGTACAACAATTTCTGGAATGCTCAAAGTTATGCGATTTTGCCTTACGATCAATACTTGCACCGGTTTGCTGCTTTTTTGCAACAGGGAGACATGGAGAGCAACGGCAAGAGAGTTGACCGAAACAATCAGCCAGTCGATTATGCGACGGGTCCCATCATCTGGGGAGAGCCGGGAACGAATGGACAACACGCATTTTACCAGTTGATTCATCAGGGCACACACCACATGATTCCGTGTGATTTTTTGGCATCGGTCAACTCGCACAATCCTTTGGGAGACCATCATGAAAAACTGCTCTCGAACTTTTTGGCGCAGACGGAAGCATTGATGAAGGGGAAGACTTTGGACGAGGCGGCGGCGGAACTGCGTCAATCGGGTTTGCCGGAGGAGGAGGTTCAACGTCTTGCTCCGTCGAAGGTATTTCCGGGCAACAGTCCGACGAATTCTTTTCTCTATGAGCGGTTGACTCCGAGGACGCTGGGAACGCTTATTGCTTTTTACGAACACAAGATTTTCGTGCAGGGAATTGTGTGGAACATCAATTCGTATGACCAGATGGGGGTGGAACTCGGCAAACAGTTGGCGGGAGTGCTGTTGCCGCAACTGCAAAGTAATGAAGAGGTTACGTCACACGATTCCTCCACGAATGGATTGATGGCATTTTATAAGAAAAACCGAAAGTATAATGCGGCACGGCAATAATTTACCCTTTCCCCTTCGTGTCTCCTTTGTGCTCTTTGTGTCGTTGTGGTTAATCCTTTTTGAACCACAAAGGCACAAAGAACACAAAGAAAAAAGGGCAACCACCAGCGCTGTACGGTATAGCAACCCTCTATGAACAAAACAAGAAACAAAACGAAGCCGGAATATCATCTGCCTGAAGAAATCGTCTGTGCGGTAACCCATGCTCTGGGAGGCTATCTTGGTGCGGCTGCGGTCGTACTGCTTGTCTTTTTTGCCGTTTGGAGTGAAGAGCAACTCCCTTGGAAAATCGTCTCCGCGTCAATTTTCGGGGCGGCAATTGTTATTCTCTATTCGGCATCGACGCTTTACCATACCGTTACCAATCTGAAAATCAAGGATATATGCCGGTCTTTCGACCAGATGGCTATCTACATAATGATTGCAGGAAGTTATACACCCTTTTGTTTGGTGATCCTTCGGCAAAGTAATCCGGTCTTGGCGTGGACAATTTTCGGCCTCATCTGGGGAATTACTGCGGCGGGCATCCTGTTCAAGATATTGACCACGCGGCAATTCAAATATATTACGACCATTTCCTATCTCGTGATGGGTTGGCTGGGACTGTTTCTGATCCCGCCGCTCTTGAATACGGAGTTCGGATTCGGCGGATTCTTTTGGCTCATACTGGGAGGAGTATTATATTCGTTGGGTGTCATCTTTTTTCTTTGGCGGAGTTTGCCTTTCAATCATGCGATATGGCATATCTTCGTTCTCGCAGGAACGATTGCTCACTTCTTCTGTATCCTGTTTCATGTGATGATGTGAACACTCCCGGCATTGTTGAGGGGAACGTTATTGATCGGGACATTAGTACACATCTAAAATCACAGTTTATTTTGGTTTATACCTTACAACGTCAACAAACGCTCTTTTTTTACAGGGTTGGCGGGAAAAATTAGTAAAGAACCAACAGAGCCCGGTGCGGCAGCACCGGAGCTTCCGCTCCGGGCTCAGTGAACTTTTTACCCGCCGGGGCTGTAAAATCGTCGAAGGACTCGTGATACTCGATTTTTGAGACGAGTTCGCTTCCTCCTGCTTGATAATTTTTGATGACTTTGCGGATGGTGCAAGAGTCTTGACGCGTGAGTGTGCCGATTTCAGAAACGAATTTTCCGTTAGCGTGTAGCCGGAGGGTACGGAGGAAAAATGTCCAGTTATTGGCGTGTCGCAGTATAGTTTACTGTCAACATGCTCCACTCCAGCAGGGAGGCAAAAAGAGCAATTGTTGACGTGGGATAAGCACATTGGTTCCCACCCACCCGGTCAAAACGGGCTTCTGACCGTACCGCTTGACAAACCGGCACTGTAACCTTGGTCTTCCATCAGGTCGCAAAACCGGGTGTAGAGTTCCATATATTGCGATTGCTTTTCCGGGTTGGGAAAAAAGGCGGCATCGACAGCAAGCATGGCATCCGCGGCATCTTCGAGCGAATTGAACATCATTCCCAGTGCTGCAATCATTGCCGTTCCAAAGACAGGACTGCTCAACCCCTTCATCCGCCGGTTGATTCGTCCGGTAACATCGGCACGGCACTGCATCCAAACATCACTGGTACTCCATTGACCGCCCGTGTAAATGTCGCCGGGCGTTTCCGTCATGCCCGCCAGACGATTCAATTTTTGATAGCAAAAACGCTCAAAGAGTGCCGTCCCCTGAAGACAGGAAGCAAATTGCAGATACCGGTCCTCCGTTGCGGGAGTGATAAACCCCTCCGCACTGTTAGAAACGAAGGGGAACGTTTCTTCGCTGGAAACATTCGGGTACGCCAGATAAGTGCTGGGTAATCTCTGTGCAGCAACCGATTCCAGTTCAGCAAATGCCCCTTCGGAAAACCAAGTTGAAATCCATTCGGTGCCCGTCCGGCTATTGACCGAAAAAGACCATTTCTTGCTGGGCAACTTGTTGACCCGAACATGGTCTTGAACCGACCACACCATTGCAGAAGAAATGCCGCTGATGGACAGCCGTTTGTCCATAATGGTATGAAAATCCCCCTCCCTCCTTGCACCGGAAGCCAGAAATGCTGCTGTAACCGAAGTGGTTCCCAGAACGATCGTCATATCATTCGGCAGACCGGTGGCGGCGGATGCTTTCCGGGAAACAGTGCCGATCTTTTCCCCCAGGTGCATCAGGAGCGGCAAACGATCCCGAACACTGAGATACATATCGTAATCAAGCCAGTCAGGCCAACATTCGTCGATCAAATCGCAACCGGTACGTGCGGCAAAAGAAAATTCGGTTACGTCGGGCACACCTTTGAGCCGTCCAACGATAAAATCTGCCTGATGGACGAATCGGGCATCTTCATATTGTTTGGGATTGTGATCTTTGAACCATGCGATCTTCGGCAAGGGGTCTTCCGCACGGAACAGAAAGCCCTGTTTTTTGCAATGATCCCTACCATGAATGTTGAGGCTTTGGACATAATCGAAGGCACGTATATCTTCGGCAAGAATAGCGGGCACTACGGGATTCCCTTGCCGGTCAACGATGACCAGCGTGCCGGGGTCGCCGGAAACAGCCACCGCTTTGAGTTGGGAGGGGATGGTCGTTTTTTGGAGTTGTCCAACGAGATGTCCCAGGGCGAGACGGGTGGCATCCCACCAAATTTCGGGATCTTCTTCGAGTTGATGAAGTTTTGCTCCGCCGCTTGTGCTGACCGTTCGCCCCATAAATGGGGCGGAAGACTCGGCAATAACCGCTCCTTGGTCGGTAACGGCGGCAGTGTTGACACAATCCGCGGTTAAATTCACGCCGATAAAAACGGCGGGCGGGGACGTTGTGTGACTCATAAAGGAAAAACGACTATTCTGTGTCCCTCAAGTAGCAGGGAAAAGTATCAGGGAACCTCAAATGTCCGGGAACCGGGCATCCGAGCAACCCCATTCTACACTATGAGCCGCATTAGGTAAAGACGGAAGTAATTGCGATTGCGAAACTGGCAGTCGCCCCAGTCCGTTGACAAGCTTTGTCGGCAGTGTAACATCACAACGGTTCGCCTTATAAAAACCTCATTTTCAGCCTCAAAATAGGATTAAATGAGACTGCTGGTTACAGTGCTGACGGACTCTGCTTGTCTTGTGTAAAATTTTCCCGCCGGGGGCTGTCATTTGACATACCGCCCTGGCGGATAAAATGGCACAGAGCCCGTGGAGCAGGGCCAGGAAATCGATCGGTTGATTCCCTGGCTTACGCCACGGGCTCTGTGAACTGTGGGCTCTGTGAACATAGGACTCTGTAAATACCTTCCCGCCCGGGACACCCATCACTGACCTGCCCCCCCTTATCAAAATCCCGATTTTTCCCTCTTGGAATTTTTCCTGAATTTCTGTAACATCCCCCGTCTGAATTAGAATCGCCTTAAATTGCCAATACGTATGAATTGGATTGGATATACTGCGTTGTCCCTTGCCGCTCGGCGGTTTGCGCTCCTTTTTTGCGCCCTTTTTCTTGCTGCCGGGATCGCAATGGCAGAGCCCGAAGAGGGAGGAGAGGAGGAGCAATCCGAAGAGAACATAGAAGAAATTGCTGATATACCAATAGAAAATAAAAAAAAAGAACAGGTCGGCATCATAGACGATAAAAATGTCCTCATTATCGGCATCATGGACGAGGATGACACATGGCAGAATGCCAAATATGTGTTTAAGACTGAGGATATGGCACGGGAAGGGGAAGAAATTCTCCTCACGGCAATCAAGATCGAGGAAAAGGGGGTTCTAGTAGTAAAGCCCGGCACTGATTTAGAGTTAGAACGGCCTGCGGTAGGACTTCCCTCTATTACCATTCAGGAGGGCGGTACGTTAAAATTGTTCACTTCTGCAAGCACAAAAATTCATAGTATCGTTGCACAGGAAGAGAGCAGCGGGGAAGAGGAGAATTCCGAAGCGACGGAAGAAAGTGAGCTGGAAGAGGACGAGGAGGAGGAACCGCTCGGGGGTGTTTGGATTCAGTTAAATGGCGGAACACTCGAAATCCGTTACGGCGACGCGTGTGCATTGACCGGTACAAACCTCCACCTCTCCCTTGGTTCGGGAGGGGGAACGGTAGATGTGGGGAACAATCTTACATTCACAAGCGGCACTATAAGCGGCGGAAACCAATCGGGCGATCTGCTTAAAATGGGCGAGGGGACATGGGAAATCGACGGCACAACAAATGTGCCCGGCACGTTTAACGTTCGTGAAGGGAATGTAACTTTTCTTGAAAAGGTGCTGCTTATCGGTAAGTTAAACCTTGAACACACTAATTCGGAGGGAGTGATCATATTCAACAAAGAAGTTACGAAAATCGGTGAATTGAATGTCGGTATAAAATTACCTCCCGACACAGAGGAAGAGGAGGAGTCCGGTGGAGAGGAGTCGGAAGAGGAGGAGAATGAGACGGAGTCCGAGGTGACTCCCTTCAAGGGAACGGTCATTTTTCAGGAGAATGCAGCCGTTGACACATTGAGACTCTACGCAGGTACGGTCGAGGCGCATGGGAAGTTAACGGTAAAAGGGGGCGGCATTGAAGGAACCCTGATGGCGGGGCATCTGGAGGTACAGGCAGGGATACTCAATTTTGCTGCGGGGGAAGATCATGCCGTCGGGAAAATCACCATTGCACAGGGGGCAATGATGGATATGCATGCCGGTACAAAAATGACGCTGGGCTGGACCGCTCCTGGAAACGAAGGTGCAGAAGAAGGTGCAGAAGAGAGTGAGGGTGAAGGTGAAGGCGAGGGTGAAGGCGGCGGAACCGAGTCTGACAATACAGCGGAACCAGTGGACATTTTGGTTCAGGGAACGTTAAAAATCGAACAGACCGCAACATTCAGCAAGGGGGGAGAGGGGGAGGAGGCGATCCGCATCAGACTTGCCGGAAGCGGCAGTTCCGGCGGTGTGATTCACATTTATAAGAAAAAGAACGAAGAAGGAGAAGGAGAAGGAGAGGGAGAAGTGGAAGAGGAAGGAGAAGAGGAAGAACTCGTCTTCGGTTCCAAACTCTATGTTATCGAGGTACTGGGGTATGGAACCATACAAGTTGACGAGGGGTTGACCTTCATCACCGGGAATGTAACGATGCCGGAGGACAATTCCACAGAGGCACCGTCGGGAGCAAATCTCACTGTGATGGGCGGCGGAATCTATCAGGCCGACGAAGTCAATCTTGGAGAGGGGTATCTCTGGCTAGGGGACAATACAACGATGATAACTTCAGGAGAAACCGCCGCCGGAGAACTTCGCATCGGTGAAGGGAGCCGATTCCACGCGGGCGAAAAAGCCCAGTTCGGCTCCGTGCAAATCGGCGGGATCTATGATGGAAAAATCGATGAAGAATCAAAGGCGGCAGACCTGACCATCACGGTAGGCGGCTGGATGCTCGGCGGCGGACAAATCATCAACGTCGGTACCCTGACATTAGGCAATTCAACATCAGGCGGTACTCTTTATCTAGAAGGGACTCAGATAAAACATGGGGATAATATCATCGATGTCCAGAGTCTAGATGCAGGAGACTCCATGATAAAAATGATCAGAGGGAAAACAGGAACATACGAGGGTATCATTAAAATGGGGGAATGGGGGAGTGATACTTTGGGTTTAGATGACTGGATTGCAGAATTGAATAAGAGCAGTACCGCCCTTTATAATCCCGTATGGTCTCAACAAGATTTGGGAGAAGAAGAGGGCATCTCTCTTAATCTCAATCTCAAGATTTACGGCGTGGAGGAGTACATCGGCGACCCTAGCAAATGGAATCAACGGAGCAGGAATGCCCTCAATGCCGGAAAACTCTTGGACAAACTGTGCCAACTCTATCCCGATGAGGAGTACAACCTGCAACTGCGTTACCGTTTAGAATTGATGTCCGATGCGCAACTCAGAGGAACCATTCAGCATCTCATGGCGGGAGAACTGATAGGAAATGCAATGCGTATTGCGATGCACCAGCCGGCGAATAATGTTTTTCGGCATCTCGACAATGTTGCGCCGCTTCGTTCCCCCTTTGTGGGGGGCGGAGAGGTACGCGGGCAAGTCCGGGAGGGGTTCAACGTCTGGTTCACCTCCTACGGTCAAGCCGAACACGCACGGGGGGACGGAAGTACGTTTGACGGCTACAATGCCGCCCGATACGGCTTCTATGTCGGCGGCGATATTGAACTCTATAACCGTGCCGTGGCGGGTGTCATGTTCGGTTATGCGGCTCCCTCTATGAAAAATGCACTGGGGAAAGTAACCGCCAACGACTATACGGGCGGGGTCTATTTTCGGATGCCTACCGTCTGGGATGTCTCACTGAATGTGATGGCCGGTTTCGGCAGTCAGGATTACCAGTTCAGAAACTCGTTGGGCACGACTCCCTTCAAGGGCAGTTCCCTTTTTGCCAGTGTCGAACTTTCGCGTCCCTTCTCCTTTGGCGGCCATTCTTCCGTAGCCGATGGATGGCGTACCGCTCGGTTAACTCCGCTCATCGCGTTGGATTTTCAAACAGCCTCTATGGACGGCATTCTCCTTGCCGACCCGTTTTTTGCCCCTTACGGCGGTCTCCGCGTAGAGCCGGAGAGTCTGGATTCAACCTCCCTCCGGCTTGGATTGCTTGGGGAAGTTGGACGGTTCCGTACTCGATTGCAATACACTCGGCAAATTGCGGGGAAGGATTTTGTTACTTCCTCTACCTCTTTCGCGTGGGATGGGAGCGCAACATCGGTGCCGATTCAGAGTGTCCACTGGGGAAAGGATTGGCTCAATGCCGGTATTGGCTATGAATTCCTGTCCACGCGGCACTGGCGCATCTTCACTGACTACGATTTCGGAGCCGGCAAACGAAGCACGTCACACCTCGGTGCTCTCAATGTTATATTGAAGTGGTAATGTCATATTAGACCTTACACGGGGACAGATGTGACGTTTCTTTGCGTCCCTTGCACATCCTTTGCGTTCTTTGCGGTTAAATCTTCTTTTTTAACCGCAAAGAACGCGAAGGGTTACGCAAGGGGCGCAAAGAAAAGAAAAATCCCCTCTCAATTTTTTTCCGACCCGCCCCCCTTCGGGTTAAAAGCTTATTTGGATTCCCGAAGTAATCCCGAGTTTGCTGTATCCGGCTTTGAAGGGAGAGAAATTCCAGTCTCCGTCAAAGAAGAAGGTTGCCGTCCGGTCTTGGTTGAGCCAGATGTGCGTTCCCGCTCCCAGTTGCCATTGGTTGTAATCGAATTCTCCGCCCCGTACCGTAAATTCCTTGCTGCCGCTCGCAAAGGACTGTCTCGAATGGGGAGCACGGTCTCCCGCCAAGCGGAATATCTGGTATGCCCGCAGTTGCAGACCGCCTCGGGCAAAGTAACTCTCCGTTGTGAAGCCCGCCCGTACCATCAGCCGTCCGAAATTCAGGTTTCGGTAACGCATCGCATAACTGCCGCTCGTGACTCCTTCTGCCTCATGTCCCGCAGCAATGTTGCTGGAATCGTTCACCCACGATGCGGTACTGTCCAGGTGCAACCGTTCTGTGTAACCTTTCTGGTACACACTTTGGTATTCCCCGCCCACCGCCGGCCGGATCACGAAATTCGGATTGACCGTGAAGGGACGAGCAAACTCTATCGCATAATTGAACGTATACCCTTGTGTTTCCGAGTCGTAATGGTCATTGATGCCGAATATGTTGTTGCTGCCGGACATCGAACTGCCGATGAACACATCGCTGTTGCGGATGTAACGGTCGGATTTATAGGACTGATAGCCGAATCCGAGGAATGATTTCACTTCAAACTGCTCATACGGAGCGGTAACAAAGTAGAATCCGAAGGTGTAATCCTGACTCTTGACCTTATCATTCAATGACTGCAATGTTCCTTCACTGACCATCGCTACGCCGCCGAGGACTGCGCTGGGTGTCAGGTTCCATTCATTTCCTATCATCACACCATTGCGGTAGTAGGTGTACTTGAAGGAGTTCCGGTCATCCGCCATGGCGAAGTTTGAATGCGTGTAGGCACCCCAAACCGAGCCTGTACGGTAGAAGGGACTCTGTCCGCGTGTCTGTCCTGCCATCGGCGGAGCAAACTGCTGCCCCGGCGGCGGAACGCCCGGCTGACCGTAGGGCTGCTGCAACTGCCCCGTCTGCATGTTGCGGAACACAATGTCCCCGCGTCTGCCGGTACTCATCCCGCCGACACCGTAGCCGATACGGTTGAACAGGTGATCCGAAGGGGATAACAGGTTCATCGAAAGGCTGTTGGCACGCGTGGCCCCTGCGACTTGCCGAAATACATTATTCAGTGTTTCGGGACTATTCAATCCAAAATTGAAGGACTGTGCGAGTCCGGGATTGGTGAACATCGCATCATCCAATGCGTTGGCGACCGCCTGGGCATTATGGCTGTCGCCCGCCTTTCTCACCCGGTTACGGTAGTAGTTTTTGTCATCAATGACGGTCAAGACCGCTGCAAATTGTCCCGAAGCCATTTGAACATCCAAGATGCTGACATTGGCAAAGACCCAATCCGTCGTTGCGCTGGTTACTTGCTTGATGGTCCCATCCGTGTAACCTTCGCTGGCGATAATAATGTACGATGTCTGCTTTTCCTTTTGAGCGGCATTGCTGTCCAGGTCGTAAATCCGGTCTGCCTGAATGATACCGCCGAGTTGGGTCAGCCCCAGGTAGCCGTCCACGTCGGCGTTCGACGGCGGACTCGACGGCGAACCCAAATCATACAACGTGCTGCTCCAGTAGATACTGTCGTAAACATAGGGCGGAATCGTTCCGTGAACACTGACGACATCGCTGAAACCAAACCGCATGAGCAGTGTATCCAGTTGCGTCAACTCGAACCGGATATTGTTCTCCGTGAGCAGTTTTTGATTCAATGCCGCCCGACGTACCGGATTGGAGTCATATTGCTGGAGTTCGTTGGCCGTCAGTACCCTGACGAGCATTTGCCGCTGCAATTCCGTACGCCGCCTATCGTCGGTCAGGTACTCAAACTGTTCATACTCGGTCAGCAACGGCAAGCCCGTCTGGCTGTCCACCATTGCCGAAGGACTAAACCAGGACAGTTGCGTCCTCAATTTTTCGGTCGCGACGATTTGCCAATCTTCTTTGGAGAGTTCCCCTTCCGGCAAGTCTTCGGTATTGTAAACATAGGTCTTTGTCCCGTTGTGTTGGGTAACTTCGATACGGGTTTGGTGTGCGTTCCTAATGGTCACGGCATATTTGCCGAACACATCGCCGATCGTATCGTTGCTGATGGTGACGTGATATTCTCCCGCCGCCAGCGTTTCCAAGGTGTTGTACAGGGGGCCATTCCAAGTCGGATCATTCAGCGTCTCATAGGAGTGGTTGGGATCGTAAAATACGGGACGCGTGTGTTCATCCATCAAGTAGAGCGAACCGAAAATGGTGATCGCTCCGAACTGTCCTCCGGGCACTCCCCGCATGTCCCATTCGATGGACTTTGAGGAGTCTGTAAATGCGGAGAGCATGTCGTCGTACGCTGTTTTTTCGATGTTGATGGCTTGCTGTTCATTTTCGCCGATAAAGCCGGGTAAACCGGGGGCAAGGACACCGCGATTGATGAAGTAGCCTTCAAAGTAGTCGCTGCGCAGTGCGGGACTGTACCGCTGTGCAATCATGAATACACCATTTCCCGAAACAATACCTTCGTTAAGGACATCGTGAATGATCAGCCGGTCGGCATAGTCATCGTCGGCAAACGCGGAAACTCTGGGATTCGCAAAGGGATTCACGGCAAACGCTGCATCATTCAACAGGAGGTGCCCCGTCTTTTCGACATAAACATCCCGAACCCGGATACCGGCATCGCGGTATAGGCGTGAACCGTCTGCCCATTCCATAATGTTACGGTTGAAAACCGTCGTGCCCTCCTTAAACCGGAGGTCAATGTTACCGAAGCCGAGAACACTCATGTACGAGGAATTGCTCATCGTTTCCGTGTCAGTGCTCCAATCGTTAAAGTAGCGTTCGCTGCTGAAGGGGTCGCCGATACCGCTTCCGTAAATGTTTCCGCTGAAAATATCGCCGCCGGTGAAGACCACTAGCGTCCCATCCCGCGTGTATCCTTCCAACAGTTCCGAAATGTAGAGTCCCGTCCCCACTTCGACAAATAAGGGATTGTAATGGATATATCGGGACAAGGCTTCCCGGAAGTGCCGGGGATTATCGGCATAGCCGTAGGAATCGGTCATCACGCCGGGGCCATTGGGCCACTGGGATTGTCCGGCAATGTAGTTGAGCAATATCTCGTCGAGTACCAGGGAGACTCCCGGGATGTCGATGGCGGACGACGACACTCCGGTGCCGGTGCCGTCGCGGTGCCCCAGTAGTAAACTCGGCGAGGGTGTATCATCAATGTCGAGGATTTCGGTGTAATAGGGGATCGCCCCGGGATGACCGTGTACCCAGAAAGACGTTCCAATGGTGCCATTGGGTGAATACGTTCCTTCGCCGATCCAATTCCCGGTGACGGGGTCCCAAGTGGTGCCGTCGCCGCCGGTCATCACTGTAACCACCGCATTGTAGAACGAAATGATGTCGCCATGCACCCCGGCATTGTCAAAATGGAACACGTCGGGATCAACACTGAACAGCACGTCGGGATTGTACAGGAGTTTCGACCTTTTGATGGAGGTCATGGTATCCAAGGCGTGGAAATTATCTGCCGACCGTTTGAGGTCGTTTTCCGGGCTGATGCTGGGCATCCCCGTGGAGCCGAAAAAGAGCACGTCGGAGAGATTTTTCACATCTCTGTTTTCGCCGACGACAATCTGGGACACATGCGCCAGGTCGCCGATGAATATCGCCGCCGCATAACCTTGGAGTGCCGTCAAGCCTTGGAGACTTCCCCCCGCGACCAAGGCATCGTCGCCGAGTACCGTAATCTGCCGGACAGTGGGGCCGTAATACGTTGTCCAGGGAGCCACACCGGGTGCCGGGAAAACGACTCCCTCCCAAAGCATGGAGGTGCCGAGAACCTCGATTCCGATGCCGCGGGACTCATCAAAGGGGGTAAAATAGGGCAAGCCGGACGAATTGGGGTATGTCGTACTGGTAGGCAACCACGCTCCCGGAGTACCGGGTGCGGGATTGACCATCCAACGCTGTGCCGCATAGTCATAGTAAGTCAGTTGAATGGAGTTATTCCCGCTACGCAGCCAAAATATCCGGTTCGGCTGATTGTTGTAGGCAATGAACTTCTCGGCAACCCGGGCATTGCGTTCAGGATCATGAGCGTCATGCGTAACAATTTCTGCATTGGGATCGTAATAATAGACATTCCCGAAGTCATCGGCATCTTCATCGTAGGGATCGTAGTAGTACACATTGCTCAACCTGTTTTTGTCATCGTTGGAGAGCAGAGCGTGGTCGAAACTGAACCGTATCCCCGCCCGCCCGGATGAACCGGCGATGACCTTCCCTTGCGTGTGGATTTCGTGGTAACTGCCGCTGTACAGGGCACCGGGTAACTGGTACACAATAATCGGGGTAGGCCGCCAGTCGATGGCGTACAGTTGCCGGAGCGAGTAACGGTCGGTAATCCCGTAGTCCCGTGCGTAAATACCGCTCGTGTCATCAATGAATATGCCGATTCCATCGCCGCCGAACGAAATACCCGCACTATTCGCAAAAATCCAGGAATTATCGTTCAGTTCAATGCGGTTCAGTAACAAACTCTGGCTGGGTGTCGGCAACAGTCCCCGGCCGGAAGTCGTGTAAGAGTAAAGGTAACCGTCAGCACTATAGCGGATGGAGCGGTATATGTCCTCGTCAGTTTCGAAAAGTCCCGCTCCGGGAATAGGAATACCGAACAACCGGGCCCAAATACCGATGGAAGGGCCGTTGATATTAAAAATATCGTATCGGGTTCGCTGCATTTCGGCAGGCCCCGTCTCCCCGAGCCAATGGTGTTCTCCGTCGTCTTGATAAATCAAACCGAGGGGATTCCGGCGCAGGGTTGTGGTCGGCCCAGCCTTCGGACTCGACGTGTAGGTATCATATTTCTTGTCGGCGACACTGATTCGGCCGTCGGCAATTTTATCCCCCTCGTACAGGGTGGTAACAACTTGCACCGGTCTGCCCTGCGGATCAAGTTCGATCACGCTATCCTCTTCGGCAGACTGAAAGACAATAGTGTACTGTCCCGTGTTGGGGTCCCAGACGATCTCATAAGATTCCCCTCCGCTCGGCAGTCCGATTTGTGTGTTGTAGAGATAGATATTATCTCCCGGTACTGAAGCCCCATAATCGACTTGTCCGGCTGCCGACAAGACGGCTGTCCGTGAGTATTCATGCCAAATACCGTAGACACCCGCTTGGATCCGTGCGTGGTTCACTGTCAGTATGCCGCGGTTTTCGATGGCAACGCTGCTGCTTTGGATAAGGGCACGTTGATCCCCTACACGCCGTTCGGCATAGTCGTTGATCGTGAGAACCCCTCTCATAATATTTGTTATAAGAACTTCTTCAGGAGGCAATATATCCGTAACCGCCGGCGGCGGCATGATCATGGAGTCATGCCAATCGACTATTTCTCCGCTCTCCAGTATGGGGGATCGGAACACAAGCGTCGGGATTGCAGGATATTGGTAAAATTGAGGTGTTCCCAGCGGAAGATCGGGATTGACAATGATACCTGCACCGGCACCGATGCTCAACAACTGGGTATCTGCGGGAGAGATCGCGAGGGTGCTCCCCGGGAATGCGCCCGCGGGCGGTGCGAACAGCGGCGGCCCACCTTCATACCACAGGAGGTCTTGGATCGCCTCGGGAAGTTCATCATAATCCGGAAGAGGCACGAAGGCACCAAACCTCGGGTCTGATGCGGGCACATCCAAATAGTAGCCGTACTGAATCATATATACTTCCCCCGCACCCGTTTGCACCCGTGTTACAGACAGCCCGTAAATACGGGGGATTTCGCCGGTTGTTGTGTCGACCCCCCCATTCCTAATGGCGGGATCTGCTGTACCCACATTGCTGATAACCACTCCAGAACCCGCATGGATAGTCGAGGGGAGAAAAATGCCTCCACCGCTGTTCGTAAAAACAGTGCCCCAGCGATCATCGGTTTGTCTGCCGTCTAGAGAGAGGGGCGGAATATCGAGCGAATCCTGCGGCTCCCAAATAAGGGAGCGTCCGTTAGAGTCAAGCGTGATTCTTACGGAATTTCCCAGTAGAAAGGAATCTGTAACAATCAGGCCGGTTTCGGGGTCGATGTAGGAGTCTTCATAGATTATCTGTGCTTGTGCCGCATTTTCTATACGGATGACGAGCGCAAGAGCCATTAAAACGGCTATCAGGATAAGCAATCCATTGCGATTCATGCGTTTCATCCCTGTGTTGTACCCGTCATCCGTGCGGGTGTACAAACATGCTTACTGCCGTTATCGACAACTGTGCCGCACCCACTTTACCAGAAATGATGATTTTACGGCAAAGAGATGAGGGGGGAGCGGCTCTTTGAACAGAACCAAACTTTATTTTTATACACACCATGTTAGGCAATTCTTGCATTCCATATTAGGCACATATTTTAGGCATCATATGGTAGAATAGCAGTTGGGCGGTACATTGCGGATTTCATAAGATAATGGGCGGAGATAATACTTATTTTCTTTTTCTTCTTGGACTCATTATCATTATTGTGACGTTGTTGCGTCTTTTTTGGCAACGGGTTCGGCAAAATACGGAAAAGCAGCGGCAACGTGAGACTGCCCTGAAAATGGCCCAGGAAGCGGAACGCAAAACGATCACGCAGACCAATCTGCCGCCGTCGAAACGAGCGATGCCCCAGACGCGTGTTCCGCTGGGAAATTCTTTGGGAACTCCCTTTACCGGTGCCATACAGGGGCAAGCCGCCCGATGGGAGGCGGAGATCCATCAACTCGGACGGCAAATCATCGGGCAAATTGACTCCAAAATGGCCGCATTGCAAGCCATTACGCTCGACGCAAACCGGACGGCAAACCGCTTGGAGATTCTGGTCGAACATTTGGAGGAAATTGCCCGAATGCAAATCACCCGAATACAAACCGCTGAGCAGCAAGAGAACGCAAGCAGCCCCAATGATTCAAGCAACCCAAACAGCCCCGACGAAGCCCCCGCGGAATCGCCGCCGACTGTCATTCCGGCAACGGAATCCGCCCTTGCCGCTACTCCGTTGGCGGAAATGTTGCAGGAATTGACGGAGGATATCGACGATTTTCGGCGTACCGTCGGGGAGAGTACCTCGCTGCGAAGTGATACAAAGCCGGACTTGACGGAACGGCCCGAACGCGCCTCCGTGTTACGGATGGAAGAGGTACCTGTACAAGACCTTCGCGGAGAAGTGGAAATGTTAGCCAATTACGGCTTGGAACCGCAGGAGATTGCCCAGCGGTTGAACCTCTCCGCCGGTGAAGTTGATTTGATTTTGCAAATTCAGCAAAACCGGACGGAGTAGCGGCAAACGTGCCGACGGACTGCGTTGACAACGCCTCCGCCGCAGTTTAGAATGGCACTTATGAGCGGTTCAGAAACAGAGCGGCCGGAAACAGAGCGGTCAGAAACAGAGCGGTCAGAAAAAAGGCGGCGTGTCGAATTCGATGATGCCCTGAAAGGGTATTACCAAGATCATGATGCCGTCCTGCCCGATGAAAATGCCGATTACAAATCGCTCACCGCCGAATCGGTCGGCTCATTGATACTGGGATTCCTTTCTGCCTTGACATTCCTCAGTATGCTCTTCGCGATCTTTCCGATTATGGGCATTGTGCTGGGCATTACGGCAATTCGGAAAATCCTTCGGGCAACAGAGATTCATTCGGGACTGGGAATCGCCTCGACGGGGGCCGCCCTTTCGCTGACATTGCTCATTGCGGGCACCGTCTATCATTCATATAGGGCTCAGTATGCCGTTCCTCTTGGTTATAGGGTCATCCAATGGTCAGATTTACTGGGCGATCCCCGAACGGGACGCATTCCTGCCCCCATTTTGGAATTAACAAAACCGCAACAAGATGCGAACGGCTCTATGTACTTTGTGCCCGTGTTCATCGAGGGGTATATGCATCCGACTCAGCATCAGACGGAAATCCGAAGTTTTGTCCTTGTTCCCGAAATCAGGCGTGGGCCTTTCGGAACGATCACCCCCAATCCCACACAGATGATTGAAGTGACGTTATCGGGCGATCGTCGTGTGGCGTACCGTTCTACTCCTGTTAGGGTTGGCGGGATTTTGACGGTGAATGCCGAGACCGCCTCGGGGACAACCCCCTATTCGCTGCGTGCCGATCTGTTTCGGTAGAGGGATGTGATGTTCTTGGCGGATAAAATGTTTTGCCCATCCCCCCATCCGGGGACTGCGCTGCGCTCCGTCCCCGGCTCTTTGGTTGACTGTACTCCGTCCTCCGGCTCTTTGGTGCCTGAAAGGTGCCGAACACAAACTGTATCCGTTTATCGTATAATCCGACTACGAATGCATGGTTTAAATGCATAGTTTATTTTGCCGCAGAGCCCATTTAGTGAAACAACAACTTTTCGACCGCCTAAAAACTTTCGGGCAGGAACATCTTCTTACGTTCTGGGACACGCTGTGCGAGTCCGAACAGGAGCATCTTGCCGCCCAAATCAATGAGATTGATTTTGCACAACTTGCCGAACTCTACGAACGCCGTCATGATTCGGCAGAATTGCTGACGCTTGCCGAGAAAGCCGATGATCCGCCCGGCTATAAATTTTCGACCGTTACCGATCCGACACCCTGTAAAACCGTCAAGCCGATTAGTGTCTGCGATGCCGTCGCTGCGGGAACGGAAGCACTCCGTGCCGGCAAGGTTGCCTGCGTTCTCGTTGCCGGCGGACAGGGAACCCGGCTGGGATTTCCCCATCCAAAGGGGATGTATCCCATCGGCCCCGTCTCCGGTGCGACGCTGTTTCAATTTCACTTTGAAAAGGTGCTAGCCATTTCCCGGTGGTATGGGATTCGCGTTCCCTACTGCATTATGACGAGTCCGGCAACGCATGCCGAAACGGTCAATTTTTTGCAAGATAAAAATTATTTCGGCCTCTCCCCAGAGGATGTGTACATCTTTTGTCAAGGTACCATGCCGGCAGTGTCAATGGGGCAGGCAGTTTCGATGGGCAATAATGCCGTTGAGGGGGGAAAAGTATTACTCGATACCAAAGGGAGTATCGCGTTGAGTCCCGATGGGCACGGCGGGATGTTATCGGCAATGACTAAGGGAACTCCTTCGGTACTCACGCAACTTCGGAATGATGGGATCGAATACCTCTTTTACAATCAGGTGGATAATCCCTTGGTACGTATCGGCTCGCCGGAATTTTTGGGATACCATCTTTTGAGCGGCTCGGAACTGACGAGTCAGGTGATCCGCAAGCGCACTCCGGCAGATAAGGTCGGCAATATCGTCGAAGTGGAGGGGCGGCTCTATGTCATTGAATACAGCGATTTACCGGAGTCCGTCGGAAGGCAAACGAACCCGGACGGTTCCCTCAAAATTTGGGCGGGAAGCATTGCCGTCCATGTCTTTAATACAGAATTGTTGGCCCATGCCGCTCAAGATGCGGCTTCATTGCCGTTTCACTATGCCCGAAAAAAGGTGCCGTTCGTCAATCTGCAAAGCGGCGAACGGATGATACCGGATACGGAAAATGCCGTCAAGTTTGAACGGTTTATTTTTGACCTGTTGCCTTCGGCCAAGAATGCGGTGGTTGTGGAAGTGGATCCGCCGAATCATTACGCACCGCTTAAAAACGCACCGGGCTCTCCATCGGACTCGCCGGAAACGGTCAAACGGGACATTTCGGCAATGCACAGGGCTTGGCAAGAACAGGCGGGAGCGCTTGTAGAAAAGGATGTGCCGACGGAAATTTCTCCGCTCTTTGCCGATTCACCGGAGGCCCTTGCCGAAAAAATCAGTGCCGACAGATAAACGGGCGGGAGAATGACGGTTCTAGGGGATCTCTGATAATATCAAAATTTTTTGCATCCCCTGCGCCTTCAATAGTTAACAGGGCTTTGCGTCTTTGCGCCCTTTGCGGTTAAAAAAATATCGAACCGCAAAGGGCGCAAAGGGGTACGCAAAGTGCGCAAAGAAGATAACGTCTGTTTTCTACCCGTACAGGATATAGAGTCCCCGCCCCGGGTTAGGAAAATTCACCCGGAACGCGTCGGCTCTTTGTAAAAATCGCACACAACTTGGTGTGCAAAATTTGGCGCACAGATGTTTGGCGTGCAGAATTTGGCATTGTACAAAAACGGGTATTTTTATACCATGCTCCCCGTAGGAGGCTCCCCCGTAGGAGTCCCGGGTAAGAACGCTCGCAAAGGGAAGCAACCGCTCTTTGTACAGATTCGCCATTTATGAACGGAATCAAAAAGGCAGCATTATTTTTAAGCAGTTTGGACTATACCGAAGCGGATCAACTTTTGAGTCGGCTCGACATCGAGTCAGCGAAATTGATACGCCGGGAAATCATGTCGCTTCGGCATCATAACATCTCGGTCGAAGAAACGTACAGACTTGACGAAGAGTTCCTGCACACAGCGGGTTGGCAACCCGTCCGGCAACGTCGGGAACATCAATTTGCGGTGCCGAAGCCGACAGCGTACACGCCGCAGCGTCCTGCGGTGAAGCCCTATACGGCGGAGGCATTTGTTCCGCCCGTCCAGCCTTTCGGTTTTATGCGGAATTGGTCGGTCGGGGATGTAGTGAATGCCCTCATTGACGAACACCCGCAAACGATCGCGGTAGTCTTGGCACATTTACCGCAATCGCAGATGAATTCTGTTTTTCCCGCCTTCCCGCCGGAACTGCAACGGGAAGTCAAACGCCGTCTGGACGACTATGCGGTATCCGATTCCGGGCCGGACGAGCAAGCCGTACAGGAGATCGAGTCCGCACTGCAAATACGTTATCGTCGGCAACACCGTCCGGCGCTGCGTTCAGCGGCGTTGGCAGCGTTTGAAGATATCGAAACATTGAGCGATTCGCAACTGGCGACGCTGTTTCGTTCAGTCGATTTAATGACGGCAATGTTGGCATTGATCGGATCCGATGCCGCATTGATTGCCCGAATCACCAAACATTTTTCGCCGACGGAAGAGCATGAAATGCGCAAGCGGCTGAAAACTCTAAACAGCATTGACGAAACTGAAATTGAACACGCCCGACAATACATTTTGGAACAGTATAACGGGATGTTGTTGCAGTACGCATGAGAGAGTGAATACCCTGCCATGTGGACAACGGGCAGAAAAATGGACGTTTTTCTTTGCGCCCTTTGCGCAACCCTTTGCGTACTTTGCGGTTAAAAAGAACTAACCGCAAAGTACGCAAGGGACGCAAAGAAGATAACGCAATAACAAAGAAAACATTTACCCGCTAAACCTGGACACACCCGCCCGGACGGGCTGGCCCGAAAGAGGGATACAACTCCCCCACCGTTTATGGTACACTTGATACAAGTTGTATGGGCAAGGGGGTGAAGTACACGGTGAGCACGGTCCGTAGAAAGATTATTTTGGTGGATGACAGCAAATTTAGCCTGGCGATGGGGATGCAACGGCTCGAAAGCCTCTATGAAATATTTCCCGCTCTCTCTGCTGAAGAGATGTTTCAGTTGCTCGAAAATATCAATCCCGATGTCATTTTACTGGATATCAATATGCCGGAGGTCGACGGCTACGAGGCCATTACCCAATTAAAAGCCGATGTCCGGTTTGCGGACATTCCCGTCATTTTTCTAACAGGTAAAAGCGATGAAGACAGTATGGTGCGTGCACTCTACCTTGGTGCTGTCGATTATGTTACCAAGCCCTTTTCTGCTTCCCTGTTGCAAGAACGAATCGAAAAACTATTGCAGTCTGACCCGCGTCAAGACCTCGAAGCGGATGTTTCGTTGCAGAATGCACAAAATGTCGATAAACCCTGTATTCTTGCCGTGGATGATGTGCCGCACATGTTGCGTTCCATTCAATATGCGCTGCGTTCCAAGTTTAATGTACACGCTTTATTGAAACCGGAGATGCTGGAGGAATTTTTACAAAAAATAAATGTGACGCCCGATTTGTTTCTCTTGGACTTTAACATGCCCGTGATTAATGGATATGACCTTTTTCTCAAAATACGGGAATTGCCGGAACACAAGCAGACTCCCATTATTTTTTTAACGTCTGAAGGAACTATTGACAACGTGACCGCTGCCGTCAATCTCGGAGCCAGTGATTTTATTGTCAAACCATTCAATTCGTCCACGTTACGGGAAAAGGTTACGAAACATATTTTCAGGGACAAATACCTCAAGTAGGGAACGTTTTCACGCTTTATGAACAAGAGCTGGAATGGAAAAGAACGGCAGAAAAATGTTCCCGCAGTATCAACACTAAAAACGTATGAGCAAAACGAAAAAAAGTGTGCTTGTCGTCGATGACGAGAGTTCAAACATTATGGCCCTCACGCATATTTTGGGTTCCGAATACACCATTTATGCGGCAAAAAACGGACAAAATGCTCTGGCGGCAGCGGAAAAGCATTTGCCCGACCTCGTTCTGCTGGATATCTTAATGCCGGATATGGACGGCTACGCCGTCATGGCTGCGTTAAAGAATATCGAAAGGACAAAGAAGATTCCCGTCATCTTTGTAACAGGACTCAACAATGCCGGTGATGAAGAGAGGGGTTTGGCACTGGGGGCAGCGGATTACATCATCAAACCGTTTTCGCCGGCGATTGTCAAACTTCGGGTTCACAATCAAATGCAGATGCTTGACCAGTTGCGTACCATTGAGCGTCTCAGTATGACTGACCAGTTGACGACGTTGCCGAACAGACGTAATTTCGAGGTACGGCTGGCGGCAGAGTGGGGAAGAGCACAACGGGAACAGATTCCCGTGAGTATTTGTCTTATGGATGTGGATGATTTCAAGAACTACAATGACACCTACGGTCATCAGCAAGGGGATACGGCATTGCAGATGCTTGCGGCCGTTTTTTCACAGGAACTTCAACGTTCCAGCGATTTTGGTGCACGCTGGGGCGGCGAAGAATTTATTGTCTTGCTTCCTGCAACGGATTCGATTGCGGCGGCATACATTGCCGAGCGGATACGAAAAGGCGTTGAGGAGACCAAGATACTGAATGTTGAGGGTACGGCAACGGGCATCACGGTCAGCATTGGGATAAACACGGAGATTCCCCAACAGCACAGTTCCCGTGACAGTTTTATTTCCCGTGCCGACAAGGCACTCTATAAAGCAAAAACGGAAGGCAAAAATAGAGTGTATGTGCCGGAGGGGAATTAGACGGATACCGCGAGACAGGCGTGCTTGAGCATCTTCGGGCAGTTACAGCCCCCGGCGGGGAAATTTTACACAAAACACACAGAGTCCATAGCGCACGGCCCGTGGCGTAAGCCAGGGACACGTTACGGTCAATCCCTGGCTTACGCCACTCTGTGAACGTCCCTAACTCTGTGAACGTCCTTAACTGACGTTACGGGCTCTGTGAACACGTTTTTTCTTTGCTTTCTTTGCGCCCTTTGCGGTTAAAAGAGAATATTTAACCGCAAAGGACACAAAGTCGCGTTCCGTACCATTTCCGCTTATAGCACAAACGGCAAAAACGATTTTTGGAGATTCCTAAACTTGAATCGGAACTTTTGCCGAATGCCCTAACCCCGTTTCACCACGATTTTGTAGCCGGCCACCTGCACCACTTCGATGGGTTCTCCCTTTTCAATCAAGTCGCCATTGGAAACAACATCGTACAATTCATTCCCGATACGTGCCTTGCCTGCCGGTACAAGAAGCGTGGCTGCCGTACCGCGTTGTCCGACCAAGTCATCGTAATTCGCCAGCCGTTCCGTCTCTTGAATCACCACCACATCCTTCGGTTTACTCACCTTTTCCAACATTCGGGAAAAGATTATCCCCAACCCCAGCACACCGACACCGGAAACAGCCAAAATTAAGAGCGAATTCCGAAATTGCAACACTTGATAGGAGTTCTGCGGGATGATAAATGTCTGACTCGCCAGCACCAGTGAAGACAAAATGAGCGCAATGCCGCCGAGTCCGAAAATTCCCAAGCCCGGCAAGACGAACAATTCAAACAGCACGCACGCCACCCCCGCCAGAAATAAGACAACCTCCAACCAACCCGCCGTCCCGCCGAGAAATTGGAGCCAAAAGAACAGGACGACACCGACAATCGCCACGAACAATCCCACGCCAGTACCCGGTGCATTGGATTCAATCATCAGTGCCAAAAAAACAATCAGCAGAATCACTGCCGACATGCCGGGAGATTGGAGAAAATGAATCAACTGATCCGCCCAGGTAGGATCAGCCAACATAGGGTCATGTTCCAAGTTATAGAGCAGTTTGAACTCGGCAAAATCCTTGGCGGTGCGATCCACAATAAATTGTTCCCCTCGACCGCCGACAATTTGCAAAAGTTTTCCCCGTAATTTTACGGTATCCTGTTTTGTCCATTCTGCATGGTCGGAAAATTCGGCCAGTTCCTCTTCGGAAAGGAAGTCCGTTACCGGCCGCCTCATTCCGTCGGCTTCTTTGACCACTCGGAAAATTTCAATGTCGGGATCAACAAACGCCGCCGGGATCGACCAAGACCGCATTGCCCTTTGGGCAATGGATTCCCGAATCATCCGGCGTGCATCCGCAATCTGGTTTGCCGTAAAATTCCTCGCCCCATCACCCCCCAGAAGGGCACCGGGCCCCAGCACGATTTCATCGCAAGCAACCGCCACCAGAGCGGCATCCGCTCGGGCATGGTAGGGGATATACGCCACCGTCCAAACCTTGGCGGAGTCGATTTCATTGACAAGAAAGGAGGCAAGCATCAGACTTGCATCCAAATCGCCGCCGGGCGAATCAATGTACAGGCACAAAAAATTGACATTGTTCTCCGCATTGTCCAGATAATTTCGGATACTGCGCATCACGGCACCGGCTCTATCCGCACTAATCACGCCCGTCAAATTGACCCGGACAGCATGTCCCTGCTCGTTGAGAATCCGTATAGTTCTCAAACTATCCGGTGCGAGTCCGAGAGCACGGACGGCGGCGATTCGGTCATCCGCAATGAGATCGATCAAACCTATCTGCCGGGCAAGTTCTGCCGAAAAGATTCCATGTTGCCCCGCCGGTATCACCGTTTCGGGTTCGTCAGCGAACGTTTCCGTCTGCCGAAGGTTTTCGACATCGGCGGGAGCGATAAGGCGGAGTCCATGCTCCGTGTGGACTTCGACCAACGCGGCTTGGGGATCGAGCAGTTTAGCGGCAAGGGCAACCGGAATGTTCCGCCGTTTGGCAATTTCTTCGTAGGCCTGCCGCTGTGTAGGGGTGATTCGCGGTTCATCAATGCCGGCAGCACCCATTTCGGCATTCGCTGCCATAATCCGCTCATTACAAGCAAGGGCAACGAGAAGGGCATGTCCCTGTACCGACTGCGGCATGAACGCGATGAAGCGGATATGCGCAAATCGTTCGCTGGTCAAAAGCGAAGCAAAGTCATAACTGGGACCAAAGACACTTCCGCGTCCGAAGATTTCTTCGTCAGTTCGGACATTGAGTTGAATAAATACGGTCGAGATTTCGGAATCAAGCCGTTCGAGCGTTTGAATTGCTGCATGAGCCGACCGGGCGGTGAGGGGAAGGTCAACATCCAGCAAGACCTCATCAGCACAGGCAACTGCACAACAAAACAGACTGAAAACAAACGAAAGTGCCGAACGCATAACGAAAACAGAGGGACACGAAATCTACCCAAACGATTGTACCAAAATTATGGACGAAACACTATACAGGGTGTGTAAAAAATTGAGTGGGCAGCCGTCTATTTTGTTATTGCGTTATATTTTTCGCGAACCCCTTTGCGTTCTTTGCGGTTAAATCTTTTTTCAACCGCAAAGGACACAAAAAAGACGCAAAGTTCGTAAAGAAAAAAACGACCCATTTGTTCCTGTGTAAGGTATAACAATCCACCAACCCGGAACCGGAATAGAGTCAAAAACAATACTAGGAAACTATCGAGGGAACACCGCCGCCTTTTTTACCCGGATTGCCTATTTTCCCTTCAGTTTTGCCAAGATGTTCTTCTTTCGGGTTCCCATCTTGTTCTTGACCACAGGCGCCTTGCCCGGCAGAAGAGTTATCTTGCCTCCGGCGGTTTCGATTTTTTCCTTTGCTCTTGCGGAGAAGGCGTGTGCCGTAACATTTAGCGGTTTGGTGAGTTCGCCGTCCCCCAAAATTTTGATTTTGTCAAAAATTTTCTTGACAAGCCCCTTGGATTGAAGACTTTCCGGCGTGATCGTCTCACCGGTATCAAAATAAACATCGAGGTCTGCCACGTTGACTCCGATAACGATGTCGGCGAAGGTTTTATTGTTGAATCCGCGTTTCGGAACCCGGCGGATGAGGGGCATCTGCCCTCCCTCAAAGACGGGATTCATCGACGAACCCGACCGGGAACCGAAACCTTTATGTCCCCGTTGACTGGTTTTACCGCGTCCCGACCCCGTCCCGCGACCGACACGCCGGGGCTTTCTCGATGCTGTTGCTTGTGCGTTAACTTCGTTTATGTTCATGTGAGCGAAACTCCTCGTAACCGTTCGACTTCATCCTGCGTTCTCAAACTTTTCAGTGCCTCAATCGTCGCTTTGACAACGTTCGTCGAATTTGCTGTACCGTAACTCTTGGTCAAGATATCCCGAATGCCGCACGCCTCGCAGACTGCACGGACTGCCGCACCGGCAATCACCCCTGTTCCGGGACTTGCCGGAACCAGTATCACCCGTGCTGCCCCGAAACGTCCAACCACTTCGTGCGGGATGGTCGTTCCATTCAACTGTACGTGATGAAGTTTTTGCGTAGCATTTTTGACGGCTTTATCCACTGCCGGCGGGACTTCGTTGGCCTTACCGTATCCACAGGCGACACGCCCATGTCCATCGCCGACAACCACCATAGCGGCGAAACTAAACCGGCGGCCTCCCTTCATAACGGCAGCACACCGCTTGATTTTGACGACTTTGTCAACCAATCCCCCGTGTGCAGAATCTTCGTTTGCCATAATTCTTTCCAGTGCGTACCAATAATACCGGACGCAGAACGTACCAACACCGAATACAGGGCATATTCTAGCATAAACCCTGTCTTATTCAACAGGGGGTGAGTCGCCCCTGCTCCGGGGACTGCGCTGCGTCCCGTCCCTGGCTCTTTTCTCCGTTCTTCTATGGCAGTGCCACACCCTCCCTGTCATCTACCGCACCTAATACCCCCAGCCGCCGCCGAAGGACTGTTGCACAGGCGGCGGAGATTGAT
>Ga0099364_10001891_pt1 | contig 33852 bp, 22 predicted proteins | sample TergutTh196P3_FD_73070 | JGI IMG/M metagenome (GOLD analysis project Ga0099364, IMG submission 73070) | Microcerotermes parvus P3 segment gut microbial communities from Pointe-Noire, Republic of the Congo - Th196 P3 | ecosystem: Host-associated > Arthropoda: Insects > Digestive system > Gut ... | reverse complement strand
AGGACACAAAGAAATTGACGGCAGTTGAGACTCCTTTGTGCACTTTGTGCCTTTGTGCGAGGAAAAATTGGAAAACAAATAATCAATGCCATTGACTACCCCTGTGAACGCCAAAATTTGCCCACAAAATTTTGATGCACCCAGTCCGCTAACAAGTTTGCCTCATTGTGCCTCATCAGGTAGGTTGCCGACCGCCGGGCGGCAACGTGCGGCTCGCCGCACTTGGGGGACGAATCACGTATGCCTCGCGTTTCCCGGTGCCAGTCGGTTATCACCGACACAACCGCCCGGCGGTCGGTTGCCTACCTTTCCGCTCCAACACTGAAACTTGTTATCGGACTGCCCGCACTCCGGCGGCACAGCCGCTGGCTCTTTTTTTCTTTTTTCAATTTTTCCAAAAAGCCTCTTGCAATCCCTTCAAAGGCATGGTATAATACAAGTACAGTTTGGAAGTACCGTCCGCTCATCGGCGGATGGATCGAATTTCGAGTACGACAACAAACGATTAAGAATCGCTTCGGCGAACGATAGTTTTCTACATAACGACCGGGCAACCGGGTAGAAAGTCATCGGTGATTTGTAAAGTTGCGTAGTCCCGAAGGGGAGTGCGCGTACAAATCTGCGGACTGAATCTGCACTGCGCTCGTAATAAGCGGTGCAACACTTTCGTTAGGTGGGATTGTTCCGTTTCTTAATCGACGTGCCGCTCCCGTCTTGAGCGGACTCTTGTTGCCAAACTCGGCAAACCCTAACCCTTTGAAAGGATACTGTTATGAACACGTCAACGCGCATTCACCCGCAAGTTTCACTTCGTTATACTTGCGGCTCTTGTTCCCACAGGACAGGTTTCACTTTGGTGGAACTCCTCGTCGTCATTTCGATCATTGCCATTCTGGCGGCACTGTTGATGCCTGCCATTCAAGCGGCGCGGGAAGCCGCAAGGCGAGCGCAGTGTACCAGCAATCAACGGCAGATTGCGTTTGCTTTGCAGAATTACGAAAGTGCTAAAAAGGCATTTCCGGCATTACGGGCACCATTAAAGGAAACTGCTTATTGGACTCAAAGGTTTAACGATGGTGCTCCTCCGGAAGAACGTACTACGTTGACTTGGGTAGCATTTCTTTTGCCGTTTATGGAACAAAATACGGCTTGGGAACAAATTAACGCAGGCAATGTCGAGAGAACTGTGTACGATTTGGTGTTGCCCGTCATGCAGTGCAGAAGCAGCGGTGTTTCTTCAGGAGATAGCCGCATCAGTTATGTTGCCAATGCGGGACCGCAAAATTTGAGAGGCGACATCGCCGCGAATCCAGACAGTCTGGAAATCGTTGAATATGGACGCACTGGGCGCACATTAAGGGATGCAAAAATGTACACCATATTCTTCGATCATCTTTCGTTAAATGGACCATGGGATGGAGTCAATATTAACTCCACTTTGTCGAACTACCGAGATGTGCAAAAAATCACGATGGATAATATCACCGCGATGGATGGCACAAGCATGACAATCTTGCTTTCCGAAAACGAAGACGCAGGACACTGGATTTGGTATGCTGATTACATTGACATACCGCGAGCTTTGGTTTGGTATCTTGATCCATTTGCTCCAGGAGACCTTTATCCCTCCGGATTCCGTAATGATATAGAGACATCCGTTGCTTTCTGTTATCCCGGTTATAGGTACAGAGATATTGATAATCGCGGCGGATCTCTTTTGGGTCCTATTCCTGACGAGATTCCAACATACATGCCGCTGGGGGCAGATACTGATTCTCCATTATTTATCAACGAAGGAAGGGCAAATTCAGGCATCGATTCTAGTGCATTCAGAACGACGCGCCCGTCGTCCGGTCATCCCGGCGGCGTAGTTGCCGTTTTCGTTGACGGCGGAGCCCGATTTTTGCGGGACGACATGGACAAGACGTTGTTCGTTCGTCTTGCACGACCGGGCAGTAGTGTGATACTCAATCCGAAAGACATCTTCGATTAACAGTCGATTGGGTGTTTCGTGATTGTTCCTTGGAGCCGGAGGGGTCGCCTTTCGGCTCTTTTTTTCTTTGCTCTTTGCGCTGGAATACCGGCTAAATGATTCGAGTGCTCTCGCAGGAGCGGTGCGGTATTAGCAATTGAACAACATCAAGAGCCGCAAGTGTAGCGTAGCGTAACTTGCGGGTGTACCCGTAGGTTACGCGGAGTATTGCCTACACTTGCAGCTCTTTGTTAACGTTCACAGAGCCCGTATCGTAAGATAGGGACTCCCTTGCTTACGCGACGGGCTCTGTGAACGTTCCCGCTACTCCAAAACTAGGGAAAGACGGAAACCAACGGAGTTGTACCTGCCCGCCGGAGAGTTGCGATACCGAAACGCCGACCGGCAATACTGTGCATGGAGGTTCCAACTCCCGCCGCGAAGCACGCGACTCGAGCCCCGTTCAGCCCCCGTAGGGTCTGTTACAGCACCGCCAGGATAATTCCCATACCAGTCCAAGCACCACTCCCATACGTTGCCATGCATATCCCTCAAACCCCAAGCATTCGCCGGATAGGAACCTACATCACGAGTCTGATATCTGCCAAAGATGGAAAAGAAATTCGCTTGTCGCAGCGTGAGTGTATCCCCGAAATGATACGCCGTTGTTGTGCCTGACCGACAAGCATACTCCCACTGCGCCTCCGTTGGAAGCGAAAACTTATAACCGGCGGGGGCACCCGGAGTACCGGCTAAAAGGACGTTCAACTTTTGGATAAACTCCTGACAATCATCCCAAGAAACTTGCTCCACAGGAAGTTTTCCGCCTTTGAAACGACTCGGATTATTCCCCATCACGCTCTCCCACATCACTTGTGTAACTTCGGTTTCGAGCATCCAAAAGCCCTTTGACAATGTTACCTGACGTTGAGATTCGCCATCACTCCGGTTGCGTTCATCCGCCGGACTGCCCATCATAAACTGACCCGCCGGACACCAACGGAACGCGTATTCTACGTCTTTGATGGTAACGGTCATGTGTTCTCCCGCCTTGCGGTCGGCATCTGCGGGTGCTTGTCCTACGGAAAGCACAGAAAATAAACCGGCAAAGATAATGGAAAGGATGGTTGTTTTCGTCATCGTGATTTTACTGTGCTGGCGGGTAAAAATTACGCTCTTGTTTTATTCAAATCATTTTCAATTTGTTTCGCACAAAGGCACGAAGGACACAAAGGAATTGACGGCAGTTTAGACTCCTTTGTGTACTTTGTGCCTTTGTGCGAGGAAAAATTGGAAAACAAATAATCAATGCCATTTAAGGAACGCTTGAAATTGTCCTTTGCGACCCTTGTGCGTCTTTGCGGTTGCTTTTTTTAACCGCAAAGGACGCAGAGGAATATGTTCCTATTCCTTCCCGTTTATGGTACATTATACTGCAAATGGGTACAAATTGGACGTTTGAAAGCAATGAAAAAATTCACACCGCAGGCAATGAAAATTTTGAAGATGTTTCATATCTTTTTCGCCTTCTGCTGGGTCATTGCTGCTCTCATACTCTTATCATTGCTGGTCATTCCCCAACCCGTATCGGACGATGAACTTTACATGCAGTCGCGGATCGTGCAAATTGTGGACGATTATTTTATCATTCCCGGTGCTCTCGGATCGCTGCTCACAGGATTGATTTACGGTATTTGGACAAACTGGGGATTTTTCAAACATACTTGGATCACTGTCAAATGGATATTGACGATCCTGCAAATTGCTTTTGGAACGTTTGTGTTGGGACCGTATGTCAACAACAATGTCATTCTTGCCGACCGAATTCGGGATAAAGCAATGCTGTCCAACGATATTATGTTGTTTCAAGCCAACGTACAGATAACGTTGATTGGCGGAAGTATTCAATTTGTACTCTTGGTCTTTATGGTTGTTATCTCGGTACAAAAGCCGTGGCGGAAAAGGGCAGGGTAGGGGAGCGGTTTCCAAAATTGGACGATCTCTTCACCGATTTGCGGTTAAATTTTTAACCGCAAGGGTCGCAAAGGAATCGCAAAGGACGCAAAGCAAAGCCTAGGAGGGTTAAAACCCTAGGCTATCACACCTTGCTCCGCCAGTCCTTTGTGATAGAATTCAAACATGCTCTTACTGGACTTGTTCGCACAAGCATGCTACAACGCTGTGCTCCCGTTGATCGTTTTACTCCTGTTAAATTCGATTCGCAGGAGTTCTTATACATCGCTCTGGCGTTTTACTCTCCTTTCAGGATTAGGAGGATTTTTTGCCGTCTTTTTTGCTCTCCTGTTCAGTCAGATGATTGGAGGACGTGTCAGTTGCAATCTTGCCATCCACGGACTCGCTTGGTACGGCAGTTTTTTTCTGTTTGCTTCTGCTTTTTTGATGTACCGACAGAAAGGAAAGAATGATAAACCGCGGCGTATCTTTCCGACGCTGGTTCTCCTCTTTGGGTTTATCTATTGCGGTGTTGCCGCTAATACATTGCTCTATGAACCGACAGCACTTGTTATCAAAGAAACGACGATTACTACTCCGAAAATTAGCTCGCCGATGACGATTGTCTTTTGCAGTGATATGCAGGCAGACCGCATCGGTTCTTATGAACGCTGGACATTGCAAAAAATCAAAGAGCAAAATGCCGACCTTATTCTTTTCGGCGGTGATTATTTTCAAACTCGTTCTGTACAAGAAACACAAAAAATACTGAAAGATTGGAATCAACTTTTTCGGGAAATTGACTTACAAGCCCCGTTGGGTGTTTATGCTGTGCAAGGCAATATGGAACTTTGGCAACACTGGGAAACGATGTTTACCGGTACGGCAATCATCCCCCAAGCGGCAACCGTTACCGAGGATATTGATGAAATCCGAGTTACGTTTCTTTCCTTAACAGATTCGAGTATGAAACATTCGATTCCTGATGAAAATCAAACAGGGAAGTTTCGTATCATTGTCGGACATCGTCCTATTTATGCGATGGCAGAGCAGGAGGCGGATTTGTTATTGGCAGGACACACGCACGGCGGACAGGTGCAAATCCCTTTTTGGGGACCTATCGTAACGTTATCGAAAGACTTGCCGAGGAACTGGGCAAGCGGCAAAACTGTTATGCCGAATGGTGTAACGTTGATTGTGTCGCATGGCAGCGGTCTCGAACGCGGCAGAGCTCCCCGTGTTCGCTTTTGGTGCCGTCCTGACTTTTGGGTGATCCGGCTTTTGCCCGTTGAGTAACTTTGAGCAAGGGCTGGAGAGATTCAATGCTGTTGCGTTTCCGGTTTTCATTCTTGCGTTCTTTGCGAAAACTTTGCGTCTTTGCGGTTAAAAAAAAAAATTAACCGCAAAGGACGCAAGAGAACAACTTCCATAAGGCAGTTGACCACGTGATTCAAGACGATAAAATCGTATCAATAATGAACATCCATATTCAAACATATCAAGGCGAAGGTTTAACCGCCGTCATCGGAAAACTATCCGAGTTTCGATTACACTACTTTCGGGAATATCCCTATCTCTACGTCGGAACGGAAGAGTCGGAACAGAAACACCTCGCAGAATACATTGCCGATTCCACAACACGGCTGATCCTCGTGCGGGACAGGGATGCAACAGATAAAATCGTAGGCATTGCCATCGGAACCATGCTTCCACCGGAACTGAAAATTCTCCTTGAAACGATACAGGAGCAATTTTTTTACTTCGGCGAGATGATTTTTATTCCCGAATATCGCCACAAAGGACTCGGCAAGCAAACACTTGATAGACTGAAAGAGGCGGGTAGGGGGCAGGGGGCTCGTCGTTTTTGTTTTCTTGCTGTTGACAGAGAGTCAAACGATATACGCCGACCCGCCGACTACATTCACTCGGATACGATTTTTCACAAGTTCGGCTTCGAGAAGACGGATGTTTCCGTCCAGTTCAATTACCCGACGCTTCAAGCAGACGGCAGCATCAAAAACGTTGCCAATTGTCTCTCCTTTTGGATCGACCAGTGATGCCAGCCGATGAATGCGCGCCGATGAATGTGCGATGGTCTCCAGCATTCTGATCGCTCTCTGACGTTCGCGGTTTATTGCAATTATATGCTCGATTATTCTAATTCCTGACTTCTAACCCCCTGCATACAATAACAGAACATAAGAAACATTATCGGACGTTGATGTTAGAGGCAAAAGGGGGCAGGAAGGGGAATAAAGAATAAGGATGAACAGGACATAGAACGATTTCCCGCTGCACCTTTGCAAAAACTTTGCGCACTTTGCGGTTAAAAACAATCACCGAAAAGTTTTCACAAAGGATGCATGGACTTGAAAACGGCAAGCAAACAAAGATAATGGAACTCAATGAACCTCTGTGCCTCCTGCTATGATACCAACAAAGGTAAAGTAAAAGCCATGAATGAAACCCCAAAAAACAGCATACTCGTTATTGATGACTCGAAGTTTAACATTACGATACTCAATCGCATTTTAGTCCCTGACTACACGGTGTACACGGAAACTGACGGGCGACACGCTGTTGCCGTAGCGGAAAAGTATTTGCCCGACCTCATTCTCCTTGACATCGTCATGCCGGATATGGACGGGTACGCCGTCATCGCTGCACTGAAACAGTCCGAAAAGACCATGGATATTCCCATCATCTTTATCACGGGGCTGAACACGTCTGGTGCCGAGGAAAAGGGGTTGGCAGCCGGTGCTTCGGATTACATCATCAAACCGTTTACGCCGATGATTGTCAAACTCAGGGTTCAGAATCAAATGAAGATACTCGAACAATTGCGCACGATCAGGCGGCTCAGTATGACCGATCAGTTGACAGATTTGCCCAACAGACGCAGTTTTGAACTCCGGCTCAATTCGGAATGGAGCAGGGCTCGACGGGAACAGACACCGATAGGCATTTTGGTGGTGGACGTGGATAATTTCAAACAATACAATGACACACACGGTCATCAACAGGGTGATGCGGCTTTACAGGCGGTTGCAAACGTTTTTATGCAAGAACTCCACCGTCCCGGAGATTTCGGTGCCCGCTGGGGCGGCGAGGAGTTTATTGCGTTGCTTTCCAACACGGATGCAAGCGGTACGCTTCACGTCGCCGAAAAAATACGCAAGCGTATTGCGATGACGGCAATCCCCCACGCGGATAATGTGGAGGCAAACATAACGGTCAGCATCGGCATCAACACGGAAATACCCGACCAGACCAGTTCGCGGGACAGTTTCATTTCAAAAGCCGATAAGGCTCTCTATAAAGCAAAAGCGAACGGCAGAAACAGAGTACGTGCAGCGGATCCTTAAAAAAAAGAGAATTTAACCGCAAAGACGCAAAGTTCCCGCAAAGGACGCAACTCTCTCCCTAGGCGGAGCAAGGGTCAAACTCCTAACTCCTGACTCCTTTTTGGTTGCGGCGATGCCGCGATGGTGGTATAATGAACCGCGAAGAACACCGAAGACACAAAGACCACCCAATGCCATGAAACGCGAAATTGTTATCGGATTACTCGCCATCATTCTTTTAACCGCATTGCTCGGCGGGATCGAGGCGTTGCTTTTTCAGGACATTCCCCTACTCTGCTTTTGTATTGCGCTCGTTGCCATGCCCTATGTTGCACATTGTTTGAGCAATCGGCTAGTGCCGCACAATCCTGACAGAAAATGGCAGTACAACAAACTATGGCACTTGAAGAAAAAATTGGTCAGTTGCGGACTCCTCTGTACCGCTTGGTCGGCACTCTTCGCATCGCTCTATCTTTTTCCTGCCTTTTTCATTTCGACCAAGACGACGTACATCACGGAGCCGCGTTTGAAAGAATGGTACGGAAAAAAGTTTTACGGCGTGGACTATCTTGCCTACTTTGACCGGGGCATCGCGCCGGAAGACAATGCCGCCCGGTGGATCATCCCCGTACTCTGGGATCGTAGCGGAGAAGGCTGGAAATGGATTTCGGAAAAGTTGGGCATACCCGAAGATTTTGAACCGCCGGTACAATTTACCCGTTTTTATGACTTTAATACTGCACTGCCGGAGGAATCGAGAACAGTTTTATCGGCACGGGGCAACGCTCTGGACGATGATGTCCCCCTACCCTACTCCGATGAAGAACGAAAAATTCTCCAACCTTGGTTTGAAAGCAATGAATCGGCATTTACCTACCTTGAGGAGATGTTGCAAAAACCCTTTTATTATGTTCCACCCCAGTATGCTGAATTGTTTCTACTCTTGAGCGAAGAGGAGGTTGCGGCACGTGCTGATTCGGATTCGAGGCGAGATAAGCCGTCGTCATTTCCATTGGTGTCATTGTCAGATGATTCCATTGACCTCCATTTCCTTACCGATGTTTTTTACAAGCGTTGCCTGTATCATCTATCGCTTGGCGAAACAGACAAGGCTTGGCATAATGTCCGGCAACTTCAACGGATTTTAGAATTGCATTACCCCCACACGGAAGAGTCCATTAACCAACGTTTACGGTTTCAGCGGCTCATGAGTAAGGCAGCCGAAGCCGTTTTGCACCACGGAAACTGGGAAAGCGATGAAATCCGGCAGGCACTGCAAGAACTCACTGACTCACACCGTCCGTTGACAGATGCGGATATGCAAAGAATCCTCAACGGCGAACGTGTGCGCTGCCTTGCAAATATTCAGCAAAACTTCCCCCTCTTTATTGCCGACTTTTCCATTCCCCTGCCCTACTCCATTTTGCCTGTTGGTCGGGCGATGGTCGCCGTCAATCGTTACTTTGATGAACTGGGCAGTGAGAACTTCCGAAAAAATACCGGCAATGCCAACGGTAGGAGATTTATCGAATCGATAGAAATTGACGATAGGGGATACATTGCGGATTATGCGGAGGTGAGTTCTGGGGTTCGATTATTAGTTTGGTACGGGTTAAGAAATTCAGGAGGAGTTTTTGCTGGAGTAAACACATCCTGTTCTGGTTTTGCAAAAATTACGGATTGTATCGACAGTCAAACGGCAGAGCAGGAACTCACCCAACTCGTTTTTGCACTGGAACTTTACCGAAAAGAGCACGAAAACCGGTATCCGCCGGATTTAGAGACACTTTGTAACGGCTCTATCAAAAAAGTGCCGGTTGATCCTTTTTCTAAAGTAGGGGAGTCTATGATTTATAAAGTTAATGACGACCGTACCGGCTATTTGGTTTATAGCATTGGTAGGAATCGTATTGACGATGACGGCGAATATGACCGACGATGGGGCTTCGGCGACATCCGGCGTAAGTGGAATTATGAGTAGGGGATTTATCGTTTACATAAGGGAACCTCTAAAAATAGATTCTTTGCGTCCTTTGCACTATCTTTGCGCCCCTTGCGGTTAAAATAGTTCGGATTGAACCGCAAAGTACGCAGTGGGTTACGCAAGGTGCGCAAAGTACAGATGAGGTACGTTTCGGCATCAGTCAAAATGAAAAAATTGATTTTTAGAGGTTCCCATAAGAGAGGTAAAATGGAATGTAGATATTTTGCCTTTGTATGCCTTACACCAATCTTTGAGACAACCATGAAACGAAAAATCATCATCGCCATATCTGTCGTCCTCGTCTTCACCGCATTGCTCGGCGGGATCGAGGTGTTGCTTTTGCAGGACATTCCCCTACTCGGCTTTTGCATTGCACTCGTTGCCGTGTCCTACGCCGCTCCGCGATTGAACAATTATCTCGTGCCGCATAACTCACGAATACTGAGGATATGCATGAAAATTTTAGCAGGTATCCTCCTACTCTGTACCTATTCTTTTGCACTGTTTCTGCTGGGAACTTTTTTCGACTTCCTTATGCCGAATATTTTTCTCCAATTCACTATTCCCCTACTCTGCCTTCTCTTTGCATTTTTCGCTGTAATATACGCCGCTTTCCGGTTTAACAATTTTCTCGTGCCGCGTGATCCGCTCACAATAAGATGGTTGCTGAAGAAAATCGTTGCCATCCCCCTTTTGTGTACCGCTTGGTCGGCACTCTTTGCGTCGCTCTATCTTTTTCCTTCTTTTTTCATTTCGACCAAGACAACACATTTCACGAAGCCTCGTTTGACAGAATTTTACGGCGTGGACTATCTTGTTCACTTCGAACGAAACGTCCCCCACGAAGACAACGCCGCCCGGCAGATTATCGCCGCAATGGGCTATCCGCAATTCATGTATTGGGAAATCCTCCATGATAACCCGAAAAAATACCTGTACACTAAATTAGACCTTCCCGACGACCTAGAGCCGACAGTGCATTTTACCACTTACTATTCCTTTTACAAAGCCTTGCCGGAAGAGTCGAGAGCAATTTTAGATGCCAGACCACGCAGCACCATTGACATTCCCCTGCCCTACTCCGACGAAGAGCGGGAAATTCTTCAACCTTGGTTGGAAAGTAACGAACCGGCATTTGCTCTTATTGAGGAGGCATTGCAAAAAACTGCTTTTTATCTTCCCCCCATGTATGGCAGACACTTCACATTTGATGACGATGATGAGTATTTTCCTGCGGTGCGCTGGGATGTGTACAGACCGATTATTGATACTGATTTAATTTATGACATTGCCCGGGTTTATTCCAGGCGTTGTCGAGATCACTTATTGCTCGGTAACACCGAAAAGGCTTGGCACGATGTTCGGCAACTTTATCGGTTAGTGGAGTTAAACCATCCCGGTATTTTGACGGAAAGTTCTCTTGTGAGACAGCAGACGTTGCAATTCTACGCAAACTGGGCTGCCGAGTCTGTATTGTTGCACGGGAATTGGAGCAGCGAAGAAATCCGGCAGGCACGGCAGGTGATCGTTGATTCACACCGTCCATTGACTGATGCCGATGTCCAAAGAATTTTGGAAGGAGAACGTTTGTACCGCCTCGCATTTTTTCAACACCTCCCGCGATATTTTACGTTTCGGTCTTCCCTACCCTCCTCTATTCTTCCGATTGGTCGGGCGATGGTCGCGACGAATCGTGCTTTTGATGAACTGCTTGAGAATTATAATGAAAAGTTTGAGAGTAGGGGATTTGACAATGCAAAGGGGATAACGTACGTATTCCGATTATTAGGATGGCACGGCTTACGCGACGGCGTGCGCAATGGGCTAGGGGAGTTTTCGGGATCGATGAATGTCGATTTTCTTTTCAGAACGGTCGTCAATCGTGCTGACCGTCTGCAAACGGAAATGGAACTCACTCAACTTGTTTTTGCGTTGGAACTTTACCAAAAAGAGCATGAAAACCGGTATCCGCCGGATTTGGAGACGCTTTGTAACGGTTACATTGAAAAAGTGCCGGTCGATCCTTTTTCTAAAGTAGGGGAGTCGATGGTTTATAAAGTTAATGACGACCGCACCGGTTATTTGGTTTATAGCGTTGGCAGGAATGGTATTGACGATGGCGGACAGCACGATAATACTTGCAGTAACTACATAAAGTCGGGTGCTCATTTTGAGGAGAATTTGACGTATACCCGTCATCATTGTTCTTCATATATTTGCGTTTGCGAATGGTCGGAAAAAGATGACATTTGGCGTAAGCGGAATTATGAGTAGGGGATTTTGTCCACGAAAGACGCGAAAAGCACGAAAATTTATGAGTGTGTGGCACGGAAGTCGCCGATTTTTCCCTCGACGGTACAAAGTGGGGTGCCCAAACGCTAAAAGCAGCGTGATGTGTCTCCCCCATCCCTGTTGATACCCCCAGTCCGTCGACACGTTTGCCAAAAACCTGTCATTCCGGCGCACGCCGGAATCCAGACGAGCGATTTTAATCCTGTTTTTCTGGATTCCGGTTTTCACCGGAATGACGAAAAATCAAAACGTGTCGACGGACTGTTGATACCCCCAGAACAACCAATAGTATCTACACAACTATCCCGTGCAGGTAGGTTGCCGACCGCCGGGCGGCAACGTCGGCGATAGCCGACTAGGGGGTGAGTTCGGCAAAACAAGCGTTTCACGCTGCCAAGTGCGGAGTACCGCACGCAGCCGCCCGGCGGTCGGCTGCCTACCACGATACCACTGTATTTAAGGCACAAAGAATCTCGAATACCCATAAATCCCCCATAAATCCCTTTGTGTCCTTCGTGCCTTTGTGCGAAATACAATCTGCATCATTTAAGACACAATGTACTACTCTGTTGCTGCACTCTCAAATTTATACGCTAAATTTTTCGTACCTTTCGTGGAAAAAATGCGATTCTCCCCTGCCCTATTCCGTCGGCTTGAACAACCCTGCCACGCCGCGAATCGGAATGATCATGGAGATGCCCGTGCCGTGCTTTTCGAGATTGAGTGCATCGGCAATCGCCGTAACAATCGCTTCCGATTTGTCATTCGACACCACATTGAGAACTATTTCTTTCTCCGGTTCGATGGCAATTCCCAACTTGCTGACAATGTCATGCAAACCGCTGCCGCGCGCGTGCAAAACGGTCGCGCCATGTGCGCCGGTCTCACGCCCTACCCTGATGACTTTTTCCGACCAACCCTTGTTCACAATGGTAATGATCAGTTCGTAACCTTCTTCAAAATTCATTTTTTACTCCTCAATGTAATCACCCTACTGTCCTTTCGATAGCGGCTGTAAGGGACTGGGTTGTGCTGTGGTGCGGTGTCCGCGCTCCCCACACACAAGTATTATACCATAAACGGCAGGCTATTGTACTTTTCCTTGGGTGCCCTCTCTGTCCGCTGACAAGTTTTCTAGCGGGGTGCTACTACATTGTGCCTTAAATGATGCCAGATTATATTTCGCACAAAGGCACGAAGGACACAAAGATTTATGTTTCTCTACTTCGTGTCCTTTGTGCTTTTGTGCGAGGAAAACACGAAACATGTAATTTTTAACCGCCGGGACAGTAAGGCGGAATGTACTACAAGGGCAAGCCGGAAACACCGCCAAATCACCCCTCACCGACCGGCAAATTGGCGATTCAAATAGTTCACCCATCGGCAATTCCTATTGCAGTGATAACGATGCTTACGCCCATCATAAGGAACACTCGGCAGAGGTTCCACCGTGCCGTCTCGAAGTACCAATTCGAGACCGCCGCGACCTTCATTGCACAAGAGCGAAGGAAAACGCCCCAACAGCGGCGAAGGATACATATCCCTACACTCATTCCGGCGGAGTTGGCGAATCTCCCGGCGATCAAAAGAGACCGACTCGATGTCCCCTTTATAGTACCGATGAATCACCAGGCGGTAACGGTCTATCTGAATAGACCAACCGGCGTAAAGAGAGCGGTACGTGTCATGAAGTGATAAAATGCCGTAAAAAGCAGCAACAAACACAGGAAAATGGGGGAGGAGCATCACTGTCATCATGACTAACAATCCCAAACCTTTGGGATTGTCCGCATCATTTGCGAGAATCGCTATCCATAAAAACATTCCGCCAAAAAATAAAACAAGGAATATCGGTGTCGCGACAATCTCAAATTTTTTCCAAAAGGTCGGCGGAGGCGGAGCGTATTCAATCGTCAACTTATCGCCTTTTCGTTCGGTGCGAAGTCCCGGCAGTTCCGGCAGAGAAGACTGCTCTTCTTCCGATAAGCCGGGAACAGATTCCAATACAAATCGGCTCATTTTCGAGAGTGAGAAAATCTGTTGACAATCCGGGCAGTGAATCGGTGACTCCCGATGGGCAAAGTCCACATCTTTGCCGAAGAATTGCCGACCACAGTGCGGACAGAACATTTGCCACTCGCTTTCGGGTTCGCCGAGTCCGCTGAGGTAGGAGGGGTGTCGATGAAAGGTAGGCTGCCGATAATTGGTAGGTTGCCGACCGCCGGGCGGCAACGTGCGGTACTCCGCACTATAACCTTCTGAAAAGTCTGTTCTGCTGAACTCAAGTCGGCTATCGCCGATGCAGCCGCCCGGCGGTCGGCTGCCTACCACTTCGCAACCTTCCGGTTGCGGCTCTGATTTCTGATGCCATAACCATCGGTTCACCATACTGACAAGATACGGCACTTCCGTTTCCGTTGCCAAAATATAAAACGACCGCCGCCCACCATAAGGAATGTACACACCGCCGAAAAAGGACGGCTCCCATTTGTAAAACAATCCTACATCACGCCGGACGGCTGTTCGGCAACACTGCCAAAAAAGCCAGCGAGTCCGAAACCGCACCGTCTCGCGTCCGAAATCAATATAACGATGAACGTGGAAGGTCCGAATGGTAAAGAAAACGGTCAGTGCCGCCCCTAATAAGAGTATGCCCATCGCATGCAAAAATGCCGGTTCAAATAGAATCGTCAGCCATGTCTCCTTCGGCAGCACAAGAGACAGCAACGCTGCCGAAATCAATGTTAACCCGACAAGATAGATCGTCAGCAGATTGCCATGCCTCGGTTTTTGATGCAGATGCAAGCCGGTTTCGTCTTCCCGGAATGCGATACGGCAGCGTTTGGGAAGTTTTCGGTCTTGTAGATCGCCGATTTGAAAGACGCATTTACACTTGGCACATTGTCCGGCGGCTTCTTCGAACCAGACGTTTTCGTGGGGCAGTGCGGCGTGGCAAATCGGACAGCGCACGAACAGACCGGCGGAGAGTTCGTCGGTAACATATTGTTCGGACGGATGCTCCAAACGCACCAGCGGCTTGCCGTTGTGTTCCCTTGTTTTGAGAGCGGAACGAACTGTTCGGGAGGATTCGGTAGGTTGCCGACCGCCGGGCGGCAACGTGCGGTACTCCGCACTGGGATATGTGTACTCGTTATGCACCATCGTTTCCGCTTCCAGTCGGCGATCGCCGACGTTGCCGCCCGACGGTCGGCAACCTGCCTCTTTTCTCTCAAACTCATCGAGCACTTTCCGCAGCCAAACGACTTCGCTCTGACTCGCAGGAAAGGATGACCACGTTTGAGACATACCTTTGAATAACCAATGTCCGTTCATGCCTGTATGTTCGCACAGTTCTAACTTCTCTGGACGCTCAATCTTTTTGATCGACCCTCTACCGAAGAGCCAACTTGTGAAAATGATGTGCGAAGAATCGATCCGTATCAAACGTCTTTCGGAGAGTGCCAATAAAGCAACTCCCAGCCCCAGCAAGATCAAGCCCGGTAGAAATACAAAAATGAAATAGGCATCGGGGTCTGCTGGCGGGAAGCCTTCCATGATCGTTATCACGGTGAACAAGAAGAGGGTAAAGCAAAGAAAGCAAATACAGGCGGGACGAAAGAATTTTTTGAAGGCGGCACCTACTCTCGACGGTCGATAGATGAACAGAGTCTCTTCGGTGCGGTAAATTTGCAGAGTTACCGATGTTGCGTCGTCGAGAGAGAAATAGGATTGGGTACGCACGGCACGGCAAAGAAATGCGGTATCAGCACGAGCGTTATTTTTACCTTATTTTCACGGTAAAACAACCGACTGGCGGTTTGGTTGTGGAAACCTCTAAAAATAGATTCTTTGCGTCCTTTGCACCATCTTTGCGTACTTTGCGGTTAAATCTTCTCTTTTTAACCGCAAGGTACGCAAAGTACAGATTGGGTGCGTTTCGGCATCAGTCGAAATGCAAAAATCGATTTTTAGAGGTTCCCTTGTGAAGCACACCGCCGATCTCGCACCGCGAATCGTAACATTTTTCATTTTAACGCCTCGAAAGTGCCTCGTCGATGAGGCGTTCTTTTGCTTTGTTGCGTTGTTCCACAACCGCACCCATGACCATCACCACGAGAATCGGCACCATTGCCACGATGGCAACGAAACCGAAGCCGTCTAACAGAGGATTGCGTCCAAGAGGTTCTGCTGCATTCGCAACGACAATCATCAAAAATGCCACCAGCACAGGACCTGTAACTACTGTGCTGGCATCGTATGCGATGGAAGCGAACATCTTCGAACAAAAACAACTCAACACAACAATCATAATGTAACCCGGTATCACGATCCAAAGAATCGAAAGTCCCAGCACAAGTTTTGTCATACCAATCGCCCCGGCAAGGGCAACACCGCTTGCCATTAAAATCAACAGCAATTTACCCGGAATCGCCCCGTCGGTCACTTCTTCAACCTGTTTGCAAAGCACATGCACGGAAGGTTCCGCCAAGCCGACGGAGAGTCCGAGCAACAGTCCCGCCGGAACGAGAGCCCAGCCTGACCAAATCCCTGCCAATGTACCGCCTAACTGTGTTGCCACCGGCGCGAAGCCCACGTTAACCGCTTGCAAAAATATAATCAAACCGATGAGTGCCCAAAAGGCTCCTTTGAGCAACCGAATTTTATATTCCGAGGAAACTTTTGACGGCACTACACCGACAAGCCAGCCGATCAATAACAGAGGAACCAAGCCTTTTAGTACGCCGATTGTTGTTTCCCCGATGCTTGCGAAGTCGCGGATGGGAGAGACGGCGGCAGAGTTGGTACCTGCATCGTCTGGCAGTGCTTGTTCGGTAACAATTTCGCTTGCGCCGTCTGCTGTCTGCTGTCTGCCGTCTGCCGTCTCCCCCCCCCCTGCCCCGGTTCCTCCACACGCCAAGCCGAGGAGCAACACGCCGAGAATCGGTCCCCAAACAACAATACCCAACAAACCGAAACCATCGGTAGAAGCGGAGCGTCCCGCCATATTTGAAACGAGTCCCAGTCCGATGGCAAGGAAAAACGGTACGGTCAGCGGACCGGTTGCAACGCCGCCGGAATCTAAAGCGAGCGGCACAAAGGTTTCAGCCCCGACGAGTTCTGATATTACCGCCAAAGTCAGTGCCAGTCCGACGAGTCCGCCGAGCATAAGGGCAGGGTGGACATTCCATATAATCCGCAAAATCGCCGCCAAAAGCAAAAAGCCGATTCCCGACATAACAAATATCATCACTACCAGTGCCGACGGTCCTGTTCCTTCTCCTGTAACTTCTTTGACCACACCGTTTAGCACCGCCACACAGGGGTCTGCCGCACAGGCAAGAAAACCGACGAAAAAAACTACGATACAGAGTACGAGCATACTCGGCATAAAGAGGAATCGAGTGCCGATGAGTTCCCCCATAGGGATTAGGCAGAGATCGACCCCACGAAGGAAAAAGAGCAATCCGGTACCCGCCAGAAAGGTGCCGATCAGCCAATAGGACATATAGCCGGGCTGCATAAATCCCGTCAACCAATGGAGGAGGACGACCAAGACAGCAATCGGTACGATGGGGGCAAAGGCTTCTTTTATGCTGCTAATCATCGTACTGCTCTTGTTTTACCGAATAGGGGAATTGTAGGAAATAAATGCAATGTAGGGACGTATTCTACACGGTTTTTGCGGTCTTTCAACCCATTGTGTCCTTTGTGGTTCAATCCGAACTATTTTAACCGCAAGGGGCGCAAAGATGGTGCAAAGGACGCAAAGGATCTATTTTTAGAGGTCCTTATGCTTAAAACCCTGGGCTAATATGTTCCGCCCTTACGGGGCGGGAAAGAGTCCATGTGAATTTTTACACACCCGCGTTTCCTGACCTTGACAGAATCCCAGTATCCATTAGAATACAGCAGTGTTTTCAAGAAAAAAAGGAGACGAAAGTGCCGATTAGCGAACGCAAAAAAGAAATCCGCCGCCGAAGAAATCGGCGAAAAAATTACGCTGAGATGAAAGCGAAGTTGCCTAAAGCAGATACCGCCGCCAAAGCGAAAATCGCCGAGAAACTCAAAAAAATGACTCCCGGAGCCGACGATCTTATCAAAGCCTGGGGCTTGCAATAGATTCCTGTACCGGTTAAAATGGGAAGATAGTTTGTCGGCGGAAAGTTTCTGCCCCCCATCGTTCCACCATCCAGTGTCCGGTTATTGCCTTGTCGATGATTAAAAAATGGGATACAAGATTTGTAACTTTTCTTTGCATCCTTTTCGCAGCCCCTTGCGTATTTTGCGGTTAAATTCTTTTTTAACGGCAAAGGCTGCGGCGAAGGACGCGAGGAATATTTTCATGAATGTGTGAATAGATTTATGATGGGTATGGACTATCCCGCTTTTTTAATTTTTACGAAGCACTATCAGCACTCAACCACTAAGTTCTGCCATGGCTATGTCGCAAGCAGTCCGAGTCGAATTTATCAATCCTTTTATCATTGCCGTTTCCAGAACACTGGAAACAATGGTCGGGTGCAAGGTCACACGTGAGCCTCCTCAGGTCAAGAAAGACAAGTCGGCTCTCTATCCCGTCAGCGGTATCATCGGACTTTCCGGCGTGATTGTGGGGACGGTCGTGCTCACCATGTCCGAAACCCTTGCCTTGAAAAGTGCCTCGGCAATGCTCATGGAAGATTACACCGACTTCGATAATGATGTGTTCGATGCTGTCGGGGAATTGACCAATGTTATTGCGGGCAATGCCAAGGCGCAACTCGAAGAATATAAATTGAGTTTAAGTCTTCCTAACGTCATCTACGGTAAAGATGCCGAGCTGCGTTTTCCTGAAAGATGCCAACCTATCTCGATTCCTTTCCAGACAGATTTTGGACCGATGGCGATAGAAATTGGTTTCACCGAACCGCCGAAGACGGCATAGTACCCTGTTCGGGTTGGCATGGTGTGTCTTTACTCGCTTTTTGCACGCATTTTTTGCGGTCATACCGTAAACGGCATGAAACTTTCCCTTGCGTTCTTTGCGCGTTCTTTGCGAGAATTTTGCGTCTTTGCGGTTAAATCTTCTTTTTTTAACCGCAAAGGACCATTCCGTGCCGTTTTCGGTCTATTGACGAAAAACCACCCGTAGGGTATCCTTTTAGGCGTATTCATAAAGGTAGTCCGATGTGGGATTATCAAACTTTCATCCATTTAACAAGAAAACAACCAATAATGAGCAGTACCATTATCGACATTCGAGGCAGACAAATTTTGGATAGCCGGGGAAATCCGACCGTGGAGGTCGATGTAGTCCTTGAAGACGGTTCCTTCGGACGCGCCGCCGTTCCCAGCGGAGCAAGCACCGGCGAACGCGAAGCCGTCGAACTCCGGGACGGCGACAAAAAATGTTACCTTGGCAAAGGCGTTCTCAATGCCGTCAAAAATGTCAACGAACTTCTCGCCGACGAACTCATCGGCTACGATGCCCTCGACCAATATGCTGTCGATGCCCGAATGATCGAACTTGACGGCACTGAAAACAAGAGCAAACTCGGTGCCAATGCCATCCTCGGCGTGTCGATTGCGACCGCCAAAGCCGCCGCTTCCTGCACAGGGCAAGAACTCTACCGCTATCTCGGCGGTGCCGGTGCCCGAATCCTGCCCGCCCCGATGATGAATGTCATCAATGGCGGAGAACATGCCGACAACGACGTGGACATGCAGGAATTCATGATTTACCCGCTCGGCTTTGATTCCTTTACCGATGCCATCCGCGCCGGTTGCGAAACGTTTCACGCCCTTAAAAGCGTCTTGAAAAAGAGAGGGTACTCCACCAACGTCGGCGATGAAGGCGGATTCGCTCCTGAATTGAAGAGCAACGAAGAGGCACTCGAAGTCATCATCGAAGCCATCGGCAATGCCGGTTACACGGCGGGCAAACAGATGTATATCGCGATGGACTGTGCTTCTTCCGAGTATTACAATCGGGAGAAGAAGGTCTATACTCTCGGCGGAAAGAAGAACCCCGCCAATGGAAAGGACTACACCAGCGCACAAATTGCTGACTTGCTTGCCGATTGGTGCGGCAAATATCCGATTGTCTCCATCGAAGACGGTCTCGATCAGAACGACTGGGACGGCTGGAAACATCTCACCCAGAAAATCGGCGATAAAATCCAGTTAGTCGGCGATGACTTGTTCGTGACCAATGTCAAAGACCTGCAAAAGGGGATCGACAACGGCATTGCGAACTCGATTCTCATCAAGGTCAACCAAATCGGCACGATTACGGAAACGATCAATGCCATTCGCTTGGCACACCAAAACGGTTACACTTCGATTTCGTCGCACCGAAGCGGCGAGACAGAGGACTCCACGATTGCCGATTTGGCGGTGGCGTTGTGGACAGGACAGATCAAGACAGGCTCGGCTTCGCGGACAGATCGGATGGCGAAATACAACCAGTTGCTCCGCATTGAAGAGGAACTGGGCGACGGCGCGATTTACGGCGGACCGCTCTTTCCGAAATTGAAGAAGTGATCCCTTGTACCCTTTTGCTTTGCGTCCTTTGCGGTGATTTTTTTTAACCGCAAAGACGCAAAGGTTGTGCAAAGAACACAAAGTGCGGCGATTTCATGCCGGTTACGGAATGAAAGACGTTCACCTCTTGTTTTTTCATGTCGAAACGGTACAGTGATTTGGTAGTTAAGTCTCCCCTCTCCAAAATTTCCGATGAAAAAACTCTCTCCCGCCATCGCTCTACTGACACTGTTTTGCACAACAACCTTTGCCGCAGAACCGCCGGGCAAGCCGGAAGACTTGGCAACAGAAATCGAACAAGCACTGATTACCGGTCTCCATCTCTGGTATCCCGCAAGCGTCGATCCTCGCGGCGGTTTTCACTCGGTCTTCAGCAGCGATTGGAAATTGCAACCCTACACCACCAAAGGCATCGTCCAGCAAGCCCGAATGACATGGACTGCCGCCGAAGTCGCCTACCGCCGCCCCGAATGGAAAGAAAAACTCAAACCCATTGCCAGGCACGGAATCGCCTTTCTCCGCGATAAAATGTGGGACGCAGAATGCGGCGGATTCTACTGGGAAATCGCCGCCGACGGCACACCGCCGACCGATAACTCCGAGATGAAACACGCCTACGGTATCTCCTTCGGAATCTACGCTGCCGCAACGGTTTATGAATTGACGCAAGACGAAGCCGACCTGCAACTCGCCAAAGATGCCTTCTTTTGGCTCGACCGATTCGGACACGACAAGAGACACGGCGGTTATCGGGAAGCGTTTTATCGGGACGGTCGTCCGATGTTGACACCGCCGGAAGAGCGTCCCCAAGTAACGACGGGCAAGGTCGGCGAACCGCTCGGAGGCAAGTCGATGAACACGCACATTCACCTTTTGGAAGCCTTCACCGTTCTTTATCGGGTTTGGCCCGACCCGATGCTGCGGTCAAGATTGGAAGAACTGCTCTTGATCATTCGGGACAAAGTTACCAAAAGCATCGAAATCGAATCGGACACGGAAAAGGAAAATGTGATCGCCAGAGAGGAACTGCAAGAGATGCTTAGTGGTATCGCCCAAATGATGAACAGCGTTTACAGTGCCAACGAAATAAGGCGCAGTTTCTACCGTTATCTGTTATGGCCTATTGAACAAATCGACGAAGAGATTGATGAACAAGTGAGCGAACTCAAAAAACTCCTTGAAGAAGTCAAAACAAAGTCTCCCCTTCCGGCGAACCGGGCGAAAGCGGATGAGGTCTTAAAAACCTTGACGAAATTCGAGACCGAAAAGGCGAAATACGTCGAGGCGGGCGAGGGCTTGTTCAAACTTCTCAAAGAGAACGTCGCAGTTTCTAGCAAAATACGGAATAATCTCGAAACAGTCGGACAAGACGTAATCTTTGAACTCGAAAACAATGACGCATTAAACGCATTAGATGCTGCCGAGTTAATGGGTTTAGAAGTCACCATCTATAGAGCTCGAGGTCTTCTTTATTTAGTTTTGCGCTGCATAGATAATTTCGCCTATTCATCTAATGAGAATATACAAAACGATTTCGAGCAGTTGCTCGTCAACAGAATGCAGGAATTGAAAGCGGAACTTGAAAGGATACAAACAGAACCCGCCCTGTCTAACTTGCCGGTTCTGTTTTCGAGAAAGATCGAAGCCGTCGTCGCGGATCGCGAAAGGTGGGAAACCCTTACGAAGAATTATGTCAATGCCGTCAAAGCCCGGCGTGCGATGGAGGAACCGATGCTGGCTGATATTCGGCGTATCTTGGATGGAGTCCACGATATGCAAGACAACGTTATGATAGCAGCCGATAACATGGGAGGCGGTCGGCGCATCGTCATTCCGTCTCTTGCCGCTCTCTGGCAATTTTTCGAGGCGGACTGGACACCGAAAGAGCATCTTGTTTCGTTTGGGCATGATGTCGAGACGGCATTTCTGATGGAGGAGGCGATTGAAGTTCTCGGCAGACCGGACGATGAGGAAACGTTGCGAGTTTGCAGGGCATTGGTTGATCATTCGCTTCTTTTCGGCTGGGACAATCGGTATGGCGGTTTTTATCATGAGGGAGCGAGTTTTGCACTGGCGGAGGATCGCCGAAAAGTCTGGTGGGTGCAGGCGGAGGGACTCAATGCGTTGTGCTTTATGTACAAACGTTACGGCGAGACCGATAGGCAGTATGGGCAGAAATTCATTGCTCAGTGGGAGTTCATTAAAAATCACATGATTGATGCGGAGCATGGCGGTTGGTTCAACACGGTCTCGGAGAGCGGTGTGCATCCGCCGGGGGAACATTCCAAGGCGAATCTTTGGAAGACAGCGTATCACGAAATCAGGGCATTGCTTAATGTTGCGGAGGGGTTGAAAGAGAGGAGTGCTCCGTAAGGGCATTGTAAACGGGAGCAAATGGGGCGTTTTCCTTACGTTCTTTGCGCATTCCTTTGCGAACTTTGCGGTTAAAAAAAGGATATTTAACCGCAAAGTTCGCAAAGGACGCAAGGGCTTGCAATCGAAAGGGATAGGTGCTAGACTTCAAAAGGCATGGCATTGAGAAATGGAGTCGTTTCTCAAACACCATTTAAGCATTGACTTCCAAACATAAAGGATTCTCTCATGTCTTACGACTTCCGTAGCGATACCGTTACGAAACCGACCGATGGCATGTATCGGGCGATGCACGCCGCCGAGTTGGGCGACGATGTTCTCGACGATGATCCGACCGTCAAACGGTTGGAGGAACGTTGTGCCGAGATGCTCGGTAAAGAGGCAGGCTTATTCGTGCCGTCGGGAACGATGGCGAACCTGCTGGCAGTCTTTCTCCATTGCCGACCCGGCGAGGAACTGCTCTGCGAAGAAAATTCACACGTCTATGTCTATGAGCAAGGCGGCTATGCCCAGATTAATGGCGTTTGCGTTCGACCATTACCCGGTTGTCGCGGTGTCTTCGATGCGAAAACACTCACGGAGGCGATTCACGAACCGAACCTGCATTTTCCGAGTCCGAAGGCGGTCTTTCTCGAAAACACGCACAATCGCGGAGGCGGCAGTATCTGGCAGTTTGAAACTCTCCATGATGTTTGCCGGACGGCGAATCAGCGCGGTTTGACGCTCCATCTCGACGGAGCCCGGTTGATGAACGCTGTCGTCGCAACAGGTCGGACGGCGAGCGAATGGACGAAGCCGTTTGATACGGTGTCGGTCTGTTTCAGTAAGGGACTCGGTGCCCCGGTCGGTTCCCTATTAGCCGGGACATCGGACTGGATTCGTCTGGCAAAGCGGCGGCGCAAAGTGCTTGGCGGAGGGATGCGGCAAGCAGGAATCTTGGCGGCTGCCGCCTTATATGCTCTCGACCACCATATTGAGCGGCTTGCCGACGATCATCGAAATGCGCGAATACTTGCCAGCCGTATTCAGGAAATGCCGCCGTATGGGATCCGATTAAAATACGATCTGCCCGATACGAACATTGTTTTTTTTGAAATCACCAAACCGCAATGGACAGCACAGCAGTTTTGTAGTGAACTTGCCGGGCGCGGTATTCTCATGCTTCCAGAGCAGTCGGGGGTCTCCACTGTCCGGGCTATTACTCATTTGAACGTCGATGCCGCGGCAGTCAATAAAGCCGTCGATGCAATCGCCGACGTTTTGAAGTAAAAAATATCCGTCCCGGATACCGGAGTACCGGCTATACCGTAAACGGCATGAAATTGTACTTTGCAAACCTTGCGCTTCTTTGCGTCTTTGCGGTTAAATTCTCCTTTTTTTAACCGCAAAGTTCGCAAAGGAATGCGCAAAGGACGCAAGGGAAGAAACGTCCAATTCCTCCCCGTTTACGGTATATTGTTTGCCGGTTTTTGTGTCATGGCTTACGCACTGGGTTCTGTAAGGGATGTATCGTGCATATTATCATTATCGGATGGGGCAACGTTTACAGAGCCCGTGGCGTAAGCCAGGGACACGGCGTTTAATCCCTGGCTTACGCCACGGGCTCTGTGAATGACTCTGTGAACGTTTCCCGCTCGATAAGCCTCTCTGCCGTTTTGCGTCCGAACGTCCAAAACAGTGCCGGGTGAACGAAAAACTCTACTAATGTCGAAGCGAGCAAACCGCCGACGATCACCGTTGCTATCGGATACAAAAATCACGAAGGACATGTCCAACATTGCTCGCAGTTGGTATCAGTAACTTTTTGAAGCAAACGGTCAGTTATGTTGATTCGCACTACACATGCCAAAACAAACAAAATGGCAATCAGTTTAAGAAAAGAGAGTATGGTATCCCATGGAATTGTTTGCTTTTTCAATTTGTCGCCGAGTATTTCTATTTCAAAACGTACTCGGTCATCTTCAGAACGAAACGCTGTGGCGGGAATGACCATGTAGTACACTTTATCCATAAAGAGGCGATAGTAACCGCGTCTAACATCAGCTTCGTAGAAATTACTCAGTGGTCCTTTGCTTTCAGAACCATTCTTACAAACAACGTGGTACATGCCGTTTTCAAATGTTATTTTCTTTTTTGGGAAGGCATGATCGGTTGGCAACGAATATGTCCAATCCTTTCCTGCGGAGTAAGAGAAAATCAAACAAAATACCGGCAACAAGAGGGAAATAATGAACGTAACCGCCCAAACCGTCCAATGAGCAAAAATAATTGCCAAAAAGAAAAGGAAAACAGACATATACGCACAGAACCGGAGGCTATACGTCAGCGTATCCCAAAACACCAGTTGGAAATACTCTTTCGGCGGGAGTTCAAATTCGTCGAGTTCGATCATTGCTTTTGTGCCAATATCTAAGTACCTCAACAGTGATGTCCGTCATTGTAACAATTTTTTAGAAATTTGCAAAAACGGACGGGGCGGCTTTTGTTTTCCCTATACTGTATAAACGGCATGAATATTGTCCTTTGCGTCCTTTACGGGAACTTCGCGAACCTTGCGGTTAAATTCTCTTTTTTTTAACCGCAAAGTTCGCAAAGGAATGCGCAAAGGACGCAAGGAAAACCGTCCAATTTCTCCCCGTTTACAGTATATCTTACGCACCGGGCTCTGTCAGCGTTTCCCGCTCGATAAGCCTCTCCGCCGTTTTGCGACCAAACGCTTCCGTAATTTCAACCCCTTGACGGAAACCTCGAAATCGCCTATAATCCCTTTCGATGCAATCCCATACACAAGAAAGAAACGAGTCATGCTGAAATGTGCCAGTGTTTATACCTCTGAAGTCGATGATTTTGATGCGGCTTTAGCCGAAATAAAAGCACAACTTGAGCAAAAAATTACACTGCTCAAGCACTCGGTCGGTATCGTGATGTGCCATCCAGAGTTTCTCGGCACCGGCATAGTGGAGCATATCTGCAAGAATCTGCCTTTCGACCTGGCAGGTACAACAACCTCGTCGCAAGCCGTCAACGATCAGGTCGGCGACCTCATCCTGACGGTTTTTGTGATGACCTCGGACGACATTGTGTTCAAAACCGGTATGATCGAGGCTTGGGGCAATGATGTTGACGGAGCGGTTCAAACGGCGTATGAAAAGACGACGGCTGGAACAGCGGAAGCGTCCGAACAACCAAAACTCGCTTTGCTCTTTCCGCCGTTCGGACAACATGCAGGCGACGAATATGTCAGGGCATGGGAAAAAGTCCTGCCCGGTACGCCTTTGTTCGGCACACACGCCATAGACGACACCACAACGTTCACAGAGTGCCGAACGATTTATAACGGACAGCACTACGAAGCGGCAATGCCGTTCATACTCTGTTACGGAAATATCAATCCTCGGTTTCTGATCGCGACGTTCTCCGAAGACAGTATCGTCTCTTCAAGAGCGGAAATCACCAAAGCCAAAGGAAATTGCATCTATGAGATCAATAACATTGCCACCGTCGAATACTTTGAAAAAATAGGATTTGCCGATATTTCCTTCATGACACCCTTTATTACGTTTGATTCGGCGAAGCGTAAATACGATGACGGCATCCCTGTCATTCGAGGATTTTCGACGTTCACGGAGGAAGGAGCCGCCGCTTTCTATGGAGAGATGGAAGAGGGTGCAACCTTTGCTCTCTTGAAATGGAATACCGATCACATGCTGTCGGCAACGTCGCAGAAAATTTCGGAGATCAACGGGATGTCCGACGTGAACGGGGTGCTTTTGTTCCCCTGCTGCATCCGGCGAGCGATGCTTGTAGGAGTCAATAACCCCTTACTGGAACTTGTTACCGTCAAAGAAAATATCCGGCAGGAGATTCCCTTTATGATGGCAGATGCCGGCGGCGAAATTTGCCCGACCTCCATCAGAGACGGTGTGCCCCTCAATCGGTTTCATAATTATTCGATTGTGATCCTTATTGTGTGATGCGGGTATAGGATACGAACCTTGAAAAAGTAGCCGCTATTTTAGGTATCGTTTGGTTATTGAGTTAACATCAGCAATAGGGGCAATTAAACCTCATTTTTCTGACAAAACAACCTCAGTAGCCAAATATTCCCACAAACATCAACCTCATTTACCTTATTTCGGTGGGCAAAATGAGGTAAATGAGGTTTGTTTTTTGGGCTACTGAGGTTGTTTTGTTTGTGTAAATGAGGTAAAAATGAGGTTGCATTTCCTGTTTTTCAAGGAAAATAAACGGAAAAAGCCTAAAATCGCGACTACACCCTTGAAAGAGGAGTTAAAAATTGGATGCCCACGATCAGGAAAACAACGTCTCGCGAGCAGAGTACGACGAGTTACTGCAACGGTTGAAGTCCGTCGAAATCGAAAAAAACAAAATTGCGAGAGAACTCAAATTACTGAAAAGACGGAATGAGTTTTATACAGGCAGTGTTGACTCACAAAACAAAGTCAATAGACTCTTATCCGAAGAAAAAGAAAAGCAGGAAATGTACGTCCACATGCTTTTGGAGACAAGCCCGAATGTCTTGTTTGTCCTGGACGAAAATCTGACATTCCTGTTAGGAACAAAGGCAACAACCGGTATCATCAACGTCGATAACGTCTCTCGTTTATACGGTCAAAAACTTGATGATATTATCGAAAGGTATCACCCGCCGGCTCTTTCAGAAAAAGTCTTTACGTTGATAAAGGAAACAATTTTAAGCCGCAGCGGCTGCAAGACGGAAAACCAAATTGAAGTGTCCACTGAAGACAGAAAATATGAGGTTATCGTGTTGCCGTTTCACAATACGGCAAACGAATTTGTCGGTGTTCTTGTGGTGATGATCGACAACACGGAAGTATTAAATGCACGAGATATTGCCGAGGCGGGCACCAAGGCAAAGAGCGAGTTCCTCGCCCGAATGAGTCACGAAATTCGGACACCGATGAACGCCATTCTCGGTATCGCTTATCTTTGCTTCCAAACCGAATTACTGCCGAAACAGCGGGATTATCTGGAAAAAATACAAACGGCGGCGGAAAACTTGCGGGGAATTATTGATGACTTGCTGGATTTTTCTAAAATAGAGGCAGACAAACTGACCATTGAGCAAGTTCCCTTTCGGATTGCCGAAGTCATTCGTGACGTAACAACCCTGGTGGAGCAGAAGGCAAATGAAAAAGGACTCCAACTGATCGTCCAACTCCAGAACATTGATGCCCTATTTCTTCTCGGTGACCCGTTGCGTTTGCGGCAAATCTTGACGAACCTGCTGAACAATGCGGTTAAGTTTACAGAAGCAGGTTCCGTCGCCGTTGCCGTCTATCCCGCGTTGGTGGAACCGGATTTTGTGACGCTCCGTTTTTCCGTCCAAGACACCGGAATCGGTATCACGTCCGATCAGATTCAGAAACTTTTCCAGTCATTCTCACAGGCGGATAATTCGATAACACGGCGCTATGGCGGCACCGGACTCGGACTGGTGATCACGAAAAACATCGTTGAATTAATGGGAGGAACCATCGAGGTCGAAAGCGTTCCTCAACAAGGAACAACGTTTAGTTTTCAACTGCGGTTTCCCAAAGCAGAGCCATCAGCACCGAGTGAGCAATCTGTTTCATGGTCAACCCATGAGGCAAATGGAACTTCATGCATCCCGCAACATGATTATCTGAAAGGTGCCCATGTGTTACTCGTCGAAGACAACAAAATCAATCAGATTGTTGCTTCGGAAATGCTCCAACTTTTGGGCGTTGAGGTCACGGTGGTCGATAACGGACAGAAGGCGGTGGACGCGGTAAAACTTCGGGACTTTGACTTGGTTCTTATGGACATCCAAATGCCGGTGATGGATGGTCTCACGGCGGCTCGGGCAATACGGCTTTTGGACAAACAGGGCATCGACGAGTTGCCGATCATTGCCATGACGGCAAACGCAATGGAAGCGGATCTCCATCAGAGTCTTGAAGCCGGTATGAACAGTCATTTATCCAAGCCGATTGATCCTGACAAGTTTCGGCTCGTTTTGGAAACATGGGTTCTCTCACACCCATCACAGTCTCACGATGCCGCTGACGACGACGAATATAAACTCAATGATCCGGTTTACTGTTGGGACTGCGGTACACTATTGATCGCGGGGCATGTTGACGGACATTGGTTATGTAAGCGTTGTAACGTTTTTTATTTATGTACCGATATGCGCAGGTGTTGTCGATGTGGGACTTGGACGGCGCAACACGGCGGCGACCGCCACGTGGAATCCTGCCCTTTTTGTACCGGTTCGATGGCGAGCAAGGAATGAGGTACATAAACGCAATCCGATTGCGGCTCTGACACATATAACCATGACATACAAAACCACCTACATCCTTGACACTCACGGACTTCTGTATCAACTTTTCCATGCTCTTCCTCCGATGAGCAGTCCGAAAGGGGGAGCCGGTGGGAGCGGTCTATGGATTCACCAAAGACCTCTTCGGACCTTTCGCTCCGAACCCTACGCCGAGTACAAGGCAAATCGAAGCGAAATGCCGGACGACCTCAAACCGCAAATCGGATTCGTACACGAAATTCTTGAAGCCTTTAACATTCCCACACTTTCTCTGTCGGGCTTTCGAATTCGATGATATTATGCTCTCCTCACTCTCGTATGTTTCTTCTATAATGACGGAATAATGAAAGACGACGTTGTGATCAAACCGACGAGTGATTTATTCATCGCGGCACTGTATTCCGCTCCAGAAAATGAACCGATTCTGTGCTCGCTGTTGAGCGGTGTCATGACCGATGCCGGTCTGCCGCCGATTCTCAAAGCAACGGTACTCAATCCATTCAACGTTCAAGAGTATCCCGTCGATAAAGAGTTTCGACTCGATGTCCGGGTTGAAGATGAATCGAAAGCGTTTTATAATAGAGTTGTTCGGAAACTGCCCTAATTGTCATTCCGGCGCAAGCCGGAATCCATAAAAACAGGAGTACGTCTTTCGTCTGGATTCCGGCTTGTGCCGGAATGACGGTTTCCGAACAAGTTAAATGTGGAATCCGGCGTGAGAAGCACACAAACTTCTGCGAGCGGGTGATACCGCAGTCATTGCTAGAATAACCGGCTTGCCGCTAGCGGAAATCGAACGCCTAGATTAAGGAAACAAAAAATGAGTTCAAACGAACCGAACGATACCGCCCAAGAGCAAATGCACACAAAGAAAGCGCCCGGCGAAACGCCGATGGAGAGCGTTGCCGGAAAAACGCCTTTGGATTATTTGATGTTTGTTACATGGGTATTGCAGATATTCTTTGTCAGTCTGGGCGGTTTGGTCATCGGCTATTGTTTGTTTATCTTGCCAAATGATTATCCTCGATGTGCAAGATTCTCTTTTGCGCTCGATGTGCTCCTGGTTTCAATGATTTGTGCAGTGTGTCCTCTTGTCCGTTCAAAACGTGAATCTGGGGAATCCTCGAACTATTGGGATCGCGAAGAAAATGCCGCCGTGAAATGGGCAATCGACGATATGTGGTGGCTCTTCGCCATTGGAGTACCATTCTTGTTTTCTATGATAACTTTGTTTCAGCATATTCCACGTAATCACTCCTTATCAGCGTGTTTACAAGACGATTTCGGAATGTGGATATTCCTTGTTTGGTTGCTGATGATTGGTGTCCTCAATTCCTTGACGCTTGACATCGTAAAATGGTCGAGAGTAAAAAAACACAACAAAACAACAACAGAGCCGCAATCTTTAGATTGCATATGACGATTCGCAATCTGAAGATTGCGGCTCTGCTACTGAAAATTATGCCCACCACCTACATCCTTGACACACACGGACTTCTGTACCAACTTTTCCATGCTCTTCCTCCGATGAGCAGCCCGAAGGGGGAGCCAGTGGGAGCAGTCTATGGATTCACCAAAGACCTCTTCAGACTCATCGAACGTTACAAACCCGACTACCTTTTTTGTGCCTTCGATCTGCCGGGAAAAACCTTCCGCTCCGAACTCTATGCCGAATACAAGGCAAATCGAAGCGAAATGCCGGACGATCTCAAACCGCAAATCGGATTCGTACACGAAATCCTCGAAGCCTTCGGCATTCCGCAACTCTCCCTGCCGGGCTTCGAAGCCGATGATATTATGGCGACCGTTGCAAGATTGACTGCCGAGCAACAAGGAGAATGCGTGATCGTTACCAGCGATAAAGATTGTCGGCAACTGATTAGCGATCACGTCGAGCCTTGCTCGCCCGGCAATGTCGTGCTCTTGAATATCCGCAAAGAACGTTTTTACAAAGCGGAAGACCTGCTTGCCGATTGGGGGATCCGTCCTGATCAGGTCGTCGATTTTCAGGCATTCGTCGGCGACTCCAGCGATAATGTTCCCGGTGTTGCGAAAATCGGACAAAAAACCGCCGCCGAACTGTTGCAGCAATTTAATTCTCTCGAAGGAGTGTACGAAAATATCGGAAAAATTACCGGCAAGAAAAAGGAACATCTCCTTGCCGGCAAAGAGAATGCTCTGTTGAGCCGCAAACTCGTTACGCTTAATAACGATGTGCCGATAGAGGTACGTTGGACGGAATATCAAGGTATCGACAGAGGGAAACTGCGTACATTATTTCAACGGTTCGGGTTTAAGTCGCTGATGTCGAAGGTGGAAACCGATACATTGCTCTCGGAGGTAGGCAACCGACCGCTGGGCGGTTGCGTCGGCGATAGCCGACTGGAGACGCGTCCTGCTTCCAGTGCGGAGTACCGCACGTTGCCGCCCGGCGGTCGGCAACCTACCTTTTGCTATCACCTCATCGACACGCCGGAAAAGTTCCGTAATGCTCTCGCCAAAGGTTTGGGACGCGCTGTGCGCTATGTTCGTGAAACCTCCGCCGATGCGGTGCGTGAAATACTGCTCGATGCTTGTCTTCATTGCAAAACGTATGACGCACAATGCGAAGGTTCCAGAGCGGATTGGTTGTTCAAATTGATCGAACTGACCAAAGAGCCGGATTATTATCGTGCAAAGATTCTTGAAGCAATCCCGGAAAATCGTAAAACCAATCCAGACGACTTCTGGTTGCCGTCCTATGATTTCTGGCAGTTATACAAACTCGTCAAAGAATTTGCGGCACGAGGTGATACCGAATGTCGCACAGTCCTTTATCGTGAATTTGACATGTTGGTTAACGACAACAACATCAGCGGAGCAGATGCCCTCGTCGAAATTGACGGCATACCAGGGCTTCTCCATGTTCTCGAAATAGCGGGAAAGCGCATTCAAAACGGCGGCGATATTTGGTGGGAAGTTTCGTACCATATCGAAGAGTCCGAAGAAAAATTTGGTAAGGACACTGTTTGGAACGCCGTCAGTGCGGAAGCGTCTCGCAACGATTTTGTGCGGATTTTCTGCGAAAAAAGAGAGCAGGTTGCTACGTCAGATCACTTTGGCATAAGCATTGTTGATGAACGAATGACTAATGTCTTGTCGAAAGTAACTCCGCTGGAAGAAGACGAATCCGAAAAACGTCCGGTCGAAGAATGGATTACCGGTATTATGGCGGATAATTTTGATGATGACACCATCCGCAATGCAACCGAGGATGACATTGTTTCGTGGCTTTCGCCCCGGCACAGCCTTTTCACACCACGTAGACGAACAGTAAGCGATGAGGAAAGTGAGATTATCTGGTCTGCTTTGATGCGAGAGGAAAATCCGTATAGATTGTTTTGTCTCCTTAATGCCTTTACTCCGCTCCCGCGACGACCACGACTGCCGCGATTCGATCCGAAAATTCTTAACCTTGTTGATTCACCTCATTCATTTTTGTCATGGAAAGCAGCTCAGGTGTTGCGCTGTTTCTCCGAAGAAGCAATCCGCCAAAAGGCTCTGGATTTGCTGCGAACAGGACCGGCAAAAAAACATTGGTATCACGGATTTGAACTGATTTTAAGCAGTTTCCGAGCGGAAGATGAAGAAGTCATCGCCGCCTCGCTTCAAAGACACACTTTGCCAGACGATGTCTTGCACGGTGTTGGGTACGACATCATCCAACTTGTTATGAAGTATCCAGAAGTCATGTTTCGCGAGCCGCTTCTCTGGCTATACGACCGAACGCCTTGTTCCCTTTGCAGACATAACATCGTCCAAGAACTCGATAAACGGCAACTGGTTCCCAAAGAAATCTGGGAGGAATGTATTGACGATTGCAGCGATGAACTACGAACATTGGCGAAGAAAAAGTACGAAGCGAATTGTGTACAGAGGACATTTCCTGCAAATCCCCTTTATCATCTCATTGATTCTCCCGAAAAATTCGGCGAATTTTTCACGCAACTCCAACGGCAGCCGATCTTCTCCATCGACACGGAAACCGCTCCGATGGAGAACCGATTCGAAGCCACTTCGCCAAGATACACCGTCATCGTCGGCATGTCCTTTGCGTGGAACGATCACGAAGCATGGTATCTTCCTTTCCGTGCGCCGCTCGGCTCGTTGACACTTCCGATGCAGCAAACGCTGGAGCAACTTCGTCCGATACTCGAAAATCCGAGCGTTAAAAAGATTGGACAGAATCTCAAATACGATTGCGTCGTTTTGAGGAATGCCGGGGTGAACCTTCAAGGAATCGCTTTCGACACGATGCTTGCCGACTATCTTCTGCGGAATGGAGCGACGCATAATCTCGACGATATGGCGGAGCATTATTTGCAATACACGACGACGAAGATAGAATCTTTAATCGGCAAGGGCAAGAATCAAAAGCGGATGGATGCCGTTTTTACGGAAACGATTGCCGAATATGCCGGGGAAGATGCCCTTGTTACATGGCATCTCTATCGTATTCTCAAGGAGCAAATTGACCAGTAAAAATTGCGTTCACAGAGCCCGTAACGTAAGTTAGGAATTTAATGCCACAGGATCTGTTTTAGCCGGTACTCCGGTCATCTTCCTGCCAGCTATGGACTGGAAAGATACTTTGTATATTCCGAGTGTGCCTTGTCCAAAGGAGTTTCGCCTTGTTGGTTTTTGACACTAACGTCCGCTCCTTGAGAAAGGAGAAATCTGACAACATCAGCATTAGAACCATATCTTACCGCCGAATGAAGCGGAGTATTGCCGTCGTTGTCCTTCGCATTGACATCCGCCCCACGCTCCACAAAGAACTTTGCAACTTCGACATTATTGCCATAGAATGACGCATTGTGGAGCGGGGTAGAGCCGTTATTGTTCTTCGCACGAACATCTGCGCCTTTGGAAACGAGAAACTCGGCGACAGCAAGATTTCTCCCTGCATGGTGGCAATAGTATCTACACAATTTTTTTTGTTTTTTGCAGTAGTTTACTGAAGGTGGCGTTGAGTTTGGCGATTTTGGACAGGTCGAAGTCGATGGAAACAAGAAAATCAAACATTCGCAACAAAACGAAC
>Ga0099364_10001890_pt1 | contig 33860 bp, 34 predicted proteins | sample TergutTh196P3_FD_73070 | JGI IMG/M metagenome (GOLD analysis project Ga0099364, IMG submission 73070) | Microcerotermes parvus P3 segment gut microbial communities from Pointe-Noire, Republic of the Congo - Th196 P3 | ecosystem: Host-associated > Arthropoda: Insects > Digestive system > Gut ... | reverse complement strand
CCTTTCACGGGGTACATGCTTGTACGTATAGCGGAAAAAATTTGGAACATGGAAAAGCTGTACAATCTTCGGGCCGGATTCACGAAGAAGGACGACGTGTTGCCGGAGCGGATGGTCGGCGGCGAGCCGGTTCCGAAAGGCCCGATGAAGGGCAGATTGAGCCAGGTACCCGACATGCTCCCGCACTATTACGAGGCAAGGGGCTGGGACAGCGACGGCGTACCGTCGGCGGCGAAGCTGGAAGAACTCGGTCTGAAGGCCTGACGATAACGGGAGAGTTTACAGCTTCAGCATCTCGCGGGGGACGAGACGTCCCTCGGGGATAATGACGAAATTTCGATATTTCCATTGACAGGCGGCGGTTAATCCGTCGCCTTCGCTTTTTATCGAATTCCCTGCCCTGAATATACTCGTGAAATATCTCAAAAAACCCTCATAACCTATGGGAAAATTTTTTTATTGCAATAATGTTGCGTTCAAGTATAATATTTTAGTCAGCTAAATTTCTCTGAACCGTACTTCCTAACGGCATGAGCCCGCGGGGGACGGTCGTTTAGGGTGCGGGGCGTTAGAAAACCGCCGCGTCTCCCTTGGAAAGGAGAAGTCTTTGGAATTTTCTGTGCGCCTTCTCTTCGAGAGGCGCATTTATATATTGAAGAACCGGTTGTGTATCTGAGACGGGTGAGGGAGAATTGAATTAATGAAGGTCAAAATAATCGGAGTAAGGGATGCCATAGGCACGGTCATGTCGCACGATCTTACTCTCATTGATTCGGAAAGCGGGTATAAAGGGGCTCGATTCAAAGTGGCTGTCCAAAGGGGCGGAGATAGTCCTTTGCACAGGCGGCATGAGCTGGATGCCGACGATGTTACCCCCTCCGCCATCAAGGACGCGGCTACCGAGGTGATATTCCGCGGCGTGCCGGTTCTCCCCGGCTCAAATCTGATGCTCGCCGTGAACGTAGACGCGGCGAGCGGCGGACGCCGCATTCTGTTAGGCGTTCCGGCCTGCGCCGTCCACTCCGAATTTACCGTCCTCGACACGATAATGCACAGGGTATATGCGGGACTGCTCCCAACAAATGGTCATGTCTTTAGTTTCCTCGCAAATATTTACACATCATTCAATCATCGCGTACTCCGATGTATAACCTTCATAATTCTCCAGCGTCAACTGCGCTAAACAATCGAACAGTATCTTAGTGTCCATCACAGTCTACATCAAAATAATAATAAAGTAGCCTCGTATCTTTGAATCTGATTTTTTAAAAGACGTGAGCTAATAAAATTTTTCACATCCCTATGAAAATCTATCGCTTCCAAAGCGCCGAATGAGTCTATTAGAATAAAGCTGTACACAAAAATCATATTAGATAGGAGGTTCTTTTCATGGCAGAAAAAACAATCTTAATTGAGTGGCCGTCTATTGGTGCAAAGGTTCAGTGCAAGAAGTGTGTTTACAACCCCGCCATGTTTGACAAGTTCAGCGAGCTTTTACCGTTTAATGCTCTGCAGATCCACGCAATGGTAGCCGGTTATCAGCTTTATCACTACGCCCCGGGCCGTTTCGCTTTGGACGACGTCAAGGACATTATTACCGACCAGCCCCTGCTGAATGCTATTCCTGACGGAAGCCTACTCTGGACAGGTCTCGGACTTATCGGCATGACCTATGGATACAACACGGAGTATCTCGCAACGCAACCGATTGCTCAGGTGGTGGATGAGGATATGGATACCCTTCGCAAAGTTGGCAAGCGCGTATGGGAAGCCGTAATGTACACCAAGGAGATCATTGAAGTCCGCTACAGCACAATTGAAGGAGGAGGCGCAGAGTAATGAACGCAAAAGCAGAAAAGCTGAGACAGGAATTGGATGAAGCTATTGATAAGATAACCATCAATGAGCCGATAGATTCAAAACGTTGCCGCCTCGGACTGATGGATCCTCCGGCAGGAGCGTGGAACCAATACTTTACCAATCACTTTTTCGCGGACGCGGAGCTGCGCGGTATGGGCGCAAACAGCCTGACGATCATTGACCATGCCATAAACAGCGATCTATTCAATATTGAGCAGGTGCGCGTTATAGTTGACTACACGCTACCATTCAGCGGCGAATTCCTTGATTATGCAGGTTTCCGCGATACATGGGCGTTCATTAAGCGTTTTATCGACCTCGCGCACGAGTGTGACGTCAAGGCTGACCTCAAAGACGTATGCCGGTCGTTGATGATTTTCGTCAATTACACGCACGCGTGGTCGCATCTTTTCGCGCCCTGGGGCGCCGGTGGCGCTGGTTACAACTTCAGATCCAAAGAGGAAATCGACGATATCGTGAAATACTATAAAGAGGAAGAAGAGCTAAAAAAAGACTATCCCTATGACAGAGCCCAGCGAAGTGTTTTGCAATTCTAGCTTCCGGGGGAAGGTATTTCAACTATGAATGTTCATCTTGCCTATTTTATCAGGCAACTCATCAACGGTATTTCCCTGGGAGGAATGTACGCCGTCATTGCCGTTGGATACAGCATGGTTTATTCGATTTTGTATCTGATTAATTTTGCGCATGGCGACTTGTATATCTTCGGTACCTTTATTGCGATGGCTCTGGCTTCCCTCGGATTACCAATACCCGCCGTTGTGATTCTTGCGGCGCTTGCGGGCGGATTAATCGCTATGCTCATCGAGCGCTCGGTGTATCGGCCTGTCCGCAAAGCCAACCGTATTGTTCCTATGGTGAGCGCGCTTGGAGCGGCATTGGTGCTGCGAACTATTGCGCAATTGATTTGGGGGCCGAATCAGCAGCTCTTTCCCATGCTCATCAAACATTCGACGATAAGAATCGGGGAATTCCAGATATTTTCGCAAAATATACTGTCATTTGCCGCGGCGGGCGGATGTGTTTTACTGTTTACCGTCCTAATTAACTTCACAAAAATAGGCAAGGCGACGCAATGCGTCATTCAGGATATCCAAACATCGTCGCTTATGGGCATTCCAGTGAATGCCATAATAACACTGGTATACTTCCTAGGCGGTTTTTTCGGAGTAATCGGCGGTGTGCTCATGTCCTCCTATTACAACGTTGTCAGCATTGAAATGGGCTTGTGGGGGACGTGTAAAGCCTGGGCGGCGGCGCAACTGGGAGGCGTCGGAAGTTTTTACGGCGCCTTCCTGGGAGGGCTTCTTCTCGGTATTGTTGAAACTCTCGCAAGCGCCTATATCAGCTCGGGGTTTAAGGACGCCATAGGATACCTGGCAATAGTTATCATTTTACTTGTGAAACCGCAAGGATTATTCGGCAGAAAGAAAGCAGTCAAGGTATGAGAAAAAAGATAGAGTCTTTGTCTCAAAAACAGAACGCTTTTCTGATACTGATTTTCTTATGTTTTCTCGTCGCATTTCCGGTTGTTGTGAACAGTGGATTTTTTATGCGTGTGGTTGTATTCGTATTTATATACGCAATCCTAAGCATGAGCAGTATGCTCATACTCGGTTACGGCGGAATGCTCAATATCGGACATGTCGCCTTTTACGGGCTTGGCGCCTACACGTCGACACTGTTGTCGGTCAATTTCGGAGTGCCTTTCATTGTATGCTTTGTGGCGGCGGGGATTGTCGGAGCCATATTCGGACTTGTGCTTGCCATCCCCTGCCTTCGCGTGGCGGTGGACTTCTTGAGCCTTATCACGCTCGCTTTCCTTCAACTGTTCGTGGCTGTGGCAACCAACTGGTACAGTCTTACGAAAGGGCCGCTGGGGATAGCGGGCGTACCGTCGCCCTCGTTTTTCGGCTTTAGGCTGAATACCCAGATAAGGTATTACTATCTGGCTCTTATCGCGGTAGTGATATGCTATATCGTTTTGAAAAGGCTTGTGAAATCGCCGTTTGGCAGGGCGCTTGAAGCAATCAGGGATGACGAAATAGCCGCACGCGCGGTGGGGATAGATGTAAACCGCTATAAAGTTGAAGCATTTGCCATAGGCTCGGCGATCGCGGGTTTGGCGGGGAGCCTTATGGTGCATTACATCAGGTTTGTGGGTCCGACGATGTTTACTATTGAAACCTCGCTGCTTGTTATGCAGATGAACATTCTTGGCGGTCTCGGAAGCCTTGTCGGAGCTATTTTCGGGGCGGCTTTCTTCGTGATCGTGCCTGAAATAATCCGTCCCCTCGCGGTATACCGCATGGGGCTCGGCGGAGTCATCATGCTGTTGGTCATCCTGATTCGGCCGCAGGGTGTTTTTGGATCCATCGCTTTTGCGGGCGATGGAGGTATTTTGGACAAACGGATAGCGGCGCTCAAGAAGCTGCGCGCCGGAAAGCGACAGTCGGGAAACCGGCGGGAGCGGTAGATATGGACGCACATTTACTGGATATACAGGGTATTAGTATGTATTTCGAAGGCGTGCGCGCTGTTGAAAGCGTTAACGCCTATGTAGACACAAATGAGATTTTTGGGATCATCGGGCCGAACGGTTCGGGAAAAACCACGCTAATCAATGCTTTGACCGGGGTGTATAAACCCTCGGCGGGGAAGGTTATATTCAAAGGCAGGGATATTACAGGTATGAAATCCTACCAGATAGCGCGTTTGGGAGTTGCCAGGACATTCCAAAATCTTCGGCTCTTCCGCGCAATGACGGTAATTGAAAACGTGATGGTTGGCGAACATTATCAAATATCGACGAACAAGTTCGACGCCATATTTCGGAATAAACACTTTCATGAAAGCGAAGAGGAAATCGTAAGAAGAGCGGAAGAGGCCTTGGAAATGGTCGATTTGACGAGCCATAAGCATGAAGTCGCCGGCAGTATGGCTTACGGTGAGCAGAAAAGACTGGAATTTGCGCGTGCGCTGGTGTGCGAACCAAGTCTGTTACTTCTCGACGAACCGGCTGCCGGAATGAATTCGGTCGAGGCAATGGACATGATGGAGCTGATACATAAAATCAGAAGTGAGCGTAGAATTGCAATCGTGCTAATTGAGCACAATATGCAGGCGATGATGTCGACAGCGGACAGAATCATGGTGATGGATGCGGGTAGAAAAATTGCCGAGGATGTGCCGGAGGTGATTCAAAACGATCCGAAAGTCATCGCGGTTTATTTGGGAGAATAAGCATGTTGCTGAAAACGGAAAACTTATCGGTTAGCTACGGTGCGATAAAGGCGCTTCACGGCGTGAGTATGTATGTGGGCGAAGGTGAAATCGTCGCCGTTATCGGCCATAACGGCGCGGGTAAATCAACGCTGCTTAAAACGATCTCAGGACTGTTGAAGCCCGCCTCGGGAACCATTGAATGGATGGGTAAAAGTATTGTCGGCGTACCCTCGGAGAAAATCGTCAAAGCGGGTATATCGCACACGCCTGAGGGCCGTATGGTTTTCGCGCAATCCACCGTTCAGCAAAACATAGAAATTGGCGCGTATGTGCGCAACGATAAGGGTGAAATACGAAAAAACGCCGAGAAATATTTCGAAATGTTCCCGATTCTCCGTGAGCGCCGCAGACAGAAAGCGGGGCTGCTCAGCGGAGGCGAACAGCAAATGCTTGCCATCGCGAGATCACTGATGGCCTGCCCGAAGTTGCTGATGTTGGACGAACCATCGTTGGGGCTTGCCCCGATAGTTATCAACGACGTGTACAATGAAATTGAAAAAATCAAGAATGAAGGCGTAACTATCCTGATTGTTGAGCAAAATGCCATGAAAGCACTCAAATTATCCGATCGCGCTTATGTAATCGCGAATGGGGATATTGTGTTGGAGGGCAGAAGCTCTGATTTATTGAATAACGAGGAGGTGAGGAAAGCGTACCTCGGCGGATAAAAGGTAGAAGAAGATTTCTAAGAACACTGCCTGATGGATAAGTAGGCGAAAACATGCAAGGACAAATAAATAAAAACAAAGGGAAGGAGAATAATTATGAAAAAAACAATGACGATGTTCATGATATTTGCGATGATTTTTTTTCTCGTTGCGTGCGCCTCAGGCGGCGACGCGCTCCCCGATTCCTACAGAATTGCTTTGGTAACGGCGCTCACCGGACCTGTCGCGGATTCGGGCACACAAGGCAGATATGCCTCGGAGCTGGCGGTCGAGAGGGTCAACGCGGCTGGGGGAATCAACGGGGCCCCGATAGTGATCGATATTTTTGACGACAGAACTGACGTTGCGGAGGCGGCGCTTGTCGCGCAGAGAATTGCCGAGAATAGAAATTATTTGGCCGTCGTCGGGCATCTTTTTTCAAGCGTCGCGCTTGCGGCGCTGCCTATTTATCAGGAGGCCGGGCTTCCGTTTTTCCTCACGACGGCTAACAGTATGTCGATAGACGGTGACAATCAGATCCGTATGTGCTTGCCCGGTATTGTGCAAGGCCCGCAGATGGCGGTGTTTGCCGCGGAAACCCTTGGGAGCGGGAAAATCGCGTTCATATACGCTATGGGGGATTTCGGCGTAACCATGATTGAGCAGATCAGCTTGAAACTTGAAGAGATCGGCACGTCTGAAATAGTTATGAGCGAAACGTTTGCCGCGGGCACGGATCGGGATTTCTCGGCACAGCTCACAAAGGTGTTGGCTGCGGGCGCGGATACCGTTATTTGTATCGGCAACTATACCGACGTTGGAATGATCATTGCCCAAGCGGGACGTATCGGGGGATTTGAGAATATCAACTTTGTCGGAGACGCTTCATGCCTTGACTCGACGTTTGTTACGCGTGTCATGGAGAGTGGCCTTGAGGAAAATGTATATCTCGTATGTGCGTTCAACCCCTATGACGACCGTCAGGTATACATCGACTTCTTCAATGATTTTAACGAGAGATACAATCTCGGTGATCCTACGGAACCCGCCGCGTATTTCTATGATCAAATCATTGTTATCAGCGAGGCGCTAAAAGCGGGCGCAACTAAGGAAACGCTGGTGTCTACAATTAAAAGGATGACATTTACCGATATGCTTTCCGCCGGTGGAGAGATGACATTCGACGAATTGGGCAACAGAGGCGGATATGAGATGCCTATAGTTGTTGTCCGCGACGGCAGATTCGTGACTTGGCATGGGAATGATTAATATGTTTCATTGAATGTTGGGTTCACCCGTGCGGGGAGCCGCTGAACCATCTGCGGCGTCCCGCATGGAAAGCTATATTGGGTTGATGGAGGGCGATTATTTGTGAAACAGCTTGATCTTAGCGGTCGGACAGCCTTGGTTTTCGGCGGCGTCGGTAACCTCGGCGTTCGAATTGCGTCCAAACTCCGCGAGCACGACGCAAACGTAGCGATAAGCTACTATAACGGGGAAGAAAACAAGGCGGCGTCCTATGTAAAAGAGCTTGACTCGGATGGAGAAAAGGCTTTTACCGCTTTCTGTGATATTTCGGACGAAAGCAGCGTTGAAGGCTTTGTAAGATCCTCGAAAGATCGCTTTCGTACGATTGATATTGTTGTAAATCTTATACACGAACCGGCGTTCACTCCCACCGAAGTGGTTGATATGGTTTGGGATGATTGGAAAAGCGATTTAATTGCTCAAAAAGGTCACTTCCTCATATGCAAACAAGTCCTTCCCATTATGCGGGAACAGAAATTTGGCAGGATTATTTATATTTCAGCGGGTCTTGCCGTAAGGCATATGGGAGGCAGCGCGGCTTTTGCGTGCGTTAAAAGCGGGCTTTCCACATTTTCCAAGACGCTCGCGATAGAAGAAGGGCGTAATAATATTACGGTGAATATCGTGGCGCCTGGCAGGATCACTACGCTTGATACGGACGGCTCTTTCTCATGGGATGAAGCTGAAAAGGAACTGCTGAAAAGAACGCCGCTTGGCCGATTTGCCACACAGGATGACGTAGCCAATGCGGTTCTTTACTTCGCATCCCCGCTCGCTGACGCAATGACCGGACAGACGTTGTATGTAGCATGCGGCGAAATAATGTTATGATGGGCGGCACTCATTGATATGGGTCTGCTTAATAATAAAACTGCGATTGTCTTCGGCGCTAGCGGTAAACTCGGGGTAACGATCGCGAGGGTATTGTTTGAGCATGGCGCAAAGGTTGCGGTTCATTATTTAAGTAATGCGTCCGTCGCGGAGCGACTTGCGCGCGAGTTGGATCCGTCGGGAAACCGAATGATAGCGCTTCAGGCGGACAGCACCGATGAGTGCTCGCTTGAATCGGCCTTGGGAAGAGTAAAAGCCGCCTTTGGGGCGGTAGATATTGCGGTAAACGCGATACATGGCGCGTTTGAGCCTGTTAACGTGGAGGATTCCGTGTTTTCGGATTGGTCATTGCACTTAAATGCCCTTAAAAGCCACTACCTGATATGTAAGACCGTTTTACCCGAAATGCGGCTGCGGCGTTTTGGGAGGATAATTTTTGTATCTGCCGCTATGGCCGTCCGCTATGTAGAGGGCTGCTCTATGTATACTGCGGTTAAGCGCGGATTGAATGGTTTTTGTCATACGGTCGCGATTGAGGAGGGCAGAAACAACATCACGGTAAACATTGTGGCGCCCGGTGGGGTTTCGGACGCGGAAACACAGTCAGGCGGCGACTGGGACGAAATGACGGAACAGTATATAAAGCGCTGTGCGCTCGGCAGATTCGCAACAGCGCGCGAGGTTGCGAACACAGTTGTGTATTTTGCGTCCCCACTTGCCGACGGTATAACCGGTCAGACCTTGTATGTGTCCGGCGGAGAAATCATGAACTAAGGGGAGAATGTGATGAGACTCGATGGAAAAGTCGCGCTGGTCACAGGCGGGGCATACAGAGTAGGGCAATATCTGAGCCTTGCTCTTGCCGAAGCGGGCGCGGATGTGGTTGTCAACCATTGGAAAACACCGGAGCACGCGGCAAAAACAAAAAAAATGGTAGAAGACATGGGTCAAAGATGCTTGATTGTTGAGGCGGATGTTTCCGACATAGAGATGTGCAACGCAATGATCGGCACAGTGGAAAAAAAATGCTCGAGGCTCGATATCCTTGTTCACAACGCGGGTAATTTCAACCAGGCTCCTTTTTTTGAGATGACGGAGGATTTGTGGGACAATTCGATGAATCTGATACTAAAGGGCCCCTTTTTCCTAAGCCAGAGCGCCGCGAAGCTGATGCAAAAAAACGGCGGCGGCAAAATTATAGCGATTGTCGGTAATTCTTATTTTGAAAACTGGCCGGACTTCATACCGCACGCAATCGCTAAGACCGGACTGGCGAAGCTGATGCAGGAATTAGCGGTAGCGCTGTCGCCGTATATCCAGTGCAATGCCATATGCCCCGCGACCATACTTACCGGCGACGACGGTAAGGACGCCGCCCAGCGCGCTGCGCGCGGTGAAGAGGGAGGTATAAACGACCAGGAGAGGGATGTATACATTGAACGCGGCGTGACGCTGCATCGCGGCAAACCCGAAGAGCTAGCCGAGCTTGTGGTTTATCTCAGCGGCTGCAGCGCTTATATGAACGGAGCCATTCTCCCGCTGGACGGCGGCAAAACGATACTTTGAGATATCATTAACCAACCATTACCGGACAATGAGAGGAGAGGTGCAAATGAAGAAAATTCTTAACGATCCGTTTGAGTTTGTAGATGAAATGACGGAAGGAATACTCAAAGCACATCCGGAATACTACCGTGCTGAAAACGACGATTTGCGGGTTATTGTTCGCGCCGATGCTCCCGCGAAAGATAAAGTGGCTATCGCAACAGGCGGCGGGTCGGGGCATTTGCCCGTATTTATGGGATATGTAGGCAAAGGGCTTGCCGATGGCGCCGCAATTGGAAATGTTTTTTCATCCCCTTCATCAGGACAGATGCTTAGGGTTACGAAAGCCGTTGACGGCGGCAGGGGTGTACTTTATCTGTATGGGCGCTATCAAGGGGATATGATGAATTTTGACGATGCGGCAAAGGAAGCAAAGCAATCAGGCATTCCGGTCGAGACAGTTCTCGTGGCGGACGACGTCGCCTCAGCGCCGCCTTCAGAATTTAGAAACAGACGCGGCGTGGCAGGCCTTTTATTCGCGTATAAAATCGCGGGCGCAAAAGCCGCCGAAGGGGCAAGCCTTGAAGAAGTAAAAGAGACGACGCAGCGCGCTGCGGACGTCATCCGCTCCCTCGGAGTAGCTTTGGGTTCGTGCACCGTTCCTGCGGTGGGCAAGCCGAATTTCGATATCGCTGACGGTGAGATGGAGGTGGGCATGGGAATCCATGGAGAACAGGGAATTGAGCGCGTAAAAATGCGCTCCGCTGATGAAATTGCTCAAATACTCGTCGAAAAAATCATAAGCGATCTTCCTTTTACAGCAGGGGATGATGTGGCGGTCTTGGTCAACAGCTTGGGCGGCACACCGCTTGAAGAACTATATATACTGTATCGCAAGGTTGAGGAATTGCTTGCGGGAAACAGCATCAACATTTACCGTCCGTATGTCGGCAGGTATGCGTGCTCGATGGAAATGCAAGGGGCGTCGCTTACGCTGATGAAACTGGATGAAGAGCTTAAACGACTGCTTGACGCGCCTGTGGACACGCCATTTTTCAAGCAGTTTTAAAATAGGGGAGCGCGATATGAAATCACAACTTGCGGTTGACGATATAAGCCGGCTTGTCGGCCATATTTCCGCTGGAATGCGTGAAAAAAGCGAGGAGCTTGCACGTCTTGATTCACTTACCGGCGACGGCGACATGGGGGTTACGATCACATTATGTATGCGGGCGATGGCAAAGACCGCATCGAAGCTGGACGGCTGCGGCATGGCCGAGGCATTGGAACTGATGGGGGAGCAGGTGGGAGAAACAGCGCCGTCCACATTTGGAACATTATTTGCGACTATGCTGAAAAGTATGGGTAGAGAGCTGAAAATCGCCGAGGCGGACATCATTGATTCCGTCACATTTGCGAGAATACTCAATGCCGCGGCGCGGGGAGTTATGGAACGGGGAAATGCGAAGCCCGGCGAAAAGACAATGTTGGACGCCCTTATTCCGGCGGCGAGATCGGCGCAATTGACCGCCGATAATGGGGATTGTTTGGCGTCATGCGCCGAAAAGGCCGCGGAAGCCGCCCGCACAGGCGCGGAAAGCACAATTGGAATGAAAGCTGTCACGGGACGGGCGGGTTATATGGGCGAGCGCTCTATCGGCAGCAAAGATCCCGGCGCTGAAGCAATAGCCGCAATGCTCGCCGCTTTCAGGTCTTTTTTTGAATTATGAAAATGTTATTTTAGAAAAATAGCAAAGAGGGAAAGGCTATGCTAAAGTTTTATCATTGTAACCACAGCGTGCTTGACATTGACCGCAGCTGCGAATTCTACGAAAACAATCTGGGGCTTGTAAAAATCCGGGAACTTACCGCTTATGAGGATTCGTTGAAACTCGCGTTCCTGAGCGATGGCATTACCGATTTCCGCCTGGAGCTCACGTGGAACCGCGACCATGTCAAGCCCTATCTTTTGGGTGAAAAGGAATTTCATGTCGCGTTTTACACGGATGATTACGACAATCTCATCGCAAAACACCGCGCGGCAGGTATTGTCGTTAAGGAAGAACCGGAGCTTCGCCTGTATTTCATAGAGGATCCCGACGGGTATCAGGTCGAAATTGTTGAACAACCGTCATAGTATTAATTTGAGCGCCAACTAAGGAACTGTTGATAAATTACTTGACTATGTTACATAGGCTGATACGCTGAAAGAAAACGACGCAGGTTTATCTCGAAAAGAGAACGGCTTGGCGAGCGATATTTCCTACGGCCAGCAGAAACTCGTCGAGATCGCGCGGGCGTTGGCATCATCCCCCAGAATTCTGCTTCTGGATGAACCGCTTGCCGGGTTGAATGTCGCAATTATCGACAAGATGCTCAGTCTCATTTAGGATTTCCGGGCAAACCGAAAAACTGTCATTATCATTGAACACAACATTGAGGTAATCAAAGAAATCTGTGATAAGATTACTGTTCTCAACTTTAGTGAAATACTCTTATCCGTCGATTCCAAAACGATATTCGATTCACGGGAGGTCATAGACTCCTATCTTGGAATCTTTTTTTTCAAAAAGACGAAATTAAGGAAACGCCGAATAAATCGCATTACTGACTTGTATAAACCCATTCAGGTATTCGTTCGTTTGTTTCTCTTCAAGGGGTTTTTGTATTTATATGACCATTTTACCCTCTATTCAGCCACTTTTTTTGTTAGATCCATCAGTCCTTTGATCCTTGTCTGGTGATTTGCGTGATTTGTTATTTTATCTTTTTTTCTCGCTATCTGACCGATTTATTCAGTGTTCCATAATAAAATTTTTCACATCCATATGAAAATCTATCGCTTCCTAAGCGGCGAATGAATCCATAGAATAAGGCTGTAAGTAATCAATCATCTAAAGGGGGCGTGAGTTGCTGATGGCGAACTACATCACGGAACAGTTTCGAATCAAGATGGTCGAAGCGGTGAAAATGACGAGGAGGAATTTAATTTGGCTGTGAAATACATTCCCGAACCTTTTCGTGTTAAAACGGTGGAGCCGTTGCGGATGCTCACCCACGCGGAACGCGAGGAGAAAATCGCCGCCGCGCACTACAATGTGTTCAACTTGCGGGGTGAGGACTGTTACATCGATCTGTTGACGGACTCCGGCACAGGAGCCTTGAGCGCCGAGCAGTGGGCGGGAATCAATCGCGGCGACGAGTCTTACGCGGGAGCGTCGAGTTACTTCAAGTTGATGGAGGCGGGCCGTGATATTTTCGGATATGGCTACATTCAGCCGGTGCATCAGGGGCGAGCGGCGGAAAAATTGCTGATGCCTCTGTTTCTTGGGGAGGGGAAGTTCGCCGTATCGAATATGTTTTTCGACACCACACGCGCGCACGTTATCTTAAGCGGAGGCCGCCCCATCGACTGCGTTGTTTCCGAGGCTAAGGATCCGTCGAAGCGCGCACCCTTCAAGGGTAACATGGACGTTACCATGCTGGAGGGCGTCATCTGCGAGAAGAGCCCGAACAACATCGGCATAGTGGTGATGACCATCACGAACAACTCCGCCGGAGGCCAGCCGGTCTCTCTGAAAAATATACGCGAGACAGCGGCGGTGTGCAAAAAGTACGGCATACCTTTCTGTATCGACGCCGCGCGTTACGCGGAGAACGCATTTTTCATCAAGCGCGACGAGCCGGGTTGCGGGAATAAAAACATAGCGGAGATTGTCCGTGATATCTTCCGCTATGCCGACATGTTCACTATGTCAGCCAAGAAGGACGCCATCGTAAACATTGGAGGCATATTGGGGGTTAAGGATCCGGATTCCCCACTCGTCATCAAAATCAAGGAGAGCTGCATCAACTACGAAGGTTTCTACACATACGGCGGCCTTGCAGGGCGTGATCTCGAAGCATTGGCGATCGGTCTGTACGAGGGCATAGACGAAAATTACCTGTGCTACCGCATAGGGCAGATGGAATATCTCGCGGGCAGGTTGGACGACGCCGGCATCGCCTATCAAGCACCCGTCGGTGGACACGGCGTTTTCCTGGACGCCGCCGCGATGTTTCCTCAGATACCTTACAGTGAATTCCCGGCTCAGGTTCTCGCTGTCGAGCTGTACAAGGAGGCTGGCGTCCGATCGTGTGACATCGGATCCTATATGCTTGGCAACGATCCCGACACGGGCGAACAATTGAAAGCCGATTTCGAATTCACACGCCTCGCTATTCCGCGGCGAGTTTACACTCAGGCACATCTAGACTTGGTGGCGGACGCTCTTGTGGAGATCAAACAGCGAGCTTCCGAAATTAAACGTGGCTACCGGATAACGTGGGAGCCTCAGGTTCTTCGGCACTTCCAGGCAAAGCTCAAACCCGTTGAATAGCGCTTGTACAAAATCTCCAGGATACGCAAGGACCCGTATACAGCATTGCGGGTCTTTATCGTTCATCTATCCGAGGCTAGCCTTGGAAGTTGATTAGCTCGCTTTACAAATGAATGTTTTTGGCAACGTTAATAAATTTCTTTTCAATTAAAGACAGTTTTCTCATTGATTTTACGGCTATACCGAGTTCACGGTAAACGCGCGGTTGAATCGGAAGCGAGTCCACAATATTATGATTGCCTTCCAGAATAAGCTCGGACAGTATGCTGATACCGAGTCCTTCAGCCACCAAATGGATGACGGCGAGATCGTCGGCTTCCACCGGCAAAAACTGAGGATGAACGTCATTCTGTTTCAATACCTCCAGAGCTTCCACGTCAATTCCGTAAGAAGGTACTATGAACTTGTATCTTTCAAATTCCTTGAGCGGCAGAAACTCGTATTTGGACAAGTCGATCAGATTTGGAGGAAGCACGGCACAGTAGTAGTCTTTTTTTAGTGGGATGAAATCGAATTTGCTCTTTTGGTCATAGCTGGCAAAAATGAGGCTCAATCTGCCGGATTTCAGCCCCTGATAGGCCTCTGGACGTCCAAAAAGCTCCAATTCAATTTTCACTCCCGGATGAGCCTTCCAGAATGCATCAATGATCTGGGGTACCCAGTTTTTTGCAATGCTCCGATAGGAACCGATTCGAAGAACCATGTCTTTTTTTTGCTTCAGTCTGTTGATGTTTTCCCGTAATGAGTCTTCCAGAGAGACGTATTTTTTAAGTATAGGAAACAGAACAGCTCCGTCAGGCGTCAGCCTAATACCCTGATGGTTACGCTCAATCAGCCTGATATCGAGTTCGCGTTCAAGCGCGTTCATCATTTGAGTTAGGCCGGAAGGCGTATAGCCAAGTTCTTCCGCGATACTCATCAAACTTCCTGATTCGACAGCTCGAATAAAAATCTGCACTTTTCTGGTATCCATAATGCCCCCCCATATTTCATTATACCCAGTATATGAATATAGCAATAGGTTAATCTGTCACATGAAGTATATCTTTTTCAATTGAGGAACGAAATATCTCAAAAAACCCTCATAAACCTATGGGAAAATTTTTTATTGCAATAATGTTGCGTTCAAGTATAATATTTTAGTCAGCTAAATTTCTCTGAATCGTACTTCCTAACGGCATGAGCCCGCGGGGAACGGTCGTTTAGTGTGCGGGGCGCGAGAAAACCGCCGCGTCCCCTTGGAAAGGAGAAGTCTTTGGAATTTTCTGTGCGCCTTCTCTTCGAGAGGCGCATTTATATATTGAAGAACCGGTTGTGTATCTGAGACGGGTAAGGGAGAATTGAATTAATGAAGGTCAAAATAATCGGAGTAAGGGACGCCATAGGCACGGTTATGTCGCACGATCTCACTCTCATTGATTCGGAAAGCGGGTATAAAGGGGCTCGATTCAAAAAAGGGCACATTGTGACTGAAAACGATATAGATATTCTAAAGCGTATGGGACGCGAGCGCCTCTCTATACTCGAACTGGAACCCGGAGAGGTGCACGAGGATGACGCCGCGCTCCGCATTGCGGCCGTACTCGGAGCGAGTCGAGGGAACGGCGGGGCGCTCTTTTCCATAGACGGGCCGTCCGAGGGGAAATGCGCGCTGATTGCAGGGGGGACAGGCCTTTTGTTATTTGACGAAGAGAAGGTACACAAGGTCAACTCCAGGGACGAATGGGTGCTGGCCACGCTCCCGAATAAGATACCGGTGTGTAAGGGTGAGACGGTTGCCGCGTGGCGAGTTGGCCCTTTGGCAGTGAAAGAGGATGTGGTGCGCCACGCGGAGAGTTGCCTTGCGTCCTCCTTCGGCTTGATACCGTTCAGGCCGCTCAAAACGGCGCTCGTGACCACGGGACGGGAAATATTCGAGGGATGCGTAAAGGACTTCTTCCTTGCGAAGCTGGGGAAAAAACTGACGCTTTACGGCGCTCCCCTGATCGGTCATGATGTAGTCCCGGATGACGTAAAAGCCATTAAACTGTCCATAGCCGCGTGGCTGTCCAAGGGGGCGGAAGTAGTCCTTTGCACAGGCGGCATGAGCGTGGATGCCGACGATGTTACCCCCTCCGCCATCAAGGACGCGGCCACCGAGGTGATATTCCGCGGCGTGCCGGTTCTCCCCGGCTCCAATCTGATGCTCGCCGTGAACGAAGACGCGGCGAGCGGCGGACGCCGCATTCTGTTAGGCGTTCCGGCCTGTGCCGTCCACTCCGAATTTACCGTCCTCGACACGATAATGCACAGGGTATATGCCGGATTGCTCCCAACAAAAGACGAAGTTCGAAAATGGGGCGTGGGCGGGCTCTGCCGCAAATGCGCGGTTTGCAACTACCCGACCTGCCGGTTCGGTTGCCGCTAATTTTCTTTAATTTTTGAAACTAAGCGCACCGCTTCAAATCTTCTCAAAAAAGCGTTACAGGAAGGCAGGCAAGTCTTTGAATAGAGTATAATCAAGAGTAAGTCTGAACAAGTACAACAAACATAATACAAGGAGGAACGACCGTGAAAATACTAAACGCTTGGACCCTGGAGTTAGATGAACCGGCAGCCGCTGTCTCGGCAATTCTTGATCAGCTTAACCTTGAAAAAAATGCCCGCGCGAATTCCGTTGGATTTATAACCTGCAGCTATGATTTTATTGAGACGGGCATTGTCAAAGAGATCTGCGAGGCTCTCCCTTTTGACGTGGTGGGATGCACTACCCTGACGAACGCTAACAACGATGAAGCCGGCGCCATGCTTTTATGCCTCACAGTATTGACTGCGGATGATTGCCGGTTTGCCACTGCGGTAACCGATTCTCTTAAGGAAGATTTGGAGGGCGCGATAAATGCCGCAGCTCTTAAAGCGAAGTCCGAACTGGAAGGAAGCGTCCAATTGGGATTGGTTTTTATGCCATTGTTCGGAGTCGGAGGCGAAGTAATGCTGACCGCTCTGGATAAAGCGCTGGAAGGGGCGCCGATATTCGGCACGGTTGGGTGTGATTTTGACACGGCGGAATACAGCAACACTTATACAATACGCAATGGTGAGTGTTTTAGAGATTGTTTATCCTTTTTACTGTTATCGGGAAATGTAAATCCACGATTTGTTGTTACCTCCACCTCCGAGCAGAATCTGAGAAAACAGCACGCGGTGATAACCTCTTCGGAGGCGTGTCTGCTAAGACAGGTTAACAACATGACAGCCGGAGATTATTTCGAATCCATCGGACTGATATCCGGCAAAGGCGTTGAAGCTATGAGTTCCGTACCCTTTATGGTGGATTATGGCGACGGCACTCAACCGATTGCCAGGGCTATCTACGGTTTAAATGAAGACGGTTCCGCCGCCTGCGGCGGAGCTATGCCTGAAGGCAGTACGCTGTACATTGGAAGAATGGATGTTGAAGACATTCTGCATACGGCGGAAAAATCGTTGGAAAATTTTTTGGGAACCGACGACGTGAACGGGATTATCATGTTTCCATGCTTGGGGAGAAATATGGTTTTGGTGATGGATCCTTTGGCGGAAATCGAAGTTGTAAAAAATCTAATCGGCGACCGGGTTCCCTGGCACCTGGCTTACTCCGCCGGAGAGTGCTGCCCTGTATACTATAAGGACGGACGACCCGTAAACCGTTTTCACAACTTTACATTTATTGGTTGCGTTATTTAGTGACTGAAAAAAAATTTTATACCTGAGGTCGAAAAAAACGGAAAATCAACCAAACAACGAAGAAATAATAAAAGAAAACAGGAATCTAAAACGCCAGTTACGAAGCGCGGAAACCACGCTGCAGCGTAACAAGGCGACTTTGGCCGCTCGGATGGCCGTTAGTTCCATGATGGAAACCGAGCGGTTGAAGATGGAACGCAACATGAGTCTGTTGCTGGAAAACAGCGCGGATATAATATTGCTGTTTGATAATGACGGCCGTTTTTCCTACTTTACAAATACTTTTTTAAAAGCGACAGGCATAGTTGGTTCCGGCTTAATCAGCGGCAGGCATTTTACCGAAATTTTTGCTCAGTTGGCTTCAAAAGAATGGGTTGACTTTATACAAATGAATTACGATCTTGCAATGAGTCAGAGAAACACGGTCGTTGTCAACTCGTCGGTGGATCTTTCCGGCGGAGACGCCCCCAAAGATTATGACATTCAAATCACGCCGATGACAGGACAGGACGGACAACTCGAAGCGGCTATGATGCTGTTCCACGACGTTACGGATGTTTTACGCGCAAAAAAACACGCCGAGAGCGCCAGTTTAGCCAAAAGTCAGTTTTTGGCGACGATGAGCCATGAAATGCGTACTCCCATGAACGCAATCCTGGGTATGACCACCATCGGAAAAGACGCGTCCGATAAAGACCGAATGATTTACTGCTTTACGAAAATCGAAGACGCGTCGCGGCATCTGCTTGGCGTAATCAACGACGTGCTTGATATGTCGAAAATTGAAGCAGATAGATTTGAGCTTTCGCCCGCGGAATTTGACTTCGAAAAAATGCTTCGAAGAGTTGTGGACGTCGTAAATTTTTGGATTAACGATAAAAAGCAAAAATTTAATTTTGAAATAGACAAAGCGATTCCCAATTATCTGACAGGTGATGACCAAAGATTGGCTCAGGTTATAACCAACATTCTGGGGAATGCGGTTAAATTCACGCCCGAAGAAGGAACGATCGGCCTTGACGCGCGCTTATTGGATGAAGAAAACGATATTTACACAATTCAAATCACGGTAACCGATACCGGAATCGGTATAAGCCCGGAGCAGCGAAGCCGGCTGTTCCAGGCTTTTCAGCAGGCTGACAGCGATACCACGCGTAAATTCGGAGGAACCGGCCTGGGTCTTTCAATTTCCAAGAGGATTGTGGAAATGATGGGAGGTGAAATCAAGATTGAGTCTGAACCAGGCAAGGGATCCGCGTTCTCTTTTTCGATACGGATGAAGCGGGCTGAAGGAAATATTCACAAACTGAAACAGCCGGACGATGAACTGCCGGGAAAAATCGAAAGTTTTGCCGGACGCAATATTTTATTGGCGGAGGACATTGAAATTAACCGCGAAATTGTTCTGACACTGCTTGAACCGACAGGGCTGGCGATAGAATGCGCGAAGAACGGTGTGGAGGCCGTCCGAATCTTCAGCGAAACGCCGGAGAAGTTTGAGGTGATATTTATGGATTTACAGATGCCCGAAATGGACGGCTACGGCGCGACGCGATGTATTAGAGAATTAGATATTCCCCAGGCGAAAACAATCCCGATTATTGCAATGACCGCGAATGTCTTCCGTGAAGACGTCGAAAAATGTCTTGAAGCCGGCATGAACGGACATATTGGCAAACCGCTGGATTTCGACGAAGTCCTCCGGCAATTAAGGTTGCATTTAACGGATAATTCACTCATGCAGACGGGCGCGCTTCCGGATTCGAAATTATAGAGGGTTATTCCACCATTGGGACGAATCTAACCGGAAGCATATCTTTTTCGATAATCTTTCCCTCTTTTTTCGAGATAAGTTTCAGCGATTGCACCGAATTGGCTTTTCCCACAGGTATAATCATTTTGCCGCCTTCGTTTAATTGTTCAATCAGGTTTTCCGGCATGAAACAGGGCGCGGCGGTAACTATTATCGCGTCGAAAGGGGCTTCTTCCGGCCAGCCTTCATAACCGTTTCCATGTTTTATTTTAACATTATTCAAATTAAGGCCGGTAAGGGTCTTTTTTGCTTTGACGGCAAATTCTTCCAGCAACTCAACCGTACGGACTTCACATCCCAGATAAGCCAGAATGGCAGCTTGATAACCCGACCCCGTTCCTATTTCAAGAATTTTCATTCCGGCGGTGGGTTCCAGCCGCTCGGTCATAAACGCCACAATATAAGGCTGTGAAATTGTCTGTCCCAATCCGATTGGCAGAGGTGAATCATTATAAGCGGAGTTACTCAGATTTTCCGGAACGAAAAGATGCCGCGGCACATTATACATGGCGTCCAAAACAGAATCCGATTTTATATTTCTCGTTCTTAGCTGTCCATCAATCATTTTTTTGCAAACGATTTTAAAATTTTCCGCTATAAGCATAATTCTCCGCCGAAGTAATAAATTGGCTTCCGTTGGTTTATTATTCTTCCAGATTCGAGGTACATGCGGGGCAGCGTGTTGCGGATATATCGATCTCTGTTATGCAAAAGCGGCATTTCCGCGCGGGCGGATCGGATCCCGCAGGTTCCGGCGAGTGATGCTCCGTAATTTTGTTCATCCCTTTTATCAGCAGGAAAACAACAAAAGCCATAATAAAAAAATTGATAACCGTCGTAATAAACGCGCCGTATTTCAGGACAACCCCAAAAAACTCAAATTGCAGCGCGTCAAAGTTAGCGCCCGCGAACAGCCCTATTATCGGAGACAGTATATTATCCGTAAGCGAGGTAACGACCCCCTGGAAGCCCGCTCCGATAATAACGCCTACCGCCAGATTCATTACGTTGCCTTTAAGCGCAAATGACGCAAATTCGTCAAAAAACTTTTTAATTTGTCTTTTCATTTGTTCCTCCGGGAAACTTTTCGGAATCGCTGAAAAAATTTTCTTCCAAGAGCATTGTATCATACAAAAGTTTCAAAAAAGATGAAAATAACAGTAACATCCTTCGAGCCTCGCGACAGCTGACGGTACGGGCGAATTGCGGCCGCCCTCTATTGCCTGACAGGGATATATGGATTGGACAGGATCATTGTCATGGCGTAAAATTGTTATGAAGCTTACTTCTTGTCGGTTTTTGCCTGTGATAAAACGCAGTTCCAATATAACAGGCGCATTCGGCGAGGCCGAAACTACAGCCGATACTTTGATGGCGAAAATTTTAAAAAACACGGGAGGAATATCATGCGATATAGAAAATTTGGCAATACCGGGATTGATATATCCGTTTTGGGTTTTGGCGCTATGCGTTTACCGTCTGAAAATAAGGGCGGAAAAACGGTATTTGATTATGAAGAGAGCGCGCGGATGATGCTTCGCGCGTATGAATCCGGCGTGAACTATTTTGACACCGCCCCCGGTTACTGTGGCGGCGAAAGTGAAATAATCGTCGGGCGGGCCCTGAAAAATATTCGCGACAAAGTTTATATTTCCACGAAATATTCCGTTGGGAGCGACTCAGGCGGCGATTGCCGCAAGGGCCTCGAAAAATCGCTGACGCAACTGGATACCGACTATATTGATTTTTACCATATGTGGGGTATCGATCTGGATACATTCAACTCGAAAGTTACCGCGCCGAACGGCCCTCTTGCCGAAGTACGCAAGGCAAAAGAAGAAGGGCTTATCCGGCATATCTCATTTTCATTCCATGACGACGCCGATAACCTTATGAAAATTGCGGAATCCAAAGAATTTGAAACAGTTCTTGTGCAGTACAATTTGTTGGATCGTTCAAACGAGAAGGCTATTACAAAAGCGCGTGAACTTGGATTGGGCATAGTGGCGATGGGTCCGGTCGGCGGCGGCCGTCTTGGCGAGGAGTCGGAAAAAATCCGCGCAATGCTTCCAAAAAGAGTACGCTCAAATCCGGAAATCGCGCTGAGGTTTGTGCTGACCAATCCAAATATCCATTGCGCGTTATCGGGAATGTCAACAATGGCGCAGGTTGAGGAAAATTGTCTTACCGCGTCTAAGGACGAAATACTATCCGAAGCCGAAATACGGACAATCAATGCGACGGTTTCGGAAATCAGGAAACTTGCGGAATTATACTGCACCGAATGCGAATATTGTATGCCCTGCCCGGAAGGGGTCAACATTCCCTTATGCTTCCGGCTTATGAATTTTCATAAGGTCTATGAGATAACCAATTACGCGAGAACCGAATACGCGACAATCGGAAAGTTCGATTGGATGCCGGGAAAAGACGCGTCGTTTTGCACGGAATGCGGCGCGTGCGAATCAAAGTGCCCTCAAAAATTGGCTATTCGCGAGCAGCTTCGGGAAACGCATTCCGCCCTGGCGGGGTAAAGTCGCATGAAAAAAGAGAGAGCGAAAATCCTTCGCTCTCTTTTTTTAGCAATTTTTTTACTTTGAAGCGGCGCAATTCCGACGCGCGTGCGAAAATAAATACTTTACGCCGTCAAGAAAGATCGCCGGCCGCGCTCAGTTTGAAGCGTAATTGTCAAAATATCCCTGAACCAGGACGATCGGCGTGCCTTTGTCGCCCGAACCGCTTATAAGGTCGCACAGGCTGCCGATTAAATCCGTGTATCTGCGCGGCGTCGTGCCTAAGGCTTTATCTTCAAGATTGGTCGTTTTCGATTTTATCGCATTGTCCATAGCTTCTTTGACTTCGTCATCGTTTTTCCCGACGAAATCGTTGTCCAGAAGAAATTTCATTTTTAGTTCGTTTGGCGTTCCGGCCAAACCGGGCGTAAAAGCGGGGGAGACAACCGGATCGGCCAGCTCCCATATATGTCCGACAGGGTCTTTGAACGCGCCGTCGCCATAGATCATTACTTCAACCTGCTTGCCGGACGATTCCTTTAAGATGCGCGCTATCTCGTTTACGACCGTTTGGCAGTCCCTCGGAAAGAGTTTTACCGAGTTTTCCGTTGCCTTATTCGAGCCCAGAAGCCCGTACTGTTTATTGTATCCGCTGCCGTTCACGGAAGATGACAGTATTTCGTCCAATCCGTAAAATATCTTCGCTCCCGCCTTTTTCAGAAGACGCTTTGACCTGAAACGGGTATGAATATCGCAGCACAGCACGTTTTTTGTGAATTCCAGGACTTTAGTAACATCATTCGCAAAGATGATTTCGATATTCTCGCCAAACGATTTGTAATACCGCACATAATCCACATTTGTGAATACGTGAGCTATGTCGTCGCCAAATTTCTCGCGATATGTTTTTTCATCAAGCACGTCGGTATACGGGTTAATTCCGGCGTTATCAAGCATGTCCCATGAAATAAGCTCGTTGCCGACTTCGTCAGCCGGATAGGACAGCATGATATAAAGTTTGTCGCATCCGCCGACTATGCCTTTCAGAATATTTGAGAAACGATTCCTTGAAAGGATAGGAAACGTGATTGCCAGCGTTCCATCAGGGTATTTGTCACGGATATCCGCCGCTATCTGATCACAGTCGGCGTAGTTTCCCTGAGCACGCGCCACAATTGCCTCAGTAATTCCTATCACATCCCGGTCTTTCAATTCAAAGCCGTTTTCTTTTGCGGCGATTAACACGCTGTCAACTATTATCCGCGCAATATCGTCACCGCTCCTGATCAATGGAGCGCGTATCCCACGCGCCACGGTACCTACAGATCTCATAACTCAATCTCCTTGTTCATTTTTGCCCACTTCCAAACATCCGACTTTTGTTACATATTATATATAGAATAACATTAGTATCGCGATAAGTAAAAATTATTAAATTTTCGGAATAAAATAGACATATTCTGCGGCGCGCCTGCCGATGATGATGCGCTTCGCATGACGATGCGCTCCGCTTGAACGGTTGTGATGAAAAAATTTAATATATATGCTAATATAATCTCAATAAATTGTCACTTTGAAAAAAAAGAGGTGTGTTTTGTTTAAAATACTACTTGACAAAAATAATAAGCTGAGCATAATCTTACGGGCTACGGGCTACGGGCTACGGGCTACGGGCTACGGGCTACGGGCTACGGGCTACGGGCTACGCTTGGCTGTCTATTCTAAAATGTAAATCCAACTATCGACGCAGCAAATTTTTTCGATTACGAACAATTATTTCAGCGAATTTCTTATATGGAGATTCGCTGATTTTGCATGTATTCGCGACTGGTTTTGAAAATTGTATTGCGGAGATATTTTCGTCTAGTATAGCCACAAAGTACACAAAAATTCATCATCATGTTGTGTCAGCACAAAGTAGGAATATTGTACTTTGGGGCAATATTTTGTGACGGCACTGTCTAGTTTATGTTCTATTGAGAATGTTGCATTGCTGGGGGGCTTAGACATGGCAAATTTTTGCAATAATTGTGGCGCTAACGTCAGTGAGAGCGCAAAGTTTTGTAACAATTGCGGTAACCCGATAACGAATTCAATGAAACCTCCGGAGCCGCTCGACTCCGATTATAAGGAAATACGGGCGGGTTCAAAAACGGCAAATGTCGGTACCGTGGACAATCGTTATGCGTGGGGTATCGTAGGAGTCGTTTTCGTCGTATTCATTGCCATGCAATTTATCGATAATCTGATGGCGATAATTGGCAGCGTGGCATCGAGTACTCTAGCGCAAAAAGATGCCGTAAGTATTGCGGCGTATGAAGGCGTTGAACCTGACAAAAAAGAATTGTTCCACAGCGGATTGTGGGGTTTTCTTCTGCCGGTCGTCTATTTGTGGAAGCGCGCCGCAAAAATCGGCGATAAAAAGCGCCTTCAATTCTGGGCATATATAGGAGCATTAATTATCTGTGTTCTGGTCGGGAGTGTGATGCTCAGGTCTTCTACCTACAACGAAGCAATAGTCGCCGCCGTAAACGAGATAATCGACGATAATTCCCTCGGCAACGCCAGATGCGTAAGTGTGACGCGCATCCGAAAATTGTCGGACAATCATCACACCTACAAAGTTTTCATGAATAATGAAAAGGCCTTTGACGTGGAAGTAACACTTACGAACGACGGCAGAATTTGGGTCGAAATACCTTCCACAGGTTTGCTGCAAGCACAGGGGTATTTCCGTAAATAGGGAGTAAGCGCGCGCGACGCCTTAATTATTAATAATTTCGAGGCGGTCGGGTATGCTCAGTAAAAGTTGCGGAATTGAAAAGAGAGGGGTTCATTCTTGGAAATATTCGACAAAATAAGCGCTCTTACAAAATCCACTGTCAACAGATCCTCAAACAAAGCGACCATTTCGCAAATAAACACCAGAATAGAGCATCTCAAGACCAGGATTGGCGATCTGAAGCTTGAGGCCGGCGGGTACTTCTGGGAACGTCACAAAGATGACGAGGTTTATGAGGATGGTATATCGGACGTATTCACGGAAATGAAAAACCTGTCGGCGGCGGTGGCTTGGGCGGAAGCGGAGATCAACGCCATTCTCGAAAGCGAGCGTGCGGCGGAGCTGGCGCGAGCGCCTGTAAACCCCTCGGCGCCTGCGATAAAATGTCCGTTGTGCGGCGCTCCGAATCCTCCAAACTCGAAATTTTGCAGCGCGTGCGGCGGTTCGATGGCTGTGCTTTCCGGTAAAGAATGCGTAAAATGCGGAACCAGGGCCGCGATCGACGCGAGCTTTTGCCCCGAATGCGGCGCGTCCGTTGCGGCATCGGAGGAGCCGGTTTGTGCCAAATGCGGGAACGCGATGGCCGAGGGTGATAAATTTTGCATGAGTTGCGGCGCGAAGAGAGAGTCGATTGAAGAAGCGCCGGTTGAGGAACCTGAAGAGGAAGCTGAAAAGCAACCTGGAGAAGAACCCGAATGTGATGACTCGGAAGAGCAGTTAAATTTGATTTGAAAATAAATATGTATTGCAACGTTGGTTTTCTGAAAAAAATTAGCATAGTGAGGTGGATAAGTATTGAAATATTTATCAATAATTCTCATCCTTGGGTGTTTGTTTGTGTTGTGTTTTTCGTCGGCGGCTTACGCGGCGGTCGAGGTAATAGAGAGGCGAGATTTTGAGGTTACGGATCCGGACGGTGTGTTCAAACGAGCGCTGAAAGAAATCGAAAAGAATATGCCGTCGGGGTTTAACGCCGAAAAGTTATCGCGGAACAAATATTATATCCAGACGAAACATTACGATGAACCAGGCAATCTCGGCGACGAATTCATGCTCGTAATGGTGGATGACGGCACGTCCTCCGACACTTATTACACGATTCTTTACGGAATGCCGGAGATGTGGCCGATTCATTTTATAATTGGAACTTACAGACAGCCTTTTGGCGACACAATAAAATTTGATGAGTATTTTGACTGGGTTATGTACAGGTTCGACGTGTATTTCGCCGAGTCTCGCGAGAAATTTTACGAAGAAGATGAAGAGGGCGATACGGCGGATTCGGTCAATGCTTCCGAGTCGAGCGCTTCAACGCCGGGCAATCGTCACCCTATACTTGATACCGTAAACACAAGATAAGAAGAAATTTTTGAATTTCCGAGGAGGGTTAATACGATGAAAAAAGCGCGATTGTTTCGACTGGGCGAAAGTTCAAAGAGTGCAGGGTTACTGAAGTTGTTGGTTAGTTTGCTGATTAGCGTATGTTCTTTGGCGTTGTTTGCAGGTGTTTCTTTCGGGGCTACGGACGGGGATATTTATGAGAATCTTCGTCAATCGATTCTCGATCCTTTTGGGATGAGGGATTATTTTGATTTTTCCCAGTTAATCAGGGAAGATAATTTAGAAGAAATCAAAAATGCTATTCAAAACGGTGCGGATGTCAACGTGGAAGGTATTTGGGGTGGAACCATACTCATGGATGCCGCACAATTCAGCAGTAACCCTGAAGTGATAGCGACATTGATCAAGAGTGGCGCGGATGTTAATAAACGTGATGATTTTAGACAACTAACCGCTCTGATGATTGCCGCAATGGAAAATAGTAACCCGGAAGTTATAAGGGCATTAATCCAAGGCGGCGCGGATGTCAATGCCGAAAGCAATGGAGAAACCGCGCTGACGATTGCCAGGGAGTATAATGAAAACCCCGAAGTGGTTAAAGTGCTGGAAGAGGCTGTTGAAGAAGCAAGGTCAGTCAATGTCGCTGCAGGGTTAGCGACATCAACCAGCGGGCGGTCTATTAGCGACGAGGCTTTTTTAGAATTGTGCAAACGAGGCGATTTAAGGGAAATCGAAAATGCTATTAAAAGCGGCGCGAATGTAAACGCTGCAGGTGAGAATGGAACTACCGCGCTGATGTTTGCCGCCGCAATACTTAGTAGTAACACTGAAGTTATAACTGCATTAATCCAAAGCGGCGCGGATGTCAACGCACGAAGTGAGAATGGAGGAATCGCGCTGATGTTTGCCGCAGTTAATAATAAGAACCCTGAAGTTATAACTGCATTAATCCAAAACGGCGCGGATGTCAACGCTATAGATAAAAATGAAGCAACCGCGCTGATGGTTGGCGTACAGCATAATAATAATAACCCTGAAGTTATAACTGCATTAATCCAAGGCGGCGTGGATGTCAACGCTAAAGATAAAAATGGAGTAACCGCGCTGATGTGGGCCGCACGTAATAAGAACCCTGAAGTTATAACTGCATTAATCCAAGGCGGCGCAGATGTCAATGATGTAGACATATTTCAAAAAACCGCGCTGATGATTGCCAGGGAGTATAATGAAAACCCCGAAGTGGTTAAAGTGCTGGAAGAGGCTGTTGAAGGAGCAAGGTCAGTCAATGTCGCTGCCGGATCAGCGAGATCAACCAGCGGGTCTCTTACGGGACTTGACGTTAATCCGGCAGGTTTCGGCCCGGTGGTAAAAGGGTTTCAGCTCGGCGAACCTACGACAATAACGGATTTTGTAAATAAATCACTTGATCTGTTGGGTAATGCATGGTCCTTTTCTTACCGAACTGAGGGTTCAAGATATGTGGTCGTTAGATCAATGAATAATGGAATGTCGTGGGAAATTCTACGTCACTGGGATATAGAAGTGCTTGACTCTTTTCGTGGTAGTTTGTCAGATTTTCTTAAGATCTGCGAAATGGACGCAGAAAAAAATCCTGATGCGATGGTCATTATTCTTGAAGGTGTGTCAAATTTTGATCTTGCGGGGAACCTTCTTGTTGTGCCTGGAGCCCTAATGATGGCAACAAAAGGCAACAACAGCGGTCAATTTCGTTATATATCATTACAATTCAGAAAAAGTGATTTTGGCGCAGACAATATGCCTTTTGGCGATTATGTGCAAACCCTTATTAATAGCTATCAATTGGGAACGCTATATTCAACAAGAGAGCGCGGATATCAGACAGGAGAAGCTGAGAATTATCAAAATGGCTGGCAAGCGGCAGTTGAGCAGAATGGACTTTTTGGATTATTTGTTTCCGGCGTACAAGGGCAGACTAGGTTCGATTAGTGATTTGAAGGTAACATCAATCTTAAATTAAAGGAGTAATGGCCATGACCCCGAATGATGTAGCAAAAATGAACAAAACGGCCTTTGAGGCTATCTATGGTTTACTGAAGGCTTATCACGACACTCCAAGTGATGATTATGAAGCCAAGACAAGGGATTGGATCAAAGAAAGCTTGAAATGGGCGATAAGGATCGTGGAAAAATTCATAACGCCAAGAGCGTCGGCGGAAGCGCAGCGTCTTGCAGATAATATGGGGCTGGGCTGCCTCAGCCAATACGGATGGCTTCAACAGCCAACTAAAATGAAAGATAAAAATCGCAAAACGTTCCATTTTGACCATTTTTATTCCGTTTCGCATATTCGTGACGAATTGTTGGCGATTAACCTTACTGATCCGGAAAATGATCAGGAGAAAATAAAAAAAATAATAACTAAAATGGATGTTATCTGGATAACAAAAGCGGAAAATCAGTGCCTTAACGCGTTAGGTTACCGATCGAAAAGACCCTCTCCGCCGAAGGCATATAAACAAGCCGGTATTGATATTTGAGAATCAATAAAAATATAAAGGAGAAAACCGCGCGTCGCAAGATAAACTTTTAAGTCATCCCAAGGAGGCAGAACGGCAAATTTGTGATGCCGCCATCCGTAGCATATCCGTGCCCGGAATGGCGGATCGTGGATTAGTAACTGTCTGTTCTTGATATAGGACTTGAAACTGGTTTATGTTTTTTGCAGAAGGGATGGTTATAATCATGAAAATAGTTCTTAAAATATTGATCCTCGCATGTTTTTCAATTTTCTGTTCTGCTTCTACTTCCTTTGGAGCGCTAGGGATAAGTGACGAGGAATTTATAGAGTTATGCGGAAAGGGTACTTTTAAAGAGATAGAAGCCGCGATAAAAAACGGAGCCGATGTTAACGCTCGCGAGGAATATGGAAGCGGGAGTACCGCTTTGATGGCCGCAGCCGGAGGTAACGGCGACCCGGAAGTTATTAATCTGCTGATCGAAAACGGAGCCGACGTTAATGATTGTGACGATTTAGGTTTTACCGCATTGGTTGCAGCCGGAAGCAACAACAACCCCGAAATAATTAATGTGCTGGTTAAAAACGGAGCCGACGTTAATGATTGGGGGGACGGAGGATTTACGGCTCTGATGAACGCCGCGAAACACAACAGCAACGCCGAAGTTATAAATACGCTGATAAAACATGGAGCTGTTGTCGATGACAAGGATTATGGCGGTTCTACGGCGCTGATTATTGCGGCAAGGTTCAACAGCAACCCTGAAATTTTAAATGCTCTCATTAACAACGGAGCGGACGTGAATGCCAGGACAGAAGAAGGTCTTACAGCACTGATGAGTGCGCGGGAGGAAAATAATAACCCTGAAATAATAAATATCCTGATAGAAAACGGAGCTGATACAGCAGGTTATACGAATCCCCCCGCACCCGAGGAAGCGGCGCCCTCCAATCGCCACCCGATTTTTGATGTTGTGAATACTAAGTAGAACATTTGCGGCCTGCTTTTGTTGATGCCGGGTTCGGCGATTTGAGATTGGATTTTCGAAGGAGGATTGCGTGATGAAAAAAAATCAATTATCCAGATTCGGCGCAGGATCAAGGAATGCAGGGTTATTGAAGTTGTCGATTGGTTTATTGATTGCCGTATTCTCTTTGGCGATGTTCGCCGGCGTTTCTTATGGAGCTATGAGCGACGAGGCTTTTTTAGAATTGTGCAAACGAGGCGATTTAAGGGAAATCGAAAATGCTATTAAAAATGGCGCGAATGTCAATGCTGCGGATGAGAATGGAGTTACCGCGCTGATAGGCACCGCCGCAGTTAACAGTAACCCTGAAGTTGTAACTGCATTAATCCAAGGCGGCGCGGATGTCAACGCTGCATATGAGAATGGGGTTACCGCGCTGATGTCAGCCGCAATGAGAAATAATAACCCTGAAGTTATAACTGCATTAATCCAAAGCGGCGCGGATGTCAATGCTGCGCATGTGAGTGGGGCTACCGCGCTGATGATGGCCGCAATGAGAAATAATAACCCTGAAGTTATAGCAGCATTAATCCAAAGCGGCGCGGATGTCAACGCTAATATCAACGGACAAACCGCGCTGATGATGGCGGTAGCGAATAATAGTAACCCCAACGTAATTAAAGTGCTTGAAAAAGCTGTTGAAGAAGCGAAGTCAACCAGTGGGTCTTTTAGCGACGAGGTTTTTTTAGAATTGTGCAAACAAGGTAATTTAAGGGAAATCGAAAATGCTATCCAAAGCGGCGCGAATGTAAACGCTGCGGATGGGAATGGGGTTACCGCGCTGATGTCAGCCGCATTAATTAATAATAATCCTGAAGTTATAACCGCATTAATCCAAGGCGGCGCGGATGTCAACGCTGCGCTTGAGAGTGGGGCTACCGCGCTGACGTTGGCAACAATGAATAATAGTAACCCTGAAGTTATAACCGCATTAATTCAAGGCGGCGCAGATGTCAACGCTAAAGATAAAAACGGAGTAACCGTGCTGATGGTAGCGGCAGGGAATAATAGTGACCCCGGAGTTATAACCGCGTTAATGCGAAGCGGCGCGAATGTAAACGCTGCAATAGAGAATGGGGTTACCGCGCTGATGGTTGCCGCAGAGCGTAATAGTAACCCTGAAGTTATAACCGCGTTACTCCAAGGCGGCGCGGATATCAACGCTGAAACGGAGAGAGGGACTACCGTGCTGATGTTTGCCGCAAGGAATGATAACCCCGAAGTAATTAAAGCGCTTGAAAAAGCTGCTTCCGAATCTGCCCGTTCGACGCCTGTTAATCGGCATCCAATATTTGATACCGTAAACACAAGATAAATGAGTATTTGAGCGGCAGTATGTATTGTACTAATTGCGGCAAAAAACTATCCTCTGAAAATAAATTTTGTCAGGAATGCGGGGCAAAGACGAAAACCGCGGCAATCCCCAAAGCTGACAATTCGCCGGCTTGCGCCGGAGTGGAAGAAAAGCCCCCGCAAGAGAAAAGTTTTAAAAAATATAAAAAAGTGCTATGTCCGAACTGCGGATACCAGGGGCTTGCCGGTGTGACGGAAGAGTGGGTCGAGCCGTATTGCTCGCGGTTGTCATTTGCGTTAGTAGCAGCCGTGCCTATTCTGCTGCTGATTAAATATAGAGAGGACGTCCATTTGGCTGTGTTTCTTGTAGTTAGTGGACTTTTCTTCTCCGTTCTTTTCTATTTTAACAGGTGCTATAAAATATGCCCGATATGCAAATGTAAAGTGGAGTGAGCGCGCTGTCGGGATTTATAAGGCGGCTTCTGCATGCGGGCGAACAAACGGCATAAAAGCTCGTGTTCGCTGATATTCGTTATGGCAAATCGAGGGCTTTTCCGTAAAAAGCCTTATACAAACATCAATACGCATGTTACAATATTTGCGCGTTATGCGATGTTGGCATTCGAGAATCGAACGCATCGAGATGAACGCTCGTTTGGGAAATTGTTTTACGATTTGCGCAACGAGTTACCGGATATAGAATTTGCCGAAGCTTTCGTTTTGCTGATGAAGGCGTTTTACGACGCGGCAGCAGAAAAGCTGTTCCTCGCGAAAGGGGAGTTGGATGCGCTTTTCGAAGCGCGAGCACTACTTTTTATGTGCGAAACTTGAGTTATTATCAAAAAATTACTATGGAAGTTTATAAAAACCCGAACTGTAAAAAAGTCAGAGGCAGCCACGTTCTGGAGGTTTGCTGCGCATATTGTAAATGCTTCATCGCCAACTACCGGAAGGTTGGCGACGGTAATTTCGTCAAAATGTATAACGATAGAATAATCGAGGGTTCAATCGACTTTTCGCAGTATCATGGCGCTTTGTTCTGCCCGAATTGCGGCGAGCGGATAGCCACGCGATATATTACAAAGATGGATAAAAAAGAAGCGTACAGATTCGTGCCCTCCGCGTTTAACAAAAAACGAGTTAATATATCTTAAGGTTGGAAAATAAACGAACATAATTATTTTTTATGGATAACAGGGATATTACGCCGGGGGGTGAAAAAATGGCGTTTTTAGCCGGTATCGACTTGGGAACGCAGAGCGTGAAAGTCATGATAATGGATGAGCGCGGGAATGTGCTGGGTCTGGCTTCCGAATCTTACGATTTCGCTATTCGAAAGCCGGGTTACGCGGAGCAGTCGCCCCACGCGTGGTACGAAGCGTCCGCCACGGCGATTTCGCGTGCGGTTAAATCATCCGGTGTGGCGCCTCGTGATATTACGGCGGTTGGTTTCTCCGGTCAGATGCACGGCCTCGTGTGCGTGGACGACGCCGGAAAACCGCTGCGCGACTCAATGATCCATCTCGACCAGAGAGCGAAGGGCGCGATAGCCGAAATATACGAAAAACTCGGGAGTGATTTTGTCGCGTCGAACGTTCAGAACAAGATTTCAGCTGGATTTCTGATAGGCTCCCTCTACTGGATGTATCTGAATGAGCCGGATTTATACGAGCGGATAAAGTATGTCATGCTGCCTAAAGATTACCTGAAATTCAGGCTGACAGGCCGCGTCGTGACGGATTATTCGGATGCGGCGGGCAGCGCCGCTTTTGATAACGTAAAACTGTGCTGGGCGGCGCCGCTTATAGAGGGGCTTGGCCTTGACGTGAGTAAATTTCCCGAGATTTTGCCCTCGACGGAAATTATCGGCGAGGTTACCGGCGCCGCGTCGGCCGAAACGTTACTGCCCGCCGGAACAAAGGTGATAAACGGCGGCGGCGACACATTCATGCAGAGTATCGGAAACGGCATAATAGATGAAGGAGTTTTCGCGTGCAACATCGGCACGTCTGGACAGGTTTCCACGTCCTGTTCAAAGCCCCTGTACGACAAGCTTCTCAGAACCAATACGTTCGCCCACGCTCTGCCGGGCCGGTGGAACGTTATGGGGGCCTGCCTCACAAGCGGCGTTTCGCTGAAATGGTTTGCGCGCTCGATACTCGGACTGGGTGATTACGCCGATATCGGCGATGAGGTTTCAAAACTGAAACCTGGAAGCGACGGGGTTATTTTTCTGCCATACCTCTCGGGCGAAAGGACGCCTCACCTCGACGCCTCGGCAAGAGGGCTGTTCTGCGGCCTCACTCTTGGACACGGAAAATATCACATGGTGAGGTCGGTAATGGAGGGCGTGACGTACTCGCTACGTGATTGTATGGAACTGCTTATCGGTATGGGTATTCCCTGCGAGAGGGTAATTGCGTCCGGCGGAGGGGCGAACAGCGAGGTCTGGATGCAGATGCAGGCGGACATACTCGGCCGCGAGGTTTGCAGGAGCCGCGTATCGGAACAGGCATGCATGGGAGCCACCATAACCGCCGGAGTGGGAGCGGGAGTGTACGGAGATTTTTCTGAAGCGTGCCGGGAACTGGTTAAATTTGAAGAAAAAATTTTCACGCCGATTAAGGAAAATGAGGAGATTTACGGAGGATATTACCCTATATTCCGTGAGCTTTACGCCGCCAACAGACCAAGCTTCGCGAAACTGAGCGCGATGTCCGGCTTGAAGTAGGACGTTTTTTTATGGGGAGCTCAAAATACGTCACAATAAACGGAACGCGCTTCGGCGGCAATGCGCCGGTGCGCGTGGAAAGCATGCTCAAGACGCCGTTGCAGGACGCGGACGGTTGCGCCAGGGAACTGGACGAGTTGAGCAAATCAGGCTGCGAGCTGGTCAGAATAGCTTTTTCCGATGAATCATGCAAGGCTGATTTGAAACGTCTGATCGGCTTATCTAAAGTACCGATCATGGCCGATATCCATTTTAACCACAAATTCGCCATAGCGGCTCTC
>Ga0099364_10001889_pt1 | contig 33871 bp, 18 predicted proteins | sample TergutTh196P3_FD_73070 | JGI IMG/M metagenome (GOLD analysis project Ga0099364, IMG submission 73070) | Microcerotermes parvus P3 segment gut microbial communities from Pointe-Noire, Republic of the Congo - Th196 P3 | ecosystem: Host-associated > Arthropoda: Insects > Digestive system > Gut ... | reverse complement strand
ACGAGGCACCGCCCTCGGCTTCCGCAACCTCACCAACTACATCGCCCGCTCGCTGCTGGAAGCCGGAGGTTTCAGACCGCTGCTACACCCTGGATTGCGATGAGCCAGTATGCCGCGACCGATGGTTCCACCCTGGCGGTGCGGCTCGTCGCCCATCATCAGATACCTGTCCCGACTCACTCCGAATACCTGAAGGACTGGGTGGCGCACGCCCGGGCGGTGCTCACCGGGGACGGTATATACCCCAAGGTGCCCTTGTGCACGGAGACAGTCGTCGCCGACCGGTTCGTCGAGCACGTCCGGTCGAGTGTGGCAGCGGTACTGCCTGCGCCGGCGCTCAGCCGGGTCGTGGTGGCCGGGGTCGCCCGGGGCTGGTTGGACCGCGCCGAGGCTGTCGACCTGGTGCTGGCCGCGCTGGACGGGGCTCGTCGGCCCGGCGACCGCAAGGCATGGCTGGGGGCGTGGCTGGACGACCTGGGTGTCACCGACGCCGAGATCGTCACCCACGCCGACGCGCTGGTGCCGGTGCTGGCCCACGGTGACGGGAGCACCGTCGAACGCCTGGCACCCGTGCTGATCGCCGGGGTGAGCGACGACCAGCTGAGCGAGGTAGCCACCGTCGCCCTGGCCGTGTCGACGAAGAAAGCACTGGCGGTGGTGCTGGGTGCGCTCGCGGCCCGTCCGCGGACGTCGGACGAGACGGCGGAGGTTCTCGGGTCCCAGGTCGCCGCCCTGGACGTCGGTCGGGACCGGTCTCTGGCCCGGGCGGTGCAGGGCGTGGGGGACGCCTGGGGGCTGGTCGCCCAGACGCCGACGGAGCCAGCGGTGACGGTCCAAGGTCTGTGGCGACCGGTGCCACCGGTGTGGACGGTGCCCCGGTTCGACCACGGGGAGGAGACCCCTGAGGCACTGACCGAGGCTGCTGCCGAACTGGTGGCTCGGGGCGGGACGAGGGTGACCGATGTGGTCACCGAACGCTTCCTGGCCTTGGCCAACGCGGTGGCCCGCCGGGACCCCGAAGCGGCGCGGACGGCGCTGCGCGGGGTGCCGTCGGACTGGCTCGTCGGGCACTGGGTGGCAGGTGATGTCGACCAGGCTCTCACCGACCAGATGCCGTACCTGGGGCGTGGTACCCGAGAGCACGAGGTCCCGGTCGAGGCGCGGGAGCGGGACGTGGTGGCCCGGCTGGGGCAGGTTCCGTGCTTGCTGTCCGAACCGTCCACGGTGGACCTGGCGGTCGACCTGGCCGACCTGGTCGCCCGGCTGCGGGTCTACCAGCAGGTCGGGGCGAGCGTCAGCGAGGCAGACCTGTTCCTGGCGCTGACCAGACTGTCGCACGTCGACCAGGTCGACGCGGGTGTGCTGGCCGAGCTGGACAGGCTGACGGTTCCCGTGCTGGTGCGCGAGTGGGAGCGGACCTGGCCACCCGAAGGTCAGCACGTGGCCCAGGACCAGGAAGTCTGGCGGCTGCACGTCCGGACGATGGCTATCACCGCTGGTCCTGCGGTCCGCCAGTACCTGGCCGACCCGGTGGTCGAGCCCGGTGTGCTGACCGACGACCCGAGCTATGGGGTGGTCGTGGCCCCGGTCGTCGTCCCCGCGTCGCTGGCTGGTCTCCCGCCCCGTCTGATCTCGCGGTTCTGGACGAAACCGGGTGAACCGCCACCCACCGTGCGCTACCCAGCCAAGGCCCGGGCGCCCATCTGCTCGGAGTTCCCCGGCTGGACCGGTGACGCGGCCTGGCTGGTGGTGCGGGTCCACGACGGTTACGTGCCTCACCTGCCGTCGGTGTTCCCCAACGCGGCGATCGGTCTGGTGCTGCGCCAGATGGTGCGCCGCGCCACCCCGTTGCCGCCCGGCGGGGCGGTGAACCTGCTGGCGATCCAGCGGTCGCTGCCCCCGGGTGCGGAGGCGGAGGCCGCCGCCGCGGTGCGTGAGGCGTGGGAGCGGGGCCTGCTGCGCCCTGGCGTGCCCGATGTGCGCTGGCTGGACTGGGCGGTGCGTCCTGCGGCCCTGGCCGCGACCGCCCGCGCCCTGGCCGGTCTGGCCGCCGACGGGATGCTGGCGGTGGTGTGGCCGGTGCTGGACGACCTGCTGGTCGCCGCGACCGACGCCCCACGCCTGCTGGCCGGGGCCGCGGAGGTCGCCCAGACCGTCGCCGCGCTGCTGCCTGAGGTGCTGCACGCCGTGAGCACCGGCCTGGCCGGGTCGGACGCGCTGGCGCTGCCCGGCACCCGCGCCCTGGCCGCGCGTTCTGGCTCGTCCCAGGCGGTCCGTGCCGCCCAGGAGGTTATCGCCCAGCTACCCAGTACCGAATCCAGCACCGACGGAGAAACCATGTCACCTGACACCCGACCCGCGACCCTTCGTGACGCTGCCGCCTGGCAGGCCGCAGCGGCCCTGCCCGCCGTCGACGACCGTGGGACTCTCACTGCGAGCACCAACCCGAACAACCCCAAGGTGGTCCGGTTCGACCTGGACCTGCCCGACCACCCCGACCGGCTCTACCTGCACTGGGGTTTCGAGCTGCGTCACGGACGCTGCGGCGGCGCGGCATACCCGCGCGGCACGACCGTCGACTTCGGGATCGGGTTCTACCCGCCCCTCAACGTCTACGTGCACTGGGACACCGCCGCGTCCCGCCTGGTCGTCGAACCGTACGACCGGCAGGACACGCCACCTGCCACGCCGTACCCGTTGTCGGTCTCGGTGGTCGCCGTGGCGCTCGGCGCGACCGCCGACACCTACCAGAGCGACGACAAGGCGCGAGAGCTCATGAACCTCGTCGGCAACGGGCAGGTCGGCTCGCCAGCGGTCGCCGCCGCGGCTCGGGTGCTCGCCCGCCAGGAAGCCGTCGACCAGACCCGGCTGGTCCGCCTGGTCGACAAGCACCCCGCCGCGCTGCCGACCCTGTGGCCCATCCTCACCGAGCTCATCAGTGCTGGTGCCGCCGCCGACACCCCGCCCCGCTGGCTGAACCGGGCGCTGGACACCGCGCTCCACCACGCCGACCAGCTTGGTGCGGCGACCCGTCACGGCATCATCGGTGGTTGGCCCGGTCTGGCCGACCTGGCTGCCCGCCCCGGCAAGTCGGCCGTCCTGACCAAGGCCCGGGCGCTGCTGGCCGTCGTAGAGGAACAGTGAACCCGACGCTGGGCGCGGCGGCGGCGGTTCTCGTCGAGCCGCTGTCGACGCTGGCACCGTCGTGCGCACTCACGTCCTGCGTCCGACGTGGCACTACGCCGCCGCCGACGACCTGGTCTGGCTGCTCGTCCTGACCGGACCGAAGATCGAGACCCACCGCACGTACAGATGCCGAAGCATCGGCCACACGTCTGGTTCACCCGGGTGAAGCGCCGAGAACTCCAACCGAAGTCGGTTGCCCCGCGATAGCCTGCCGAAAACCCGAACAGGGCTGACTGCCCACACTCCGTGTGTATGCTTTCACGGGGGCCCACCGAGACCGCGGAGGTGTTCAATGCCGCAAGGATGAAATAGCCGAGCACTTGCACTCGGTCGGCGAACAACTAGGCTCTGCATCCGAAAAAGTCTCGTCATGCAAGGCGTTTTGCCAAAATGGGACCCTGCGGCGTTATGAACAGATTGGCATCGGAGCCGAAGGTCCCGAGCAGGAGTTCAGGACGCTCTTCGAGCTGATGGAAGGTTTGTTGAGGGAGCTTGCCGACGAAGCTGACGCTGGTGCGGATAACCTTGTCGCGGCAATGAGGTGCCTCGCTGAGGCCGATGCCAATGCCCAAGAACGACTGACCCAGTTGGCTCATAAATTTGCCGAAGCGGACACCGGCTCGGTTGGGTCGCACGACCTATGGCCGTACGTTGTGGAGCACCAGATGACACATTATATTAAGAACCTGTTCGGAGCAACGGGTTGACGCGGACTCTTTTCAGATTGCGGGGAGATTGATATGAAACTAGTCCGTTGCGGATGGCTGGTATGCGGCATGGTGGGGATCCTGCTTGGAGTTTCAGCGTGCACTGACTCAGAAGGTCTGGGGACGGCGACCGACACTCGTTCGCCCAGTGTCGCGTTCGATCCTCCGTCGCAGTTCGACCTTGCGCGCGCGGTCACACTGACCGAAGACGAGGCGCTACAGGGCACGCTCCACGGGACGGTGCTGTTCTTTGTCAGCGACGGTGCTGTTCACGCTACAGACCTGGCCGAAAAGAAACCTCTGTGGTCGACTAACCTGTCGGAACACACCAAGCAGGACTACGTGCGGTCGCCTTTCGTGCTCGGCGACGCCGTAGTCGTGGCCAGCGGCGAACGCCGCGAAGACGGCACGGCGTTGAGCAACTATGTGGTCGGAATCGCCGGCTTCGACGCATTCACCGGTAAGGTGGTGTGGAGATTGTCTATACCAATATACTCTCTCCCCCTGGAGATGTATGACGGCCGGAAGAGCGACCCGAGTGAGTACCGGCCTCATGCATGGTTCGGCCTGACCATCGCTGAGCGCGACGAAGGGCTGTTGGTCTCCCTGGGCAACGGGGCCGGTCCTTACACCACGCTGATGCTCGACCCGAGCACCGGAGATCTCCGGTGGCAGGCTGACGTGATGATGATTGGGACCGCTTCCGGCAGGTATGGCGTCGCCGCCCCCGGTGATCGCAACTTCGTCCCTGGCGACGCGGTCGCGCTTGATTTGCACACCGGAGAGGTTGTCGCGCAGCTGAGCGAGTCGTCGTCGGCCAGGAGCAGGTCTTTCGTTGATCGGTACGGGGACGGGTCCTACATTATTTTCAGTATCTTCGACGATAGTTCGACAAAACGTTTCCTGAGGTTCTCGTCGACGGATGCGTCTGTGCAGCCGTTCGACCCTGCGGATGACGATCTTCGCTACATGCCCGAGATCTCCTGCTCGCTGGAGCCAGAGCAGGCAGTGGCGCTCTGCCAAGATGAGATCTCCAATTCCGCCTACGGCATCGACCCTAGTTCAGGGCGAGTGGTCTGGGCGCTGGCCGAGCCCCGCGACGAGGCCCTGACCTACGCCACACAGTTCCACGGCAACGTCTATGGACTGCTGAACAAACGAGGCGCTGTGGTGTCGTTGGACACGGGCAAGGTCATCGAGTCGAACCTGGGAGTGAGACCGATCGGCGATATAGTCAACTTCTCATCAATGTCGATCAAGATCAACGAGTATGGAGCGATCGGGATGCTCGGCGAGACCTCGGCAACTGGGAAGTATGTGTGGGTGCCTACCTCACGATGACGCCTGGTGGCCTCGAGACGGTTCAGGCCGAAGGTATCGACATCGAGGCGGGTCGGTGACCATGTAGGGCTGCTGGCCCTGCTGCCAGGCAGGACGTGGAGACAAACCTGACTCGCCCCCGTTGTCCACAGGCTGTCCGCGGCCAGGGCGCGCTCACCGAGCTGGGACGGGGCCTGGCCTTCGTCGGCAGGCAGGTGCGGTTCAGTTCCCAGGGCCCCCCGACGGTCCGTGGTCAAGTATCGTGCCTGGTCACAGGCTCGCGCGCTGGCCTCGACCCAATTGCCGCAGCTGGTTGCGGCGCAGTTGCGCCGCGGCGGTGTGGGCGGTGACCCGTAGTCTTTTGCTTCGACGTCGAGCGGAAGGCGGGTCGTGGAGCACGAGGTGGTGGCCCGGTTGCGGGACCGGCACCCGTCGTGGCGGTTGCTGCGGGCGGACAGTGCGCCGCTGGTGCTGTCGTTCCTGGGGCAGTGGTTCGTGGTGGACAACCACGGGGCGACCCCGGCGGCGGCGTTGGTGGCGGCGTTGGACGACGTGCTGTTCGCGCTCGACGACGGCGGGGCGCGCTACCCGCGGGCGCCGGGGGAGTACCTCGACGACTGGGCCGGCAGCGAGAAGGGCTGGTTGCGCCGGTTCTACCCGACGGGTTCGGACGAGGTGCACTACGACGCCACCCCGGCCTTCGAGAAGGCGTACGCCTGGGTGGACGGGCTGGCCAGCCGGGCTTTCGTCGGGACTGAGTCTCGGCTGGCCACGGTGGTCGACCTGCTGCGGCAGATCGTGCACGGGACCGAACCCGACCCGGAGGTCCGCCTGGCCGAGCTGCGGCGTCGGCGGGACGAGATCGACGCCCAGATCGCCCAGGTCGAGGCCGGGTCGGTCGTCCTGCTGGACGCTACCGGAGTGCGGGACCGTTACCAGCAGGTGGCGTCCACCGCGCGGGCGCTGCTGTCGGACTTCCGGGAGGTGGAGGAGAACTTCCGGGCGCTGGACCGGGCGGCCCGGGAGCGGATCGCGTCCTGGGTCGGGTCCAAGGGTGAGCTGCTGGAACGGCTGGTGGCCGACCGGGCCGATATCAACGGTTCCGACCAGGGACGCAGCTTCCAGGCTTTCTACGACGTGCTGCTGTCGCAGACCAGGCTGGACGAGCTGTCGGACCTGCTGGCCGCGGTCAGTGTGCTGGACGTGGTCGACCGGGACCACCGGCTGGGAACCATCCACCACGACTGGTCCGAGGCGGCCGAACGCACCCAGCGGACTGTCCGGCTGCTGTCCGAACAGCTGCGGCGCTTCCTGGACGAGAAGACCTGGCTGGAGAACCGTCGGGCGCTGGAGCTGGTCCGGGCGGTGGAGACCGCCGCCTTGGCCTGCCGTCACGCTCCGCCGGACGGCGCTCTGGGCCTGACCATCGACCAGCCCGGGGTGCCTGCGGTGCTGCCGTTCGAGCAGCCGCTGTACGACGCCCGGCCGACGGTCCAGGTCGACTCGTCGTTGGCGGTCCACGACACCCCCGACCTGGACGTAGCGGCGCTGCTGGACCAGACTTTCGTCAACCAGGCCCGGCTGGCGGCCAACGTCCGGGCGGTCGTCCCCCGGGGCGGGGCGGCCCGGCTGGACGATGTGCTGCTGATGTACCCGGTCGAGCAGGGCGCAGCAGAGATCGTGGCTTACCTGGCGCTGACCGACGACGATATCGACGTCTCCTGGGACGAGACCCAGCAGACCGTGATCGAGTACACCACCGGGGTCGGCCCGCGTCGCGTCCGGCTGCCAGCGGTGACAGTGACCCGACGATGAGAGACCCGGCGATGAGAGACCCGACGGCGAGGACCAGGCTGTGAGGACCAGCGAAGAACGCGATATCGCGGTCGCCATTATCGCGCTGATGAACGGGGTGGTGTACCGGGAGTCCGACGAGGACGTCTGGTTGGCGCTGGGCCGCCACACCGCCGCGGTGCAGGACCATTTCGCGACCGTCGGGGTGGTGGTAGTCGTCAACGACACCGAAGGTTTCGCGTACCTGAAGTCGGCCGACGACGACCCCGACGACCCGTTGCCGCGCCTGGTGCGACGCACCCGGCTCAGCTACAACCTCAGCCTGCTGCTGGTGCTGCTGCGCCGACGGCTGCTGGAGTTCGAGTCCAGCACCGGGGAAGGGGCCTTGGTGGTGTCGCGCACCGAGATCGTCGATACTCTCCGCCTGTTCCTGGCTGAGGGGACCAACGAGGCCCAGGTCGTCGACCGGGTCGACTACACCGTCAAACGCGCCGTCGACCTGGGGTTTCTGCGTCCCCTGAAAGGACAGGCCGACCACTGGGAGGTCCGTCGGGTGCTCAAGGCCTACGTCGACGCCCAGACCTTGTCCGACTTCGCCACCAAGCTGTCCGAGTACGCCGAGGTCGCGCGAGGTGCCAGGTGACGATCGACCAGATGAGCGACGCTCTGTTCTCCACGGTCGAGCTCGGTGCGCCCACCGGTCCTGGCCCTGGGCCGGGCTACCGCCTGCAGCACCTGGAGGTGTACCAGTGGGGGACGTTCGACCAGCGGGTGTGGCGGTTGGTGCCCGACGGTCAGACCACCCTGCTGACCGGCGATATCGGGTCGGGTAAGTCCACCCTGGTCGACGCCCTGACCACGCTGCTGCTGCCCGCGCACCGGATCTCGTACAACAAGGCCGCCGGGGCCGAGACCCGCGAGCGCACGCTGCGCAGCTATGTGGAAGGCCACTACAAGACCGAACAGGTCGAGTCCACGGGTACGCTGCGACCGATCGGGCTGCGGGACCACACGTCGTACTCGGTGCTGTGCGGAGTGTTCGTCAACACCGGGTACGACCAGACGGTCAGCCTGGCCCAGGTGTTCCACCAGAACGACCGGGCGGGCCAGCCGGACCGGTTCTTCGTCACCGCCGACCGGGCGTTGTCGGTGGCCGAGGACTTCACCGGTTTCGGATCGGCTCTGAAAGACCTGAAAGCGCGGCTGCGGGCCTCCGGGGCGGGTATCTACACCACGTTCCCAGAATACGGCCGGGCGCTGCGACGGATGCTGGGTATCCGGTCGGAGCAGGCCATGGAGCTGTTCCACCAGACCGTGTCGATGAAGTCCGTGGGGAACCTCAACGAGTTCGTCCGCAAGCATATGCTCGAACCGGCCGACGCCGACGAGCAGGTCCGCGGTATCGTCGCGCACTTCGACGACCTGACCGCCGCGCACGACGCGGTCCGCCGGGCCCGCGAACAGCTGGAGGTCCTGGGCCCCCTGGTCGAGACCAGCGACCGGTACGACGCGGCTCTGGCCCGCCGGTCCGCCGCCGAGCAGCAGCGTGACGCTGTGAACCTGTTCACCACCGAGCTGCGGGTGAGGCTGCTGGATGCGGTGATCGCCGAGAACGCCGCCGCACTGGAGCAGGTCAAGGCCGATATCGACCAGGACAAGGCTCGACAGCAGGTTCTGGATCTGGCCCGGGAGTCGCTGATCGCCGAACGGGCCGGGGCCGGGGGCGACCGGATAGCCGCCCTGGAACGCGAGGCCGACCAGGCCCGGACCCAGGTCGTCCAGCGGCGGCGAACACGTGAACGGTTCGATGCACTGGTGGCGGAAGCCGCACTGCCCGAGGTGGTCGACCCGGCAGGGTTCGCCGCTCTGCCCGCCGCGGTCGCCTCTCACAAGGTCGAGGTCACTGCCCGGCGGGTCGACCTGGACGAGCAGATCCAGCGTCAGGTGGTGGACCGGGCGGGTCTGCGCACCGACCGCACCGACACCGCCGACGAGCTGGACTCCTTGAACCGGCGGACCTCGAACCTGCCGGCTCACCAGCTGGACCTGCGGGCGCAGCTGTGCGCCCACCTGGGTGTGGAACCGGAGAGCCTTCCGTTCGCCGGTGAGCTGCTCGACGTGGCTGACGACCAGGCCCAGTGGCGGGGTGCCGCCGAGCGGGTGCTCCGCGGTTTCGCCCTGTCCTTGCTGGTCAGCGACGAGCACTACCCGCAGGTCGCGGCCTGGGTGAACGACCGTCGGCTGACCCACCGGCGGGCCGACGGCACCCAGGCCGGGTCGCGGCTGGTCTACGAACGGGTGTCCGCCCGACGGGTCCGTGTCCGGCTGGCCGAGGCCGACGGTCTGCGGCTGGCCGACTGTCTGCAGGTCCGTGAAGGTCCCTTCGCCGACTACCTGCGGGACGAGCTGGTCCGACGGGCCGACCACCGTTGCGTGACCACCATGGCCCAGTTCCGCGAGCAGAACCGGGCGGTGACCGTCGAGGGTCAGGTGAAGTCCGCCGAACGGCACGTCAAGGACGACCGCACCCGGGTGGACGACCCCCGTACCTGGGTGCTGGGCTGGGTCAACGAACGCAAGGTCGACGCGCTGACCCGGCACCTGAACACCCTGGACGCCGAGCTGGGAGAGCTCAAGGCCCGCCTGGACGGGCTGAACCAGGAGCGTTCCGCGGTCCGGGACACCGAGACCGCGCTGGCCCGGCTGGCCGACTACACCCTGTGGTCCGACCTGGACTGGGCCGAAGCCGAAGACCGGGCCGCCCGGGCCGACGCCGAACGGGAGCGGCTGCTGGCCGGGTCGTCCCGCCTGGCCGAGATCGACGCCCGTCTGACCGAGAACAAGCAGCAGACGGACGCGCTCGGCGACCGTCTGGCCGGTCTGGCCCGGGACGTCGGTCGGCTGGACGACCGTCTGGCCCGCGACGCCCAGGCCCGGACCGTCGCTGCCGCGTTCGTCGCCGCCTACCGCGACCCGGATACCGCCCGGGCCTCGTTCCCCCAGCTGCGCGAGCGTCTGGGTGCCGAGGTCCCCGCCTCCCCGGAGGAGTGCGACACCGCAGCCCAGCGTCTGGGCACAGCATTGCAGGGCACGATCGACAAGGCCGCCCGGGAGCTGAACCGGCACACCCAGACCATGCTGGCAGCGATGCACACCGTCCGGGACCGTTGGCCTGAGGCGACCACCGAGATGGACGTCGACGTCGACGCCCGTGACGAGTACTGCCAGCTGCACCGTCGGGTGGCCGACGACGACCTGCCCCGGTTCGAGAGCGAGTTCAAACGCCAGCTCAACACCAACGCCATCCGCGAGCTGGCGGCGTTCAACAACTGGTTGCGCCGCCAGGCCGACGAGATCCAGAACCGGGTGGACCGGATCAACGAGGCGCTCGGCGCGCTGGACTACAGCCCCGGCCGGTACATCACCCTGCTGCGGGTACGGACCGACAACAAAGAGGTGCACGATTTTCGTTCCGACCTGCGCCGGGTGACTGACGACACGCTGGCCCCGGACGACGGCGACCAGTATTCCGAGCAGCGCTTCGCCGACGTCCGGCGGATCATCGAACGGTTCCGCGGCCGGGTCAACCACACCGAGGCCGACAAGGCCTGGACCCGTCGGGTCACCGACGTGCGCAACTGGTTCGTGTTCTCCGCTTCCGAACGTGACCGGACCACCGACGTCGAGTGGGAGCACTACCGCGACTCCGACGGGAAATCAGGCGGCCAGAAAGAAAAGCTGGCCTACACCATCCTGGCCGCGTCGCTGGCCTACCAGTTCGGCCTGGAGTGGGGCGCGACCCGGTCGAAAGACTTCCGTTTCGCCGTGATCGACGAGGCTTTCGGCCGGGGTTCGGACGCCTCGACCCGCTATGCCCTGGAGCTGTTCGCCAAGATCGGCCTGCAGCTGCTCATCGTCACCCCGCTGCAGAAGGTGCACGTCATCGAACCGTACGTGAAAGCCATCGGTTTCGTCGACAACCTGGACGGTTCGTCGTCCCGGCTGCAGACCCTCACCATCGAGGAGTACCACACCCTGCGGGACGGCCGGGCCGAGCCGACCGGGCCAGAGGTATGAGTGCGGGTCGCTGGCCACTGACTCCTGGAGAACGGATACACGTGACCTGGTCGACTGTTGCGGACATCCGGGCCAAGGTGCGGCGTCGGTGGGACGACCAGACGCTGCTGCGGGCCCTGGCCGCGGGTGACCCGTTCCCGGCCGTCACGGTGGCCCTGCACGGCCCGACGACCACGCAGATCGGTGACGATATCGTCGCGGCCCAGCGCTGGGTGGCCGATCTGGACCGGGGTAGCCACGGCGGGGCCCACTACACCCTGGAGCTGGTCGAGATCGGCGGGCGGACCCTGGGCCGTAACCGTCTACCGGTGCGGGCCCATATCACCGACTACGACCAGGCATGGGCGATATGCCAGGTCAGTGCCGAGGTCCGTGCATACCGGCAGGTCCTGGAGCTGGTCGGGGACGAGCCAGCGGTCCGGGCCTGGGTAGCTCGTTACCCAAAACGGGCCCTGGGTCTGGGCGAGACCTGGCCGGCGGTGCTGGCCGCTTTCCGCTGGTTGACCGAGGCCCGCGGTTCGGGTGCCTACTTGCGGCAGGTCACCGCCCCGGGGGTGGACACCAAGTTCGTCGAACGTCACCGTGGGGTGCTGGCCCAGATGCTGGGGGTGTCGTCGACCGCGGGTGGTTTCGTCCGGGACCTGGGCCTGGGTCGCAAACCAGAGACAGTCCGGCTGCGGGCGGCCCCTTCGTTGGCCCTGGCGTCGCCGTTCACGGAGGTCGTGGTGCACCGCGACCAGCTGGCGGGGCTCGACCTGGCCCCGTCCTGCGCGGTGGTCGTGGAGAACGAGATCACCTACCTGGCCCTGCCGGTCCCGACCGACGGTGTCCTGGTGTGGGGCAAGGGTTTCGAGGTCGACCGGGCCGGTTCCCTGCCCTGGCTGGCGGACGTCCCGGTGTACTACTGGGGCGATCTGGACACCCACGGTCTGGCCATCCTCGACCGGTTGCGCGCCTGGCTGCCCCACACCCGGTCGTTCCTCATGGACAGCAAGACCCTGCTGGCCCACCGCGACCGCTGGGTCCGCGAAGACACCCCCACCCGTGCCCCGCTGGACCGTCTGACCGACGACGAGCAAGCGGTCTATGCGGACCTGGTGACCGACCGCTACGGCGACCGGGTCCGCCTCGAACAGGAGCGGATCGACTGGTCCTGGGTCCGTGACCGCCTCCCGGCCGAGATGACGACGATCACGCGTCGTCCGGGTTGACGACCCGATCGGCGTCGGTCGGGTTGTCCACAGGCTGTCCGAGGCGTGTGGGTGGTGTCCGGCAGGATGACCTTATGAGTGAACCAGGGCAGAGAACAGATGACGTGGCGGCCATGCCTGCGGGCTATGCCGAGTGGTTGGTCGAGGTGAAGGCCAGGGTGCGGGCGACCCAGTTCCGGGCCGTGCGGGCCGCGAACCGGGAGGTGATCGGACTGTACTGGTCCATCGGGCGTGACCTGCTGGACCGGCAGGACCGTCAGGGCTGGGGTGCCAAGGTGGTGGAGCGAGCGTCCGCCGATCTGCGACGCGAGTTCCCTGATCAGCGTGGGTGGTCGCCGCGGAACCTGCGGTACATGAGGCGTCTGGCCCAGGGCTGGCCGACCCTCGACGCAATTGTGCAGCAAGCTGCTGCACAATTGCCCTGGGGTCACATCCAGGTCCTGCTGGACAAGCTGTCCGACCAGGCGGACCGGGACTGGTACGCAGGTCAGGCGGTGGCTGGTGGTTGGTCCAGGGCGGTGCTGTCGTTGCAGATCGATACCCGGCTGCGCGACCGGGCGGGTGCTGCGCCGTCCAACTTCGACCGGACGCTGGAGGGTGCGGACTCGGACCTGGCCCAGGCTCTGACCAAGGACCCGTACGTCTTCGAGAACCTGGCCCCGACGACGCCCGGGCGGCGCTGCCCAGCGCCCAAGAGCTCGAGGCGGTCGTCCGCGACGAGCTGGCGCACCAGCGTGCGCTCCAGGCCGCGAACGACACCGACAGTTCCCAGGGCCACCCCGACGGTCCGTGATCGAGTATCGTGCCTGGTCACAGGCTCGCGTAGACCTTCGGCGCAATTGTGCAGCAAGTTGCTGCGTCATTGGCCCACGAGGTGCGAGCTTCTGAGCTTGCACCTCGCAGACTATCGCCAACGGGCCCTAGGTAAGTTGCAGGCCCGATCGGTGCAGGAACGCGACGAAGCGCTGGAGTGCCACGTGTTTGATCGCCTTCGGCATGACCGGGCTGGTGAGAGTGAGGTGCTCGCCCACGAGGTGAGGGCGCCGGTCAGCTGGGAAAAGGCACGACTGCACCTGTTCGACCACATAGTTGTTCCCGCGACGGTCAGTGCCAAAATAGACCTCGAACCGACCGTCAAACTCAAGCATGCCGCGCTCGACGCCGTCGCCCATGCCCCAGAGCGCCATCGTGAACGGACCGTTCTTCCGTAGGCGGGCGAGGGCAGGAATAAGTTTGGGCTGAGGAAAGAAAGCAGCACCGTCGGAGCTCTCCGTTCCGTCAGGGCTGAAGAAATACCGCTTGAACTCGCAACCTGACCAACCGCGTCCTCGCAGCCCTACCCATTTGTAGAAGCCTCCGCAGCCTGGTGTCGGCTCTTCGTATCCGTCGTCGCGCAGATCCTGCTCGGTGTGCCCGCCCACGAGGTCCCTGAGCGTCAACCGTCCGGCCGTGGAGTTGCGGGCGAACATGTCGAACAGTTCCAGGAACGTCACCGGGACCTGCTCAGGGTCCTCGGACCGTCGCGTCACGGCTCTCGCCTCGGTCGCCGCAGCCGGTGTGGACGACGTCGCCGGGGCCAGGTCTCGGACGCCTGCGACGCGGCAGGTGCAGGCGGTGCTGGCATGAAGCCTGTGGTGGTGACGAACTCGCGGACGTGCTCGCAGACGACCGACGGGGTGACCGACCGCAGGTCGCCCAACGACCTGGTGAACAGGAGCCGACGGTCATGGAACACCGCCAGTGTGGTGGGTTCCGGTTCGGGACAGTAGGGGCAGCAGGCAGAAGCAGGGCCGCCGCGTACCCGCCAGTGGTAGACCTGGTCGTCCACCACGATGCGTCGGAACCTTCCTCTGGACACGACACCCTTTCCGCTCCGGCCCTGCGGTCACACCGTCGCGGTTGGCGGCCTGGGCCGTCAAGCGGTTTTTCGCCGGGCACGGACCAAGGCCGGTTCGTCCATGTCTCAGCAGGAGACACATGTGTCAGGATCCGTGCACGAAACGGCCCGTCGTCGATGTCTGGCCTTGCTAGGTTCGATGGCGTGACCACATCGTCCCACCTCCGAGGGTGCGGTCCGTGGGAGGACAGTGAATGACCTGCGCCTGGGTGGGATGGTCTGCGACGTTGCCTGTCTGTCGGAAGGCCGCTGACCGATGATCGAGATGACGCCCGCCCTGCGCACGTTGCGTAACAAGGCACGCATCGAGCTGGACGTCGCCAAGGCGACGCTGGACGAGGCCGACGGCGACCTGGGCAAGGCTGTGGACCTGCTGACCGAGCGTGGTCTGTGCACCCGGAAGATCGTCCGTTACCGGCGGCTGGAGAAGACGGCGGCGGTGTTCGTCGAGCTGGGCTGGGCCGGCGCCACCCACGATGATGCACTCGCGCTGCCGCTGGGGACTGATGCCCAGCAGAAGGTGGCGCTGGCGGGACTGCGGTCGGGGGAGTGGGAGAGATGGGCGCAGAACTACGGCCGAGAGTCCAGCCTGGTCGATATCAACATGCAGATGCTCTGGTTGTTCGCCGTGCGCGTCGGGGTGGGGGCGGTGCGGGCGTTGGAGATGAGGCGAGGGATCTCCGACCGGTACGCCTTCCCGGTCCTGGTCGAACGTGGCCCGGATTTCGCTCGAACGCTCGTCGAGCGTATGTACAGGGGCAGGTCAGACGGGTTCTTCTTCTCGGACTCCGGGTTGGGGGTCCAGATGGTGGCCAGGCACCGGCTTCCGGTCCCGGAGAACCGGGGGTACCTGCGCGACTGGCTGGCGCATGCACAAGGTGTGCTCACCGGCGACGCCTCCGCGCTGTGGCGGAGGGAACCGTGCGACGAGACGGTGATCGCCGACCGGTTCGGTGAGCACATCCGTGCCTGCCTGGCAGAAAGCGGTGCTGCGGGTGGTGGCCAGTTTCTCGGCCTCGTGCTGCCGACCGTCGAGTCGTTGTGCAGAGTGCTGTCTGCCGGGGTGGCCCGGCACTGGCTCGACCGGGCCGAGGCTGTCGGTCTGGTGCTCGCCGCCCTCGACGCGGCGTCCCGTCCCGCCGACCGCAAGGCGTGGCTCGGCGTGTGGCTGGACGACCTGCAGGCCCCTGACGCCGAGATCGTCGCGCAGGCCGAGATGCTGGTCCCGGTGCTGGCTGCGGGCGACGGACCGGTGGTCGAGCGTCTGGTGCCTGTGCTGGTCGCCGGGGTGGACGACGGTCTGCTGGTCGACGTGGCGACCGTCGCCCTGACGGCACCGACGAAGAAGGCGCTCCGGGTGGTGCTCAAGGCGCTGGCGGCCCGGCCCCGTCCGCCCGACGACGTGCTGGAGGTCCTGGGAGCACAGGTCGCCGGTGTCGGGCAGGACCAGACGCTGTCCCGGGCGGTGAAGGCAGTCGTCGACGCCTGGGAGTTCGCGCCCGATGCCGTCGAGCCTACGACCCAGGTCGAGGGCCTGTGGCGTCCGACGCCGCCAGTGTGGGAAGTCCCGAGGTTCGACCACGGTGACCAGACCCCAGAAGCGTTGACCCAGGCCGCAGCGGAGCTGAGCACCCGACGTGAGTCGAACGTGGTTGACGTGGTGGTGGAAAGGTTCCTCGCCTTGGCCAACGCCGTGGCCTGTCGCGACCCAGAACTGGCGCGGACGGCGCTGTCCGGGGTCCACACACGGGAGGGCTTCACGGGTGCCTCGGCTGGGCTGGAGGAGGCGGGTCGGTGGGTCCGAGGCCTGAGCAGCAGCCTCGCTGGTCCCTTGCTACCGGCGCGCGAGTGTGCCGTGTTCTCAAGGCTCGGGCAGGTACCTTGTCTGCTCTCCGAGCCCAGTACTGCCGACCTGCGGATCGCACCGACCGACCTGCTCGCCCGCCTGCGCGAGTACGACGACGCTGGCGCGAGCGCAGCCGAACCAGACTTGTTGCTGGCGTTGACCAGGCTCGACTTCTCGGCCGCCGACCAAGGGCTGCGCGACGAGCTGAGTCGGATACGTGTCCCGGTGCTGCTCCGTTCCGGCGAGCAGATGACAGCGAAGCACTCCTGGGGCACCCCGCCCCGCGACAGCACCACGGTGACGGCTGGGCAGGCAGTCGCGGCCTATCTCGCCGACCCTGTCGTCGAACCGGCGCCACTGACGGACTGGAAGAAGCCGTGCTCGTTGGATCCCTTCCCTGACCGCTTCGGGAAAGCTGCCAAGACGGCTGTGGACATCGCGGTGTTTCCTACTTGGGAGGCCACCGCTGCCGTGAGTTCGGAGCGGTGGCAACCGTCAGGCGATATCGGTCTGCGCATGCGGCAGGCCGCGCGACGAGCCACGCCCCTGCCACCGTCGGCGGTGGTCGACTTCCTGACGACCCGGCGCACCCCGGCGGACGCGGCCGACGCGGCGGTCGCGCTGGGCGAGGCCTGGGAGCGCGGGCTGCTCCGGCCCGGCGAGCCCGGCGTACGTTTTGTGAGCTGGGCCGCCCCACCGGACGGGCTGGCTGCGATGGCCCATGCTCTGGACGAGGCCGCCCGCGAGGGCTTGCTGGCCGTCGTCTGGCAGATCCTCGACGACCTGGCGGGCCTGGCCGCGTCGGGCCCGCGTCTGGCCGCAGGTACGTCCGAGCTGGTCCAGGTCGTGGCCGGGCTGCTGCCGGAGGTACAGCACGCTGTGACCACGGGTATCGCCGACCCGGCGGTGCTGAACCTACCGGGCACCCGTGCGCTGGCTGCGCGCCAGGGTTCGTCGCAGGCCGTGACGACCGCCCGCCAGATCGTTGCCGGGCTGCCCGCCCCGACGGTCCAGGCTGTGCTGGCCCCGGTCCGCAGCGGTCCGAGCTTCGAAGCGGTCTGGCCTGACGATGCTGGGACCCTCCCTGCCGTCGTCGACGGCGCTACGTTTGCTGCCTGGGTCAGCCCTGACACGCCGAACCGGCCGCTGCGCTTCGACCTGATGCTCGCCGACGAGCCTGAAGTGCGCTTCGAGGTATTTCCGGAAAAGGTCGAACGCCTCGACCTGGGACGGTGCTTCGCCCGCCGGTGCCCTGTCACCGAGTCCTCGTTCGTCTGGCCCGGGGCGGTGGATCGTTCGGAGGCAGCGTGGCTGCACTGGGATACCAGCCAGGTTCGACTGGTAGGCACGGTGCTTCCTCTCAGCGGTCGCACGCCGCTGCCATCGTCTGGGTTGCTATCGACGTCATTGGTGACGGTGGCGCTGGGACTGCTCGCCTACGACGGTAGCACCTACGGTACGACTCATGCTGACGCCGCTCGACGGGTCGTCGACCTGGTGGACAAGAACATGCTCGGCTCAGCTGGCGTCCGCATCGCTGTCGCCACTCTGCTGGAGTTCCCTGAGGTGAACCCGGCCAAGATGGTCCGGGTCCTGGAGAAGAGCCCGACGACGCTACCAGTCCTGTGGCCGCTGCTCACCGAACCTGTCCGGGTCGCGGGAACCAGCGACAGCCCTGTGCCGAAGTGGTTGAACCGAGTACTCGACGTCGCGCTCTTCTACGCCGACCACCTGCGCGAAGCCGCCCGACGCGGCCTGCTTCCCGCCGACGCGGCCGGTTGGCCAGGTCTCGCAGAGCTGGCCGCCCGGCCGGGCAGGTCCGCCGCTCTGACGAAAGCCCGCTCTCTTCTTGCTGCTCTGGGCGATAACCGATGAGCCGCCACCCACGCGTTCTAGGTTGTCTGGTCCGTCCATGGGTTGATGATGTCGAGGCCGTCGATCCCTGCGAAGCCTGCGGTGTTCCGGGTCACCAGAGTCGCGCCTACGGTCAGGGCCGACGCCGCGACGAGAGAGTCGATGATCGGGAGCGTCCTGCCGGTGGCGCGCAGGGAGCCCCAGCGGCGCATGGTGGCGGTGTCGATGTCGACGACCCGACCGGAGAAGCAGGGCAACAGCTCGTTCTCGAACCAGTCGACGAGGGCGTCCCGTTTCTTTCCGGGGGCCTTCTTCTCGATACCGTGGACGATCTCTCCCACCGAGACGACGGAGATCACCAGCTCGTCGGCGGGCTGGCTGGCGAACCAGCGTTCGACACGGTCGGAGACCGGGTCTTTCGTCAGCTCGGACAGCACGCAGGTGTCGATGAGATAGGTCACAGCCCGACGTCCCGCAGGGTCTGGTCGTCGGAGCGCTTCTCGATGAGGTCTGTCAACGGTTCGGGGGCGCGGCGCAGCACGTCTACGAGGCTGGGCCGGGGTTCGGTCAGTGCCCGGTATGCCTCCAGCGACAGGACGACCGCCTCCGGCTTGCCGCGCAGCGTGATGGTCTGCGGACCCTCCTGGGACCGACGCACCACCTCGCTGAGCCGGTTCTTCGCGTCCTGCAGCTGCCAGGTCGAAGCGGCTAACCCTGCCATGCCCTCACCTCACAGGCTTGCTGTGCTCATGGTCGGCAACACGAGATGCTGTTGCCTGTCTAGACAGGCTAGACTCTCCCTCGGCGACCGTCAACTGGCGCCCTGCGCCTGGCGAGCCCAGCGCTACCGAAGCCTGGGCAGTATCCCCCACTCGGCGGAAGGGCGCTGATGGCTGACGCGAAGAAGCCCGTTCCTCGGCGACGGCGGGCCCTGGAGGACTGGGCGCTGTCCGCCGACTGGGCGATGGGCCTGCGCACGATGGGCATGGCGGTCGCCGCGCCCTGGAGCCGTGACGACCTCACCGACCCTGCGGGCTGGTCGGACAGGGCCTGGTGGGGTCCGCCGAGCCCGTCGTACCACGGTGGGCCACGAGAGGTCGACGACGAGGGTCGTCTCCTCACGGTTCCGCGGGACGTCGACGTGGCTGCTGCCGCGGACCGGTTCGCCGAGCACGTCCGCGCCGCCGTCGCCGCGAAGGTAGCTGGTTACGGACCGTTCGGTCGGGTGCTGCCCGGCGGGGTGCGTCGAGGTTGGCTCGACCGGGACGAGGCTGTGGACCTGGTGCTCGCCGCGATGGATACCTCCACCCGGCCCAACGACCGCAAGGCCTGGTTGGCGGTGTGGTTGGACGACCTGGCCGCGACCGACGCGGAGGTGCTGGCCCGTGCCGACACCCTGGTGCCGGTGCTGGCCAGCGGTGATGCTGCCGTCGTCGACCGGTTGGCGCCGACGCTGATCGCCGGGGTGGACGACGACCGGCTGCCCGACGTGGTGACCGCTGCCCTGACAGCCCCGACGAAGAAGGCCCAGCGCACCGTGCTGGCGGCGCTCGCCCGTCGACCCGCCCCGGGGCCAGATGCTCTCACGGTGCTCGCGCCGATGGTCACAGGCCTGGACGTCGGTCAGGACAAGACGTCGGCCAAGGCTGTGCAGCAGGTGGTCGATGCCTGGGGGCTGGCCGCGCCGCCGCCCGAGTTCGTGTCGGTGCAGGGTCTGTGGCAGCCAGTCCCGCCTGTCTGGCAGGTACCTCGTTTCGACCACGGTGACGAGACCCCAGAGTCGCTCGTTCATGCATGGAAGGAGCTGGCGTCTCGCACACCCAGCAACCTGGCTGCAGTAACCGGAGGAAGGACGACATCGATCTCATCGGTCGATATAGTCGTCGAGCGCTATCTCGCTGTTGCTAATGCCGTAGCCAGGCACGATCCCGACCGTGCACGCGCTGTGCTGAAAGACCGGTTCTGTGTCACGTGGGGCGACGACCCGGCGCTTGTTGCCCGACCGTTGACCGACACGTCGCTCTTCAGTAGGTACGACTGCAACCAGACCGCGTTGTTGGACGCCCGTGCTCGGCAGGTGCACGAACGGCTGGGACGGGTTCCGTGCTTGCTGGCCGAGCCGAGCACCGTCGATCTTGCCGTCACCCTGCCCGACCTGGTGACGCGGTTGCAGACCTACTTCGATGCGGAGGTTCCGGCGTCTGAGGCCGACCTGTTCCTGGCTTTGACCAGGCTCGATACAACGACGATCGACAATGCTGCACGTGCCGAGATCGAGAGCCTGACCGTCCCGGTGGTGACTTTGATGTGGGACCCCGACGGGTGGGAGTGGTACCAGCTCGGTTTCGCGGGTGCTGCGGTCGTGGCATACCTGAGCGGCCCGGTCGTCGAACCTGCGGCGTGGGGCTGCGCAAAGGCACCGGGCTCAGACCCGCTTGTGCTCCCAAAGTCGCTGCAGCGGTTCCCGAACCGGCTGTCAGGTTTGCCCGAGTCCCACCACGCCCCTCTCAGCGCGCTGTTCCCCACCTGGACAGGCGACCTCACAACGATGGCGATCCGCACCCACGACGTCCGTGGTGTCGCTGGTGGCCGTGGGCTCTTCGACATGGTGGGCCCGGTGGTACGCCAGCTGGTCCGTCGCACCACACCTCTACCTCCCGGTGCGGCCGCGAACCTGATGATCATGCAGCGGTCGGTGCATCCGCGGGCCGCCGCTGATGTCGCCCTGGCCGTCCGCGAAGCGTGGCAGCGCGGACTGCTCCGCCCCGGTGTGCCCGACGCTTCCCTGCTGGACTGGGCACCGGACGGATACCAGCATCGCCTGGCCGCCACGGTGCAGGTCTTGGCCCAGCTGGCCGACGAAGGAATGTTGGCCGTGGTCTGGCCCTTGCTGGACGACCTCCTGCAGGGCTCGTCGCCGCCGACCGGCGCCACCCAGGTGGTTAAGACCATCGCCGTTCTGCTGCCCGAGGTGCTGCACGCGGTGAGTGTGGGTACTGCCGACCCGGACGTGCTGGCGCTGCCCAATGTCCGAGCTCTGGCAGCTCGTCGCGGGACGTCGCGCACCGTGACGATCGCCCGCCAGATCGTCGCGGACCTACCTGCCGAACCCGCACTGGGAGGACAGTGACACAGGGTGGTTGCACAACGTCGGTCGTGAAAGGAGAGGGAGCGTGGAAGAGCAAGAGCACCAACCAGACCCCGAAGCAGTGAGGGCGGCAGGTGAAGGCCTTCGGGACGAGCTCGGCACTGCCGCGATCGGTGAGCTGCCTCCGACCGTGCTGCGGCGCGTTCCGCTCGAAGTCTTGCGGGACGCGCCGCTGAAAGATCTCGGGAGCGTCCAGCTGGCGCAGGTGCTGCGGTACGAAGCGCGCGTGCTGGGCATGGACGACGAGACGGTGTCGTCGGCTGTCGATCTGGCGAGCATCCTCCACTCCGCCCAGATACGAGGTAGCCGTGGACTGTTCACCCAGACCCCGTATATCGAGCATCCCTTGCGCAACGCTGTCAGGCTGCTGCGGTGGGGGTGCCGCGACCAGGACGTCATCGTCGCGGCCGTCCTGCACGACACGATAGAAGACGGCGCGCAGCAGTTCGTACGGCAGATCGCTCGCGCCGGTCGCCAGGTGCCCGAGTCTGAGGCCCGTCAGATGCTGTCGGACTACATCGAGAACGCCTACGGCCGCAGGGTGCTGGCGCTGGTCGAAGCCGTCACCAACGACTACATGACCGACACCCACAGATCGCAGACTGACGTCGAGGAGCGCAACCGGCACTACCGCGAACATGTGCGGCAGACTGTCCAGGGCCATCCGGGCGCGTTCCTGGTGAAGCTGAGCGACTTTGTGGACAACGCAGCCGGCCTGTACCACGCCGATACCCCGGGTAAAGAGGAGTTCGTCCTCAAGCGCGCCAGAAAGTACCTGCCTGTCGTGGCGGTGTTCGAAGAGGCGATGGAACAGATGCCCCTGCCCGTCGCGGACGGCGCGGAGGTCGCGATCACTATCCGGCTGGCGACGACCCGCGACCGGCTCGAGCGTATCCTAGAGAAATACTGAGGTGGTTGACGACATGTGCGCGAATGATGAGAACGAGTCCCTGGCGGACCGTGTCGATGCGACGGTCAGAGAGGTGCTATCCGAGGCGATCGAGTGCGACTCTGGAATGTACAACTATGCGATACTGTTCAATTCGAACGTGTCGCCTGACTGGTATGTAGTTCTGTTCTTCCGAGACGGATCCAGCCTTGAGGACTCGTTGGAGAACGGATTCTCCAACTGGGTGTACCGGCTTCTGACGGGTCGACTTCCGCGGATGTGCGATGGTCGGCAGGTGCGGATCTCGTTCGATGCGGGACCTTTTCCGTCGGACGAGACAGAGTACAGGCAGCTGCTGGACAGGCACAGTGTGACGTTCGACCCCGAGAATGACGAGGAGGGCAGAGCTACGGTGTGCATCCGGTGCGGGCACGCGTTTAATCCCCACCGGCTGCTCGGGGGGCTGGGTGAGAAGTCCTACCCAGAGGAAGGGTGGATGAGATGCCCCGAAGAAGGCTGCTACTGCTTCGGGACCTGGTCGGTCGGGTATATCTGCCCGCCTGGGCTGGACGGGGATGGGTTGAGATGCCCGAGCAAGGCCTGCTATGGTCGTATTGCATTTGTCGAAGAAGACCCGAGTTTCTGGGGCTGCGGGGAGTGCGGCAACGTCTGGTTCGAGCTCGAAGAGCTCTATCTTGACATCGAGGATATATCAGAGCGGCATGACTACAGAGATCGGGTATACGTGAAGACACCCTACAGAGTTGCCCCTGTCGTCAGCGGCGTCGAACCGGCTGACTACGACGAGTTGGTGCGAAAAGAGTGGGAGGTCGACTGATGGCTCGCAACCCCCGCCTGTACGAGGCGGTCTCGATCTTCACCGGGCTACTCCTGGCCGCGCTGAGAGGTCTGTGATGGTTCGCGACCGGGCGTCGGTTCCGGAGAACCTGAGGTACTTGCGCAGATGGGCGTCGAGCACCCTGCCGATGATGACCGGGGACTGGCCGGTCTCGGTTGCGGTCGTCTCCGACAGGTTTGCTGAGCACGTCCGGGCTGGTGTGGCAGCCGGGCTGGAGGGAACCGGGCCGTTCGGCTGGTTGATACTCGAAGGGGTAGGGAAGGGCTGGCTGGACCGGGCGGAAGCGGTCGACCTGGTGCTCGCTGCTCTCGACGCCACCGCTCGTCCCGCCGAGCGGAAGGCCTGGCTCGGGGTGTGGCTGGACGGCCTGCACGTCACCGACGATGAGGTGCTCGCACGGGTCGAGACGCTGATCCCTGTCCTGGCCACCGGCGACCGGCATGTGCTCGAACGGCTGGCGCCGGTGCTGGTCGCCGGGGTGGGCGACGACCTGCTTGCCGATGTGGGTGCGTTGGCGCTGGCCGCGCCGACGAAGAAAGGGCTGCAGTCGGTGCTGCAGGCACTGGCGGCACGCACACCCAGCAGGAAGACCGTGGAGATCCTCGGACCGCTGGTGACAAGCCTGGGCGCCCCGGCACGGGCAGTGCGGGCCGTGGTCGACGCGTGGGGTCTCGACCTGGCAGAACCTGAGACGCACGTCGAGGGTCTATGGCAGGCAACTCCGCCGGTGTGGCAGGTGCCCCGCTTCGACCGCAGCGAGGAGACCCCAGAGGCGCTGACCCTGGCTGCCGCAGAGCTCGTCTCCCGAGGTGACTGGGACGTCGAGGACGTGACCGTGGAGCGGTTCCTCGCGCTGGCCAACGCGGTCGCACGCCGTGACCTGGCATCGGCGCGTGCTGCACTGGTCGGCGTCGACGACAGCACGTCCGCGGGTCTCGCCCCGGTGGCCGCGTGGGTCAGGGGTCGGCCTCGATACCTGGACGACGACATGCTGGCAGCACGGGACTGTGCGGTTTTCAGTCGTCTGGGCCAGGTGCCGTGCCTGCTGTCCGAGCCGAGCACGGTCGACCTGCGGATCACCCCGACAGACCTGGCTACCAGGTTGCGGACCTATCTGGACACGGGCGCGAGCGCGGCTGGGCCCGACCTGCTGCTGGCGCTGACCCGGCTCGAGGAGCCGACGGTCGACGACGAGTCGTGTGCCGAGTTCGACCGGCTGGCGGTCCCGGTGCTTCTCCAGTCCGGTCCTGTGTCTCTCACTGCAGGTCAGGTCGCACGCCGCTACATCGCAGACCCGCTCGTCGAACCGAGCCTGACATCTGACGGCTACCTGGTCGATCTCGCCTTTGCCCTGCCGTCGGTAACGGCTTGGCATAGGGATTTTCAGCTGATCCCGAGACGGGTGCGTCCTTGGCGTGCCCAGTGGTCCATCGTGGACGGTGTCGTGTCTAGTGACCGCAGTGCCGGCCTGAGGCTGCGCCAGATCGCGCGGCGGGCCGATCCGCTGACCTCTGGCGCCGCGGTGAGGTTCCTGGTCGCGCGACGCGACCTGCACCCAGCCGCGGTGACGGACGGCGCCCTTGCGCTGACCGAGGCGTGGGAGCGTGGTCTGCTGCGTCCCGGTGTGATCGATGCCGGTTGCCTGGACCGGAAGGCATCGCTCGCCGCGACGGCCACCGCTCTGGGCGCGGCTGCTCGCGACGGTCTGCTCTCGGTGGTCTGGCCTGTCCTGGACGACTTGCTGGTCAGCGCCGCATCTGGGTCTCGTCTAGGGCCCGGAGTCGTCGAGGTGGTCGAGGTCATGGTTACCTTCCTGCCCGAGGTCCAGCATGCGGTGGTCGACGGCCTCGCCGAGCCGTCGGTGCTCGACCTGCCTGGTGTCCGTGCGCTCGCCACGAAGAGCGGCACGTCGCGAGCGGTGCTCGCAGCCCGTGGGATCGTCGACAGGCTTCCTTCCCGTGTCGACAAGGTGGCCGCTGTGTCCACAGGTCCGTCGTTCACCGAGATCTGGCCCGAAAGAGCGGGCACCCGACCAGCAGTCGTCGACAGAGCGACGCTGACCGTTACAGCGGAACCTGGTACCGACCTGGTCGAGCGGGCCCTAGCGGAACATCCCGAGCATGGTGGTTTCACCAGGTATGAGCTCTACTCGACCCCGGTGCTGCGTTTCGACCTGACCCTGCCAGAGGTACCCGACGTCTTCTTCGAGGTGCTCGTGCGGAGGTGGGACCGTGTGCACGAGGGCAGGTGCTATGCCGACCGGTACGCCACTGGCCAGGAAAACGCTCGGCTCGTCGGGTCCGTCTGGCTGTTGTGGAACACTGCGTCGTCCCGCCTGGTGGTTGAGGACTGGTGTCCTGAGCCTGTTGGCTGGCCGACCTCCTCGTCTTTGTCGACGTCGTTGGTCGCCGTGGTGCTGGGGATGTGCGCCGACAACGGTGCTCGTGGCCGGGCAGGAAGAGACCAGCTCGCCGAGGTGCTGGGCAGAGGGATGCTGGGCTCGGCCAGCATCCGCGTGGCCGTCTCGACCCTGCTGGGCTTCCCCGACGTGAGCCCGGCGAGGCTGGTCGGCATGCTGGAGAATCCGACGACTCTGCCGGTGCTGTGGCCGCTGCTGACCGAGCCGATCCGGTTCGCCGGTACATCCGAAGGTTCGCCGCCGCGCTGGCTGAACCGGGTGCTTGACGTCGCTCTCCTGCACGCTGAGCACCTGCGTGAGGCCGCCCGACGCGGCTTGATTCCCGCTGACGCGTCCAGCTGGCCCGGTCTCGAAGAGCTTGCCTCTCAGCCGGGCAAGACAGCCGCCCTGACCAAGGCTCGCACCCTGCTTTCCGTCCTGAGAGGTGCCTGATGGCCCGCAACCCCCGCCTGGACGAGGCGGTCGCGATCTTCAAAGAGCTGGGCTGGACCGACGCCACCTGTGCGGACGCGCCCACGCTGCCGCTGGGCACCGACGCGCAGCGCAAGGCCGCGCTGGCGGGGCTGCGGTCGGGTGAGTGGGGTGCGTGGCCACGGCATGAGGACCCGGACATGGTCCACGTCGTCGGCTCCTCCTGGACCGCCCTGGCGTGGCGCGCCCATGTCGACGTCGACCTGACGATGCTCTGGCTGTTCGCGGTCCGGGTCGGGGTGGACGCCCGTCGGGCTGCCACGATCAGGCCGGGCAGGGTTCCCGAGGACAGCGCTTTTGCCGTTGTGGCGGAACGGGGCCAGGAGTTCGCCCAAAAGTTCGTCGAGCACCTGCCCGTGTCGTCTGGGGCCGCCGTCCGGTTGGTTGCGCACTTTCAGATTCCGATCCCTGAGGACTTCCGGTACCTGGCGGTGTGGGCGAACAAGGCCGAGGCGGCGCTCTCGGGCCAGGACGAGGCCTTGAAGGCGGTGGTTCGGGACCGGTTTGCTGAGCATGTCCTGGCTGGTGCCATGGCGGGCCGACCAACAACCGCGTCACAGGGCAGCCCCTCAGCAGTGGCCGGCACCCAGACTCTCGGTCGGGTGGTGGCGGCCGGGGTGGCCCAGGGCTGGTTGGACCGGGACGAGGCTGTCGAGCTGGTGCTGACCGCCCTGGACGCGGCCGGTCGGCCTGGTGACCGCAAGGTCTGGCTCACGGTGTGGCTGGACGACCTGCACGCCACCGACCAGGAGATCCGGTCCCAGGGCGAAGCCTTGATACCTGTCCTGGCAGCTGGTGATGCGTTCACGATCGAACGTCTGGCGCCCGGGCTCATCGCCGGGGTGGACGACGACCTGCTGGCCGATGTGGTGACCGTGGCCCTCGCCGCCCCGACGAAGAAAGCGCTGCGGACGGTGCTGGAGGCACTGGCCAGGCGTCCGTGCCCGTCGGCCGAGACGCTGGAGGTGCTCGGCCCGCAGGTCACCGCCCTGGACGTCAGTCGTGACCGGTTGTCGGCCCGTGCCGTGGACGCCGTCGTCGAGGCATGGGGCCTGACCGACGAGGCTCCCGTCGAACCCACGCTGCCGGTCGAGGGTCTGTGGCGGCCCGCGCCGCCGCTGTGGACGGTGCCCCGGTTCGACCACGGCGAAGAGACACCCGAGGCGTTGACTCGGTCGTTGGCCGAACGCAGCAGACCGAGCGTCGTCGGCAGCTCCAGCGCCGCCGTCGAGCGCTTCCTCGCAGTGGCTAATGCTGTGGCGCGTCGTGACCCGGCGCTGGCTCGTACGGCGCTGGCTGGGGTCACACGACACCCGGGACGGGCTGGAGGGCTGGACCCGGTGGCGTCATGGGTCGCAGACCGGCCCAGCAGAGGTCTGGACGACCCCAAGAACACGGCCGAACCGTTGTGGGCACGCGAGGTCGCTGTGTTCCAGCGGCTCGGTGAGGTGCCGTGCCTGTTGTCCGAACCCAGCACGGTCGACCTGCGGATCACCCCGGCCGACCTGCTCGTCCGGTTGCGGACCTACGCAGACGAGGGTGCGAGCGCGTCAGAGGCTGATCTGTTCTTGGCGTTGACTCGTCTTGATATGCGTCCCGCGGACGAACAGTGGCGTGCAGAGCTCGACCGGCTGCAGGTGCCGGTGCTTCTTCAGACCGGCGAGCCGATGACCCTGATGGCTGGTCCGCTGGTCAGCTGTTACCTGGCCGACCCGGTCGTCGAACCTGTCGGGCGCGAGGAGTGGTGGTCTGGTCTGGCAGCCGAATCGGTACCTGAGTCGTTGCGTGGCTTCCCGTCCCGTCTGAGCAAGTGGGGGGCTGTGAACCTGGCGGTCTTTCCCACCTGGGGCGATGTGGTCCTGCATGTGGACGACACCGAGTTCAACCGTGCTCTCGGCCTGGAGATGCGGGGTATTGCCACACGCGCCGTGCCGTTGCCTCCGACAGCGGTGCTTCGTTTCTTGGCAGCCCGGCGCGACCCGCACCCCGCAGCGGTCGATGACGCCGCCCGGGCGGTGACCGAGGCGTGGGAGCGCGGCCTGCTGCGCCCAGGGACCCCTGGTGCTCGCTACGTGGACCTGGATGCCCCGCCATACCGGCTCGCTGCAACTGCCCGTTCACTGGGTGAGGCGGCCAGCCAAGGGTTGCTGGCGGTGGTATGGCAGATCCTGGACGACCTGGCCGGAGTGGCCGCGTCTGGCCAGCACCTGGCCACCGGTGCGGCCGAGGTGGTCGAGACCATCGCCGCCCTGCTGCCCGAGGTCGTGCACGCGGTAGCCGAAGGCATCGCTGACCCTGCGGTGCTCAACCTGCCAGGCACCCGTACAGTCGGGGCCCGCAAGGGAACGTCCAAGGCGGTGACGGTCGCCCGCGAGATCGTCGCCGGGCTACCCACCACCCCGACAGTTCCCGCGGTCGTGCCACCAGTGAGAACGGGGCCGAGATTCGAGGAGGTCTGGCCCTGTTCGGAGGATGCTCGTCGACGGCGGCCCGCTGGGTGGGTCGCTGTCCTCAGTGCCCCGCAGAAGAATCCGAAAGGTGTGGTCCAACTCCTGGAGGACGTCGCGTATGGTGACGGCTGGATGCTCCGCGACGCCATCAGGGACTGCGAGATCGGTCCCTCTGATATGCGCAGTGCGCTGTCGACGTTGCTGTCCTCATCGGACCTGAGCCCGGCAAGACTGGTCGGAGTGTTGGAAAAGTACCCGACGACTCTGCCGGTCCTGTGGCCGTTGCTCACCGAGCCGATCCGGTTCGCCGGTACATCCGAAGGCTCGCCGCCGCGCTGGCTGAACCGGGTGCTCGACGTCGCTCTCCTGCACGCCGAGCACCTGCGTGAGGCCGCCCGACGCGGCTTGATTCCCGCCGACGCGTCCAGCTGGCCCGGTCTCGAAGAGCTTGCCTCTCAGCCGGGCAAGACGGCCGCTCTGACCAAGGCTCGCACCCTGCTCGCCGTCCTGAGAGGTGACTGATGCCCCCCAACCCCCGCCTGGACGAGGCGGTCGCGATCTTCAAAGAGCTGGGCTGGGCCGACGCGGCCTACGCTGACGTGCCCACGCTGCCGTTGGGCACCCCGGCCCAGAAGAAGGCGGCGCTGGCGGGGCTGCGGACGGGGGAGTGGAGCGCGGTTCCTACGTCTGCTCGTCACGGTGCCTGGAGATGGGCCACGTACTTCGACGTCGACGCGGTGATGCTGTGGTTGTTCGCGATCCGTCTGGGGGTGGGCGCCAAGCGCGCCGCCGGGATCGTGTGCCAAGCGACCGGCAGACCGCAGCCCGGTCGGTACCCGAGCAACAAGCTGTCTGACAGCGACGAGGCGGCGGCTTTTGAGGACACGCTCTTTGCCGTCATGGTCGAGCGGGGAGCGGCGTTCGCCCAGACGTTCGTCCGGCACGGTTCCGAGCGCTGCCCTGATGTGGCGGTCCGGCTCGTCGCTCACTACCAGCTCGAAGTGCCCGACCACCGCGACTACCTCGACAGCTGGCGGGCCAAGGTGCTCGCATGCGTCGGTGAACCTGTGTGGAGGCAGTACGAGACGGTGCGTCCCGAGGTGGTCCGGGACCGTTTCGTCGACCATGTTCGGGTCGCTTTCGCCAGCGGTCGGGGTGCCGACATCCTCCAGGCAGCGTTGGCTGGTGCGGAGCGCGGCTGGGTCGACCGAGACACCATGGTCGACCTGGTGCTCAGCGCCATGGACGCGGCGCCGGGAGCCGGTCGCAGCGACCAGTTCAACCCGGCCCAGCGCTGGCTGAAGGTGTGGCTCGAAGACCTGCATGCCACGGACGGTGAGATCGTGGCGCGAGGTGAGTCGCTGGTGCCGGTCCTGGCCGGTGGCGACCCGTACCTGATCGAATGTCTGGCGCCGGTGCTGATCGCCGGGGTGGACGACGAGCTCCTGGCCGACGTGGCGACGGCTGCCCTGACCGCACCGACGAAGAAGGCGTTGCGTCCGGTGCTGAAGGCGCTGGCCGCCCGTCCGCGACCCTCCGACGCGACGTGCGACGTGGTCGGTCCGCAGGTGGTGGCGCTCGATACCGGTCGTGACGGCTCGCTGGTTCGTGCTGTGCGGACGGTCGTCGACCGTTGGGGTCTGGAACCGGTCGTCGACGCCGAGCCGGTCGTCCAAGGTCTGTGGCAGCCCACGCCGCCGGTCTGGCAGGTGCCGCGGTTCGACCGGGGGGAGCAGACACCCGAAGCCCTCACCCAGCTGGCGGCCGAGCTGGCCGGGCGCGGCTGGTCCCAGGTGTGCGACGTGGTGGTGGAACGGTTCTTGGTCGTGGCTAACGCGGTTGCCCGTCGCGACCCGGCCCTGGCCCGTGCCGCGTTGAGCGGGGCGCGTGACACCTCGGGTGCTGGAGTTGGGTGGGTGCGGAGCTGGGCTGCTGGCGAGCTTGCGGACAGCAGATCGCGTTGCCCGTTGGAGGCCCGCGATATCGCTGTGTTCCACAGGCTTGGCGAAGTCCCATGCTTGCTGTCCGAGCCGAGCACCGTCGACCTGCGTATCACTCCCGTTGACCTCCTGGGTCGCCTGGGCGAGTACCAGGACGCGGGCGTCGGAGCGTCGGAGGCCGACCTGTTCCTTGCCCTGACCAGGTTGCGTCTCGACGCCGCCGACGACCTTCGGGCGAGGTTCGACGACATCAGCATCCCGGTGCTGCTCGGCTCGGGCGAGCCCATGAAGGTCGCAGCCGGGCCCGCCGTCAGCCGGTACCTCGCCGACCCGATCGTCGAGCCTGAGACCGACGGGTTGATCACACCTGTCGCCCGGGGGTGGGCGCAAGGCCCACCGAGACCTGACGACCGTGCGCTCGCCTGGTCCCCGCCCGCGTCGTTGCGGCGCTTTCCCCAGCGGCTCGGCCCGCGCGAACGCCGGATGGAGGTGCTTCCGGGGTGGGGTGATGCCACCGGGTGGGCCGACTGGCTTGAGACGCAGGCGTTGGACCAAGGGAGCAGTGTCGGTGTTCTGCTGCGCCAGGTCGCACAGCGAGGCACACCGTTCTCGTCGCACACGACGCTCAGCTTTCTGGCCGCCCAGCACGATCCCCACCCGGACGCCGCATCCGACGTCGCACTGGCGTTGGACGAGGCGTGGCAGCGAGGTCTGCTGCGTCCCGGCGCGGCTGACACCCAGGCGGACTGGGACGGGTCGCGCACCCTCCCGGCGATGGCGAGGACGCTGGCCGATATCGCCCGGCTCGGGATGCTCTCGGTGGTGTGGCCGGTGCTGGACGATCTGCTGGTGCGGGCCACGTCCGGGCCCCGGGTGGCCGTCGGCGCCGCCGATATCGCCGGGGTCGTCGCTGATCTGCTGCCGGAGGTCCGCCACGCTGTCGCCACCGGCCTGGCCGAACCGACAGCGCTCGACCTCCCGGGTGTCCGGGCCCTCACCGCCCGGGTCGGTTCGTCGCAGGCGGTGAGCATCGCCCGTGAGGTCGTCTCCGGGCTGCCCGCACCCGTCGAACCTGCCCCCAGGGTCGCGGCGACAGGCCCACGGTTCGAGGAGATCTGGCCGGAAGGCGCAGGCGCGCTCCCAGCCCTGGTCGACGACGTGAAGATCGCCGCCTCCTGGCTGGGCCCGGGGCAGCTGCGTGTCGACATGATGCTGCCTGACCACCCCGACGTCCAGTTCCAGGTGGTCAAGAAGTGCCACGACGGTGTGGGCTACCGTGACCTGCTCAACGAAGGACAGTGCAAGGCCCGCCAGTGTCAGCCCGACGGCTCTGAGGCGCAGACCGCGCCAGTCCCGCGCCTGGACGACTCGTCGTTCGCCGGCCCGTCCCACCCGGCTGACATGAGCGCCGGACACGCCCCAGGGACCACGACCAGGGGAGACATCACAGCCGCGTTCGGCAGACGCGCCGTCCCCGGAGGTAAGCGGAACGACTACTGGTGGTTGTTCTGGGACGACCAGACCGAGCGGCTGACGGCCAGCGAGCACCGCAACCGGGAGGCCGGAGACAGCTCCCGCCCTCGCACCGCGGCCCCGCCCTTGTCCACGTCCCTGGTTACGGTGGCTCTGCTGCTGGCCGTCCAAGACGGGACGGACCAGCGGTGCTGCCTGGTCGTCGACCTGGTGGAGAAGAACCTGATCGGTTCGGCCGCGGTCCGGATCGCCACGGCGGCCTTGCTGGACCTGCCGGAGATCGACCCCACGACGCTGGTACGGGTGCTGGAGAGACACCCCGAAGCCCTGCCGACGCTGTGGCCGCTGCTCACCGAACCGGTCAGGGTCGCCGGGGCGTCGGGCGGCCCGCTCCCACGGTGGCTGAACCGGGTGCTCGACATCACCACGTTCCACGCCGACCACCTGTGCGAAGCCGCCCGACGCGGTCTGATCCCCGCCGACGCGGCCCGCTGGCCCGGCCTCGAAGGCCTCGCCGCGAGACGAGGCAGGTCCGCAGCCGTGACGAAGGCCCGCGCCCTGCTCGCCGTTCTGGGAGCAGCCGATGCGTGAGCCGACGGCCACCGAACGAGACCAGTGCGTTGCTCTCCTCGCCTTGGTGGGGCAAGGCGTGGGGGGCGCATCAGGCGCAACTGCACCGATTCGAGACTTCTGCCGCGGATTCGAGAGTTTTACTCTCGAATCCGCGGCAGAAGTCTCGAAATGACCGCGCCCAGCCGAAGGTGCAGAATCCGAACAAGACCAGTCAGGTGTCGTCGGGCAGTGCCGCGGAGATGCCGCGTCGGGTGAGGCGTTCTTGGGCGTCGCGGACGATCTGCCGCAGCTTGGCCTCCAGCTCGGCTTTGGGGGCTCATCGCAATCCAGGGTGTAGCAGCGGTCGGAAACCTCCGGCTTCCAGCAGCGAGCGGGCGATGTAGTTGGTGAGGTTGCGGAAGCCGAGGGCGGTGCCTCGTAGGTGTTCGAGCCGGCCGTTGATCGCCTCTGTGGGGCCGTTCGACGTTCGGGGGTGGTCGAAGTAGGCCAGGACGTCCTCGGCGCGCTTGTCCAGGGTGGTGCCGAGCTTGCGCAGCTCGGTCAGGGCGGTCGGGACGGCGCTGGCCAGCGAGTCGATCACGGCCCGCATCTGGGAACGGCCCTTGGCACGGTCCTCGTCGCGGTAGGCGGCGACCATGCGCTGGTAGATGCCCCAGGTCGCCTCGACCTGGACGTGGGCGTCGGTGGCGAACAGGTCTTGCAGGCGCTCGGCCTGGGTGTCGGTGAGCAGGTCGGCGCCGGTGGTCAAGGTCCGGCGGGCGGTGAACAGCGGGTCCCCCTTACGGCCTCGGTGCCCCAGGGTCTCCTGCTGGACCCGTTGACGGCACCTGTCCAGCGCTTCGGCACCGAGCCTGACGACGTGGAAGGGGTCCATGACCTCGACCGCCTCGGGCAGCTGCTCGGCGGCGGCGGTCTTGAACCCGGTGAACCCGTCCATCGCCACGACCTCGATCTGGTCGCGCCAGGCCTGGGGGCGGGCCTCCAGCCAGGTGGCGAACACCTTCTTCGACCTGCCCTCGACCATGTCCAGCAGCCGGGCCGGGCCTGTGCCCTCGCGGACCGGGGTCAGGTCGATGATCACGGTGACGTACCTGTCGCCGCGGCGGGTGTGCCGCCAGCAGTGCTCGTCGACACCGATCACCTTGACACCGTCGAACCTGGTCAGGTCGGCGATCAGCACCCGGTGCCCCTCGGCCAGGACCGCGTCGTTGGCGGTGTTCCACGACACGCCCAGACCGGCGGCCAGGCGGGCCACAGCCAGGTGGCACACCACCAGACCCTCCAGCGCCCACCGCAGCCCACCACGAGAGATCTTCGACCGCGGCTCGGCCGCCGCCGTGGTGTCCTGGCGCCACACGTGCCCGCACCCGGCGCACCGGTACCGCCTTACCGTGACCAGCAACGTCGTGGGACGCCACCCCAGCGGCACGTGCGCCAACGACCGCTTCACCGTACCTATGGCAGACCCCTCGCACCCGCACCGTCTGCACCAGGCGTCCGGCTCGACGACCCGACAGGCCAGCACCGCCCGCTCGGCGGTGACCTGCTGCCCGGTCACCTCCAGACCCAGACCGTCCAACCGGCAGAACGTGGTCAGGTCAGGCGCGTCGAAGGTAGCGTGGGACATGTCGAGGTCTTCCTGCTGGGCGGCGTGAGAACCTCCATCATCGGAAGACCTCGACCCCACCGACGACCGACGCGCCGCCCCTACCAACCCTCACCCGTCAGCCCACTACACCCTCAACTGTGAAGAGCCG
>Ga0099364_10001888_pt1 | contig 33872 bp, 22 predicted proteins | sample TergutTh196P3_FD_73070 | JGI IMG/M metagenome (GOLD analysis project Ga0099364, IMG submission 73070) | Microcerotermes parvus P3 segment gut microbial communities from Pointe-Noire, Republic of the Congo - Th196 P3 | ecosystem: Host-associated > Arthropoda: Insects > Digestive system > Gut ... | reverse complement strand
TTCTCGACGCTGTGTCTCCGGGCGATCATCAGGCTTTGGCTGATGCTTTTGCGATGCTTCATGGAGAGGTTTTTGCGACGAGCAAGGAAGCCGCCGTTCGGCAACAGCGCAATTTCCAACGGTTGATGCCGACCGGTCGGGAGTTTTACAGTCCGTTGAACATGCCGAAGGTTTGGAATCGTTGGGGTTCTTTGACCGGCGGTTGGCAAGGTCGTCAAAAAATTGACCGATACAGCGGTTACGATTTGGTAGCCGGCGGTGTGGCGTTCGGCGTTGACCGAACGATTACGGAGCGGTTCCTCTTCGGTGCAGGTTTCGGTTACGATTACGCCGATCAGAATTTCAAGACGATTGAGTCGAGTGCTCAAATCGAAGCCTTCCGGGCGATGATCTACGGCAGTTGGTACAACGGAAATTTTTATGTCGATGCTTATGGAGGTTACGCGAAGAACTTCTACAAGACGAAACGTAACGTTACCATTGATGCGTTTAGTGCCAATCTCAAAGGCAGTTACGATGACGACATGGGTTCGGTCGGCTTGGAAGTCGGACACACTTGGCGGCTGCAGAGCGGACTCATTCTCACACCAAACGTAGGTTTGCATTACATCCACATGAGTAGTCCGGCGGTTACGGAAAGCGGCAGTGATGTTGTGCGTCTGTTTGTCCATAAAGGAGAGTACAGTTCATTGCGGTTGCCCATCGGTCTCAGAGTGAGCCAGGTTTTCCTCGGGGCAGGCAACATTGCATGGACACCGGAAGTGCGTGCGTTTTACACGGCGGAACTGGCGGACGACTCGGTCCGGGTACGGACGGCGTTTGACAGCAACCGGGGTGTACCGTTCGATGCCGAAAGCGGCAAATGGGGAAAACACAGCGGTCGTGTCGGTTTGGGATTGGGAGCGTTGATGGCGAACCGATTCAAACTCCGGGTTGACTACGATTTTGAAGCCTATAGTCATACCAACGTCAATGTCCTCACGGGAACGTTGGGCGTACAGTGGTAGTTTAAGAGGCGCAAGAGCGGCGCAGCGCAAGAGCGGGGGTGTTAGCCCCCCGGTGGCTCGCCGCCGTTTGTGCGGGAGTCCGCCTAAAAAAAGAATTTTAGGAACTCTATCTAGAAAGCGTGGTTAAATCTGGTAGAATGGCGGAACTTTCTCCGAAAGAATCAGTTAGAACTATGAGAAAAAATAGACGGCATCTGCAACGCGGCGGTTTTACTTTGCTCGAAGTGATGATCGTGCTGTTCATCCTCATGACGTTGGGGTCAATGGCTATCTTTGCCGTTCAGGGAGTGCGAGCGCGGGCAAATGAGCGCACTGCTCTCGCTTATATCGCAATGCTCAGAAATGCCGTTGATCGTTATGAAGCGGATGTGGGACATCCGCCAACCACCGAACAAGGACTTGCGGCGTTGATCTTCCAACCCTCTGATCTTCAGAACCCCGCTCTCTGGGGCGGACCCTACATCCACGACACGGCAACGTCCAGAGACCCATGGGGGAATGACTACCGATACGCCAGTCCGCCAACTAGAAGCAGTACTACTACCCGAAGTTTTGAAATCTGGTCATTTGGACCCGACGGCATGGACGGCACAGACGACGACATCGGAACGTGGACTCAATACAATTAGCGCACCCAACCAGAGTTGCAGTGTTACGGCTGCGGCTCTGCCGGAAAAAACTCCTCTGGACTCATCCGCACAAAGTTGTTACGTTTCGCTGACGTAACCTCAGTAACAACGTAGAAAAGATGCTCGGTGCGACCTCTTCGATCAACAATTATCCGAACGTTTTCGGTGCCCCGTCCGGCGGTCTGTCGGTGGAACATCTTGCCAAGACGCTTTCTGCAACGGCACAGCAAGCAATGCCGATGGACACCGTAACCATTTCGTCGTCGGCAAACTTGTTGCAGCAATTTCTCAATACGGAAATGCAAGGCGGCGGTTCGAACGATACCGGCGAATTTGATCTGATGGGACTCGCCCAACTGAAACAACGGGGAGACATGCTTGCCAGTATGCTCCAACTCAAAATGAAAAACTTTGAGTCGCATCTGATTTCCAATGTACAGGGAGCGGGACTGCCAATGCAAAACATGGACATCAAAAACGGCGACGAGGGACTACTCCTGATGGGAGATATGCCGAACAAAGAGGCGTTCCAAAATGCGCTCGGCGGACTGCAAGGAGAATTCATGGACGTTTCCCGACTTGCCGGTGTGTTGAATATGCTTCAACAGATGGGTCCCGACAATATGATTTCTGCCCTTTCGTCGGTGGCGGCACAGTACGCTCAACAATCGTTGCCCGACCGGTCGTCAACCAAGCAACAGGAAAGCGATTTTATTATGCACATGACAGAGTCGGGAACATCTTTTTCGTTTGAATAGCCGGAGGCTTATGTTTTCCGTTCTGCCGCCATTCGTTTGACGGCAGCAAGATCAAGTTTGCCCGTGCCTAATATCGGAATCGAATCAACCTTGATGAAACCATCAACATGAGGAATCCAAAGACGAGGCAAACCCTCTGCGACCATCCGCTCGACCAACTGCGGCGGAGACAACAATGAATCCCGATAAAACACTATAATCTGCTCGCCACGCGTCGGATGAGGCAATGCCGTAACCGCCGCCAAAAGTTCACCCAAATCCGGCTCCGCACTCTCCGAAAGAATTTTCGTAACCGCCTCCTCGACCAAAATGTGCGGCACCATTTCGCCGCCAATCTTGGAAATCCGAGACTCTCTGCCCGTTACCCAAATAAAACCATCCTCGTCGATCCTGCCGACATCACCCGTCCGATACCAACCATCCTTGATCACTTCCGCCGTTACGTCCGGCAATTTGTAATATCCTTGCATGGCCGTCGGACCCTTGGCAACGATCATCCCTATCTCATTCGGCAGCAAATCCGCCCCCGTCTCCAAGTCGATGACCTTCACCGCAATGTTGGGAATTGCCCGACCAATGGAACCGTCCTTGCGGTAAATCTGAAAATCGTCAGAAACCCGGCACTCCGGGACATTCGTTGCCATCACCGGTGACAGTTCGGTCGTGCCGAACCCTTCGGTCGGACGCACACCGTACTTTTCTTCCCACGCTTCGATCAAATCCATCGGCATTTTTTCCGCTCCGCAGATGATTCCGGGCACATGCTCAAAGTCCTCTTTCGGACAATGCCGCAAGAAATTCCGCAGGAACGTCGGAGTCGAAGGCATAAAGTTCGCAGAATACTTTCGTGCCATTTCGCCGATTTTTTTCGGTTCGAGCGGACTAAAATGAAATACCCCCTTCGCACCGCTGAGAACCGAAAGCCAAAAGTTCCCCATGAGACCAAACGCATGAAAAAAGGGAAGAAAACCGAGAAGCGTATCCTTTTCGGTCAGTCGTGTCGTTCCGATAAAACCTCGGGCGACTTCCGCAATGTTGTTATGCGTGAGCATCACCCCCTTCGGTTGCCCCGTCGAACCTGACGTGTAAATAATCGTACTCAATTCCTCGTTAACGCCCTGTGCCGAAAGACCGAGTCGCCATTCGAGCAGCCTTTTCGGCACCAAAACCGCCGTCAAAAGACAGGTAATTTTCGTGAGAGGCTTCAGCATTTTCAGCAAATCTTCGGTACAAATGACATTCGCCTCCAACTGCGTTTTCAAATCAGGAAATCGTTCGAGAACTCTTCGGCTTGTCAAAACGGTTTTGATTCCCGCCTGCCGAATACAGTAATTCATCCCTTCCGCTCCGAAGGTAAAGTTCAGGTTCACCGACACACGGCGATCCAAATTGAACGCCGCATTGAGCAGACATCCGCCGACGGACATCGGCGCAAGAATACCGACGTGCGGCTCTTCCGGTCGGGAAGCGAGAACCGATTTTCGCAGCAAAGACCGCAGGGCAAGAGCCGCCGTTAAAAATTTATAACCGCTTACTTCGATGCCGGTGGAATCGGCAAACATCAGTGTCCGACCCCGCTTCTTGCATGACCGAATCAGTTGCCGAGCCGGGATGAGCAAGCGTTTTTTGTTGTGTTTCCGGCGAGCGTCTACGCCGAGTTCCTGAACGGCAAATTGAACCTGTTGCGGATGCGTTACGCCGACCATCGGTTTGCCGAACGCAACGATAACATCGGTCAAGAGTTTACGCGGTCGGCGAAGAAGTCTGTTTTCGCTGTGGTCGCCGTATTTGTAACTGAACATACTTTCGTGCAATCCGTCGATGTGGCACGGGATCACCGGAATCGGCTTGCCGTCCGGCGTGGTAACCCCTTTGAGCATTGACATAAAGCCCGGCTCGAACGCTTTCATCTGTCCGTTGCGTGTGATCCCCCCTTCGGCAAAAACACCGACGATTTCGCCGTTTTTCAGTGCTTCGCGTGCTTCCCGAATGGCATTGATGATATTTTTGGGATTGCCGGGATAAATCTTAATCAGTTTGGTTTCCCGAACGCAACACTCGAAAATTCGGGGAATCATTGCTCCATGAGCAACGTACCGAATGTTGCGCGGACAAGCGAAATAGAGCATGAAACCGTCCAGGCTGCTGACGTGATTGCACACGAGGAGTGCGCCTCCTTCGGCGGGGACGTTTTCCAGTCCGACGTACTTGGGTCGGTAAAGTATTCGTGCCAACGTCCGAAAGAAGAATATCATCAGCGGAGCGGCGTAGAGATAACAGAGCATTGCACAGACGGCAAGTGTGATGAGTCCGGTGGCAATCCAAATCGCTAAACTGGAACCGAATACGATTGCTCCGAGCAATCCGAGACCTGTAAAAAACAGCATGGCGGAAAATGTACAAAAATTATATGCGGCGATCATTCGTCCCCTTTGTGCTTGAGGGCTGTTCTTCTGAATGTAGGCGGCAAGCGGTACATCATACAATCCCGCCCCGAGTCCTGCAAGTAGCATGATGACGGCACCGAAAACATACGGGGAGTCGAAGAGCGAACCGAAGCCGCGTCCGATCTCCGACGTGTGCCCGGGAGTGAAACCGAGTATCAGGATGAACACGCCCATGAAAAATGCGCCGATGGGAACGAGTCCCAATTCGATTCGTCTGCCGGAAAGATAGCCGCAGAGAACCGCCCCGATGCCGATTCCGATGGTCAAGATGGCGACGAGCGGCGTAACGTGCTGTTGCGGAACCATCAGGAACTCGGTGGCGTATTTGTCGATATTATTTTGAGCGAGAGCGGCAAGTCCCCAGAAAAATGCACTGGCGATGGCAACCCAAAAGAGTGCTTTGTGTGAAAAGAGGGCGGCAAGGTCTCTTCCGGTTTGCCGAAAGGGATTTTGGGGAAATCGGGCATTGGGATCGACGGGCTTCAATTTCGGAATGAAAAAACTGGAGAGCAGACCGACGGCGGCGACACCGATGAGCAAGAGTACGGTGATCCAGACGTGCTGTCCGCCCGGCACACCGTAGGGAACGTTGTCGAGGATTCCGGCGGCATTGGGTACATCGTGAAAGAGAGTTGTCCAAGCGAAGACGTAGCCGCCGATAACTGTGCCGGACACGATGGCAAGCATGGTGAGCATGACGATGATTCCATTGGCGGCGGAAATGGACTCTGTCGGCACGAGGTCAGGAATGAGTCCATATTTTGATGGACTGAAAAAGGCGGACTGTGAGCCGAGCAGAAAGAGGACACCGAGCAGTAGATAGATTTTGATCGGCATACCGTTGGAGTCGGCAACGGTGGGTCCGAGACAGATGATTCCTACTCCGGCGGCGAGCAGTAGGAGTTCGATAGTTTTGCACCAGATTACGGTTTTTCTACGGCTGAATCGGTCGGTGACGTACCCGGCAATGGAAGCCCAGAGTAGAAAGGGGATGACGAGAAAAAATGCTCCGAGGAATCGGATACCGTCTTCGCCGCTGGTCGTTTCGGCGTATGCTTTTCCGATGGGGATGAGCAGCCATCGGAACACGTTGTCATTGAACGCGACGGTGAATTGCGTGATGAGCAGTGCGATAAATCCACGGTTCCAGAGTGATTTCGGCATACGGGATTGGGAAGACCTGTTAGGGACATTATAGCGTACTTGTGGGAGAGGCGCAAGAGCGGGACGGCGGTTATGCGACAGGTCGAATATGACATCCGCAAACTTGGACACGTCCTTTTATGCACTCAATATCAACCGGCATTTGTTAAAAAATTCAATATCTGGACATACGGTGCAAAAATGGTTAACACGTAACAAGCACCAGTCAGCACGGCAATGATAAGCGTCAGCGTCGCCGGCAGGAACATTTCACATTTTGTAAGCAACAACATGGCACGAGTACGAGCCATTGCAGCGTAATGGTCGACACCTTCAAGAAGCACTTTTTCGTCAGGCATGCCGAGCGTCCATTCAATCAACGGCGAAACGGCAGAGTTTGGCAATGCCGATTTCTTGGGGAGGTTCCCTCTGCTCTCGACGATTCGGCGGCGCAGGGCTTCGAGACCGTCCTGTGACCAATACCGTTCATTGCAACTCTTCGCGGCAAGAAAGATCGCCTGATCTAACGGTACGGATGCCCGAACGAGCATCGTCAGTATTTGGGCAAAGGCGGCTTTCTGCATTTCGACTGCTGCACGACCGATCCACGGGAGCCAACGAAACAACATTGAATTGCCGACCGACTGAATGGCATCCGAGCGGGCTGAGCGAATCGACCAGATTATGTAAAACGCCCAAACCAGTATCGGTATAGCCAGCACGAAAAACCAGGCAACGGCTTCATGACTCTTGAGAGCATAGGCGGCATCTATAAGAAACAATTTTTGATTGTAAGACTCGAAAAAACTGAGGAACGATGGCGTAACAAAGAGAACGAGAAACGCAAACACAAACCATAACATCGTGAATAACACTAGCGGATAGAGTGCGGCACGCAGGAGAAAGAGCCGGGTATCACGAAGGGAACGGACACAGTCCGTCAGGGTATCAAGCGCAGCGGAAAGGTTGCCGGACTTGATACCCGATTCGACGACGGCAGCATAGACCGGCGGAAAAATGGGGTCGTCACGCACTGCATCTGCCAAGGACTGCCCGGTGCCAAGTTTTTCTGCGAGTTGCCGAAGATGTCCGGCAATCGTCCCGCGTTCCGCTCGGCTCTTAAGCAATAAGGATTCCTCAAGCGGCAGCCCCGTATGAACGAGAGCCGAGATTTCTTCGCCGAGTCCGATCAATCGATCAAGATGATTCGGCGAAGTAGAAACTACCGATTCTATGGACGCATCACCCGACATGGAACAACCTCTCACGGCAGAACGAACAAACTTACTGCCCCTCATTGTATAGAACACGACATCAAAGGTCAATGACTTGTTTTGTTTTTGCAGCCGCTGATTCGTCGCACAGTTCTTGACAACCCCAAGCGTTTATTGTCTAATCCTGCATTGGACAATTGTTCGAACCTAATCCATGCCTAAGACGGCGTTGCAAAAGTTCGGATAGAACCCCTAACTCTAACAATGAACAAGAAAATCAATCGAAGAACCTTTGTTCAAAAAACGGGACTTGCGGGACTCACGGCAGGCATTGCAACCATCGGCAATGCTTCGGTGTTTGGAAACAACGCAACCGAATCGGGAAACATCACACTTAACCGAACCCTCAAAGTTGACGACCAATGGGATGTCATCGTTGTCGGCGGCGGTCCGGCAGGATGTGCGGCTGCAGCCGCAGCGGCTCGTGAAGGTGCCAAGACTTTGCTGATCGAGGCGATGGGTGCTCTCGGCGGCATGGGGACATCAGGGCTAGTTCCCGCCTGGACACCCTTCTCTGACGGCAACAGACTTATTTATCAAGGTCTCGCCAAAAGAGTGTGGCTCGAATCGAAAAAAGGGATGCCGCACATTCCAGAAAGTCAAACCGCCTGGGTGGACATCAACGCCGAACACTTGAAAGTCGTCTATGATGAACTGTTGGCACGATACGGCGTCAATGTCCTCTTTTTCTCTCGACTGGCAAGCGTCGACATGAAAGATGACAACACGATTAATGCCGTCGTTGTTGCGAACAAAGCCGGTTTGACCGCCTACAAAGCCAAAGTGTACATTGATTGCACTGGCGATGGGGACCTTGCCGTTTGGGCTGGCGCAAAGTACGTCGTCGGCACCGAAGAAGGCGAAACGCAACCGATAACATTTTGCTTTATGGTCGCTAATGCCAATACGGAAGGGTTCAAACGCACAGCAGAGAGTCCGAGGATTCATCCGATGAATCCGAACAGTCCCATCTACAAAATTCTGGAAACGGGAGATTATCCGCTCATTATCAGCAACCACGTTTGTGCGAGTCTGATCGGAGAAGGAACGATCCAGTTCAATATGGGACATCTGGCAGGGATTGATCCGCTTAATCCGGCAAGTCTTTCGGAAGCGATGCAGCGGGGGCGGCAACAGGCTATTCAGAATCTCGCAGCCTTGCAACGGTTTCTTCCCTATGTGTACGAAAAGGCGTACGTTGTGAACACTGCCGATTTGCCCGGTGTGCGTGAAACCCGACGTATCGAAGGGGTTCACACGTTTACAGTGGATGACTGGCTTGCCCGTCGGGAATTCGATGACAGTATTGGTCGGAATAATTATTACATCGACATTCACAAAGGACCGGTGATGGATGACTACAAGTTCCCCCATTATGGCAGGGGAGAATCGCACGGCATACCATACAGAATTCTGACACCGAAAACGAAACACAATCTTTTGGTTGCCGGCCGCCCGGTCTCAACTGATGCGATTGCCTTTGGCAGTTTGCGTGTGATGGGTTGTTGTTTGGTGACAGGTGAAGCGGCGGGCTTGGCGGCGGCGATGGCGGCGAAGCAGGCAGATCGGAACGTCCACAATGTCGATGTCACCCATTTGCGCAAACGCCTGCAAGAGGAGGGACAAATTATTTAAAGACGCCTGTTTATGGTATAGTAAGAGCGAACTGAGATTGATTCGAAGCAACGACACTATGACATACCTCCTCGGAATTGATTGCGGTTCGACAATGATAAAGGCGGCACTCTTCGATATGCAAGGCAAAGAACATGCAGCCGCTTCACGAAAAGTCGAACATATTTACCTGCATCCCGGCTGGTCGGAGAATAATATGGATGCCCTCTGGAACAGCGTTTGCGAAGTCGTCCGTGAAGTACTCGAACGCACCGGCATTGATCCGAAACAGATTGCTAGTGTAACCTGTGCCGGACACGGCAATGGACTCTATCTTGTCGCCCATGACGGTATGCCTGCCCGAAATGGAATCATTTCCTCCGACGTAAGAGCGCGGCAATACGTCGAACAGTGGACGCAGGAAAAAGTGCTTGACCGAATCCTGCCGAAAACAATGCAGTCGATTTGGGCGGCACAACCGAATGCCTTACTGCGCTGGTTGGCGGATAACGAACCGGCAACGCTTGACCGGTCGAAGTATCTTTTCATGTGCAAGGATTTCATTCGTTACCGATTGACCGGCGAAGCATTTATGGAACTGACCGACATGTCGGGAACGAGCCTCATAGATGTCGGTAATGCCTGTTATGATGACGAAGTGCTTGAAACATGGGGGATTCTCCCTTATAAACGCCTGATGCTGCCGCTCAAACGTTCTGCAGACCTATGCGGCACAATCACTGCGGAAGCCTCCAAAAAAACTGGGTTGGCAGAAGGCACGCCTGTCGCTGGAGGAATGTTCGACATTGATGCCTGCGGATTAGCCGTCGGCATGACAGATGAAACCGTTTTCTGTATGGTCGCTGGTACTTGGGGAAACAATCAATTTATTTCCAAAACACCGGTTGCCCATCCCGACATGTTCATGACCAGTTGTTACAGCATCGACGGATATTACCTCATGTTGGAAGGGAGCGCAACGTCGGCGAACAATCTCGAATGGTTCATTACGCAATTTTTCGACGGAGAACGTCAACTCGTGCACGAACATTGCGATCAACTTGTTGCGGACACGAAACCGGGTGAGTCGGCAATCGTTTTTTTGCCGTATTTGTACGGCGGACCTGTCAGTCTCGACGCAAAAGGGTGTTTGTTCGGACTGGATGGTCGTCAAACCCGGGCGCATGTGATGTGTGCCGTATTTGAGGGGATTATTTTCGGGCATCGTTGGCATGTCGAGCGATTGATGAGATTTTGTGAGTGTCCCAAGACGATTCGTTTGACTGGCGGTGCGGTCAACAGTGAAGTGTGGTCGCAAATGTTTGCGGATGTCTTTCAGATTCCTGTCGAGGTTCCTGCTGCCAGGGAACTCGGTTGTTTGGGAGCGGCAATTTGCGGAGCCGTGGCGGCGCAAATTTATCCCTCCTACGAGCAAGCATGCCGGGAAATGGTCAACATCAAGCATTGCTATCAACCGAATGAAACGCGGGCAGACGTGTATAACCGGAAGTATGCCCGTTACCTGAAATTGCTTGACGTATTGGCTCCCGTTTGGCAAGAGTTGACGTAAGTGGACATGTTGCATAACCCGCCCCCGCGTCAGGGGAGTCGGGGGAGGCTGGTGTTTTGGTAAATTTTTCCGGCTTGCGGGGTTAATCGAATGTACCGGCTCGATGGCGGCTTGTCATTATTGGGCTTTTACGTTACATTGATACCGTGATGAAAGAAGTTCTCCTGGGTGTAACTGGCGGTATTGCCGCTTACAAATCTGCCGTTATCGTGAGTCGATTGATACAACATGGACTCGGTGTTACAGTTGTCATGACTCGCTCGGCGACCAAACTTGTCGCGCCGCAGACCTTTGAAGCGTTGAGCGGCAGACCGGTGCGCTACTCTGTCTTCGGGACAAAAATGAGTCACGCCCATATCGAATTGGCAAGATCAGCAGACTTGTTCTGCATCGCTCCGGCAACGGCAAACATTCTTGCCAAAGCGGCGCACGGTATTGCAGACGACTTGGTAAGCACCCTCATCTTGTCCTTCGACAAACCGATTGTGTTTGCGCCTGCGATGAATTCGGTTATGTGGAATAAGCCGGCGGTGCAGCGAAATGTCAGACAGTTACAGGGCGACGGAATGTTTTTTATTGGACCTGATTCTGGACATTTAAGTTGCGGCGAAACCGGCATCGGTCGAATGACTGAACCGGAACAAATCGTGGAAACGATTCGGAATTGGAATCAGCACCGCAATTTGTAGTGTACGCAACATTACCATCCCGCAGCCGCAAGGGCATCCGGCAGCGAAAACTTGTTTTCGTACAACGCTTTGCCGATGATGCACGCAGAAAATCCGCCCTGGGCGAGACGGCGGACATCTTCCAGCGAAGCAATCCCGCCGGAAACAATGAGAGGAAACGGCACCACACGACGCATCGCTTCCATTTCGGCAATGTTCGGTCCCGCCAGCATGCCGTCCTTTGCAATATCGGTATAGACCAGTGCCGACAACGGTAAATCAATATACTGCGCTGCCAATACCGTTGCAAGAGTTTGACTCGTTTCAAGCCAGCCTTCTGTGGCGACGAACCCATTGCGACCGTCAATGCCGAGCACCAATCGGTCAGGAAATTTCCGGCACATCTTCCGAAACCAATCTGCTTCTTTCAGGGCGAACGTTCCGATGACAAGCCGATTCACACCGGCATCGAGATACCGTTGGATCGTCTCTTGATTTCGGATACCGCCGCCGACTTCTATCGGAATGTTCAAACTCTCGGCAATGCTGCGGACGACGGCAAAATTAGTCGGCTGACCATCTTTTGCGCCATCGAGATCAACGATGTGCAGGAATTCGGCTCCTTGTTGTTCCCAATGTTTCGCCATTTCGACGGGACTGTCTCCATAGACGGTTTCTTGGGCGTAATCGCCTTGTTGAAGCCGAACACATTTTCCGTTTCGTATGTCAATCGCAGGAAGTATTTGCATCATGCTTCGAGAGTCAGTCTTCATCGTTCCCCCGAATTGTACCAAAATGCAGTCCAACTAGAAAGGTACAGACAAACAAACAAAAATCGGTTATAGTTAGTCGCCTCGGGAGAGTCCTTTTTCCTCCGATTTGCCAGTAATATGCCCCAATCCCTTGCCGACGCACTCGAACGTTGCCATATTTCGATTCCGAAGGTACAAGTCCGCAAACTCGATGAGTATTGCCGACTGCTCTGGAGTTGGAACGAACGTCTCAATCTGACCCGGCACACCGACTATGGCAAATTCGTAGCCCGTGATGTTGTCGACTCACTGACACTGGCAGAGTTTTTGCGCACCGGCGAACGTATTCTCGATGTGGGAACCGGTGGCGGTGTGCCCGGAATTCCCTTGGCAATACTCCGACCCGATCTGCGAGTCGAACTTTGTGACTCGACGGGCAAGAAAGCCCTTGCGGTCAGCGAGATGCTGCAAGAATTACGGCTCAACGTCCCAGTACACCATGCCAAAGCAGATGCCGTGTTATCAGAAAAAGGGCGGCGTTTTACGACACTAACCATTCGGGCAGTCTCTCGACTGGTATCACTCTTGCGGCATTTAGCACCATGTTGGTCAAGTTTTGACCGCATGTTGCTCGTCAAAGGTTCCAAGTGGACTGAAGAGCGAGGCGAAGCCCGGCACTACAATTTAATGACAAAAATTGCATTGCGATGCTTGAAAACATACTCCGCCAATACCTCTGAATCGAAGACGATCGAGAGTGTTATTCTGCAACTCTGCCTGAAGGAAAACTTTGAACAACTGGACAAAGTGATTGACAAGCACATCAAGGAAAGAGGAGCCAGAAAAAAAGAGACTGGTGCGCTGCACAAGCGACAGACTTACTCCTTCCGATAGATCCCGCTCATTCGGACTTTTCTTTCCCTCAAACTCGTGTAGAATCAACCGCTTATGCTAACACTGGAAAAATTTCAAGCAGCGGAAGAGGTATTGCGCAACGTCATTCTGGACACCGGATTGGTGTACAGTCCCTTTTACACGAAACTGACGGGAAACTTCGTCTGGCTCAAGCCGGAAAACATGCAGTTGACCGGCGCATACAAAATTCGCGGTGCTTTGTACAAGGTTTCGCTCCTTTCACCCGAACAGAGAGCCCACGGCATCATTACCGCCTCTGCCGGCAATCACGCACAAGGGATCGGTTTCGCCGCCCAGCATTTCAACGCCAAAGCAACGATTGTCATGCCGGAAACGACACCGCTCGTCAAGGTCAACAACACCAAAGCCTACGGCGTGCACGTCATTTTAGAAGGAAACATCTACGACGATGCTCATGCTCATGCCGTTAAACTTGCCGAAGAGCAGCACTTGGAATTGGTGCATCCCTTCAACGATCTTGACATTGCGACGGGGCAGGGAACATTGGCGTTTGAAATTTTACGTACACTGCCGGAGACGGACATCATTTTGGTTCCCATCGGCGGCGGCGGACTCGCCGCAGGATTGGCAGCACTTGCTAAAATGCTCAAGCCGGACATTAAGATCATCGGTGTCGAACCTTTCGGGGCGGCAAGCATGAAGACATCCATGAAAGCCGGACACGTTACGACATTGCAAAAAGTCGAGACGATTGCCGATGGTGTTGCAGTCCGAACGCCGGGAGATATTGTCTTTCCTTATGTTCAACAATATGTCGATGACATTATTACCATTGAAGACCCCAAACTCGTGAACGTGTTTTTGGACATGATGGAGAGTCACAAAATGGTCGTCGAAAATGCAGGCTTGTTGTCGGTCGCGGCACTGAAATATCTTGACGTTCAGGGTAAAAACGTGGTCGCATTGCTCAGCGGCGGCAATATGGATGTCATTACGATTGCTTCGTTGGTGCAGCATGGTCTGCGCATTCGGGGTCGGATATTTACGTTTCGTGTTCGTTTGCCGGATCGTCCGGGCGAACTTTACCGCATTTCCGGCATCATTGCCAGAGAGCGGGGAAACATTGTCGAGTTGCAGCACAATCAATTTGTGGACATCAATCGGCACAGCGACAAAGGAACGGAACTCGTTGTTACGGTCGAGTCTTTCGGCAACGAACATAAAAACTCGATCCTGACTGCTCTGTCGCAGGAAGGGTACACGGCAGAATGAAGCGATGGCATTCAGAGCATTGTTGTTTTTCAACTATTGGGATGAAAGCCGGAAGCGCAACAGCGCACCACGATCGGTGCAAAGAGCCGTAGGCGGAGCGGTACTATACTGTACACGGGGTCAAATTGGGCGTTTTTTCTTTGCGAATCTTTGTGCACTTTGTGGTTAATCCTTTATCTTGACCACAAAGTACACAAGGAACACAAAGTCCAATTTTATGCCGTTTGCAGTATAGTGCGTGTTTACACTTGTCAATTTGAGGCATTTGGGCAAGCAAATGCGCAGAATGGAAAAATTGTCGGCAACCAAAAGTTTTTGGCGCAGCACAGTATAATCGGCAGACAAAACTAAGAAAAAACGTGAACGGGTACGACGGGTAAGCCGACGAACTACCCGAAATATCTGCTGGGAAGTAATATCGACTGGGGACAAGTGGTCTGATTACTGGGGAACACTTCCTTAGGACACAATTCCAATTTCATCATGTGTCGGAAACGTTTCAGCCCAGGGCAATCCCCAGCCGCCGATCTCTGCCATAAAGGGGTCAGGATCGAACTGCTCCATATTAAACACACCGCAGCCCGACCACTGTCCCGATAGAATCAACTTCGCCCCCAATGCCGCCGGCACGCCCGTCGTGAAACTGACAGCCTGCGCTCCCGTCTCCGCATAACATTCCTCGTGATCGCAAACGTTGTAAACGTAGTACGGAGAAACCGAAGGCGGTTTTGCCTTACCGGTTATCCAGCAACCGATGCACGTTTTTCCTTTCGTCCGAGGACCGAGCGACGCAGGATCAGGAAGCATGTGTTTCAAAAATTGCAAAGGTACGATTTCCCGACCTTCGTACATCACTGGATCAATGCGAGTCATTCCGACGTTTTCCAGCACTTTCAGGTGCGTCAGATATGATTGTCCGAACGTCATCCAAAAGCGCATCCGCCGCACTTCGGGAAAGTGTTTGACCAGCGATTCCATTTCCTCGTGATAGAGCAGGTACATATCTTTCGGACCGATGCCGTCGGGAAAATCGAAAACCTTTTTAACGGAGAGCGGCTCGGTCTCGTGCCACGCACCGTTTTCGTAGTAGCGTCCCTTTGCAGTAACTTCCCGAATGTTTATTTCAGGATTAAAATTCGTGGCGAACGGATAGCCGTGATCTCCGGCGTTGCAGTCGATAATATCGACCGTATCCATCCGATTGAAGTGGTGTTTTTTTGCATGGGCAACATAAACATTGGTAACGCCGGGATCGAATCCGCTGCCGAGCAGTGCCAAGAGTCCAGCCTTTTCAAAGCGTTCGTGATATTTCCACTGCGGAGCGTAACAAAAATGAGGATTGTCAGGATGTTCGTAGTTGGCGGTGTCAAGATAGTGAACACCTGTTTCGAGACAAGCGTCCATAATGGTCAAGTCTTGATAGGGGAGTGCGACGTGAATGACGAGGTTGGGCTTCACATTGTTGATGAGAGCGACGAGTTCGGAAACGTTATCTGCATCGACGGCGGCGGTACGGATCGGCTCTGAAAAGCCTTTGGCGTAGATGTCCGAAACGATGGCATCGCATTTTGCTTTTGTTCGGCTTGCAAAGGTGATTTCGTTGAAGATGTCTCGGTGCTGTGCGCATTTGAAAGCGACGACTCGTCCGACTCCGCCTGCTCCGATGATCAATACCCGATTTGCCATACGGGAACTTTCCTTTCTTGCCAAAATTACGTATTCTTTATGTAGGGTTATTGTACCACAAAGAAACAGAGTCGCAATCTTGCACACCTACGGTTTCATTTTTCCGTTATCACGCTATAATTACTTTAATTGACTCTAGTATCCAACAGGAGACATCCTCATGACTTTCGCATTAATTGGCATTATCGTCTTTTTACTCATTCTTTTCTTTTGGGGCGTTGCGGTCTATAACGGACTCGTTACCCATCGGAACCGCTACAAAAATGCGTTTGCACAGATTGATGTCCAGTTGAAACGGCGGTACGAATTGATCCCCAACTTGGTGGAAACCGCTAAGGGATACATGAAGCACGAACGGGAGACTCTCGAAGCGGTCATCAATGCCCGAAATGCCGCTTTCGGAGCGGCAGGAAAGGCGGCAACCGATCCCACCGACGGGCGGTGCATCAAGGACTTAAACCGCGCCGAAGGAGAACTGACCGGTGCATTGGGACGCTTGATGGTCGTCGTCGAACAGTATCCCGACTTGAAGGCAAATCAAAATATGCTTGCACTGCAAGAAGAATTGACTTCGACCGAAAACAAAGTTGCCTTTTCCCGGCAGTCATTCAACGATGCGGCAATGATGTACAACAATGCCCGAGAGGTGTTTCCGTCGAACATCATCGCGGGAATGTTCAATTTTTCCGAGGCTTCGCTGTTTGAAGTCGAAAACCCCGGCGAACGTGTTGCACCGAAGGTTGCGTTTTAGAACGAATTGCCCTGGACAAAAAAGCGGGTTATTCCGTTATTGGTTTGTTATTTTCCGGCGGAAGCCTCACCCCAACGCTTGTTCGATTCTCTGTACCGTTTCGGCAATCGACTTGTCTTCGCCAATCTGTTTGTCGATCTTACGCTGCGCCGAAATGACAGAACTGTGCGAGTGGTTGCCAAAGTACAAACCAATCTCGGAGAGAGCAGATCGGGTGTACTTTCGGGCAAGCCACATCGCTAACCTTCGCGGTGCCGCTATCTGCCGCACACGACTCTTGGAACGCAACGTCTCTTCCGCAATACTGTACGTTTCGCAAACGATCTTGCTAATGTCCGCCAATCGAATGTCCCGGCGATTCAAACGAAGCAAATCACTCAATGATTCCTCCGCAACCGCAACGGTAATCGGTTCGCCCGTCATTAAATAAACCGCATAGAGCCGATTCAACGCTCCCGAAACCTGCCGGGCATGAACACCAAACCGGGATGCAATCAATCGGCACACTTCGGGGTCCATCGGCAATTCTTTCTGGCGAGCCATGTCTTCGCAAATTCGCAGCGTCAATTCCCGTTCAGGTAATTCGATACCGCAAATCAAACCCGACTCTAGCCGGCATAGCAAATCGCCTCGCAACGGCAAGTCTTTCAACGGTCGGTCTCCCGTAAACACAAGTTGAACCCCCTGGTTTCGCAACATATCGAAAACCTGCAAAAACTCCGTCTGCGTTGCGTCCCCTCTTGCTAGAAATTGAATGTCGTCGATCAAAAGATGCGAGATACCCTTGAACTTGCTCCGAAACGTTTGGTTGCGGTCATGTGCCGGACCAGAGCGGATCGATTCCATAAAAGCGGAAAGGAACTGTTCTGCAGTCATGTACATCGGCAGGCGGCGTGAGGAAGACTTTCGGACTTCCGACCAGATTCCTTCGAGGAGATGCGTTTTGCCGACGCTGGCAGGTCCGAAAATGTAGATGGGACTAATTTTTCCCGGCGAGTGAATCGCCCAATCGGCAGCCCGGCGTGCCTCACGGTTCGATAACCCTTCGAGAAAAGCGGCGAGCGACGCAAATCGGCGACCGAACTTTTCCGTGCCCTCTCTGCCTTGCTCCGGCTTCGGAAAGAGTGTCGCCAACGGCGATTTGCTCGCTGCCTGAATTGGCACGGGAATGGAGGGGACGACTTTCGGTTTTTTCGGTTCGATTGTTTGCGGCGGTTTGACTACGAAGTCGATGGGTAACTCTTTACCGAAAAGTTCCGACACGGTTTGGTCGATTGCCTGTTTACAGTGGCGGCGGATCGAATTGATCCGAAAAGTGTTAGAGACGTAAAACGTTACTTTTTTCGTATTGCTCTCACACTGCGTTTCTTCTCCGAACCAGAGGTCGAAATGTTTTTCGCCGATTTTTTCGGCAATCCGTGTCAGGATGGGCGAGATAGGTTGCTCTTGCACAATGTCCACGCCGGCGGGTTTTGCGCAAGCGGGGGAGTAATCCGTTACTGTAAGCATAAGGAGGCGGAAATGATGTGTGTGAGGGAAAAGACTGAAAATCGACCGGTAGGCTGGGCAATCACGGCTTTGCAATAGACACTGCACTGCCGGCGATTCGATTTTCAGCCTCCTTGCCCTCGAATGATGGGGAGATTCTACCCGCTCTGAAAGAATTGTCAAACCGTCGGCAATGCGACCAGATTTATTTTAAGAGTTACGGCGAATCGTTTTGCCGTAACTCTTGTATAGTTTTACGATTGGAGTCATCGGATTTGTCGGAACTATTATTTCGGTTTTCCTCGGCATCACCGCCCGTGAAGGGGAAAACTTGTCGCCGAATTGACGTAAAACGAAATGAGATAAAAGAGTTAGGAAGACTCGTCTGCCTCCTACTCGACGACATGCACGTACAAAACGTTCTGGTGGTTGCTTGCCGGCGTAACTCCGACAATATAAATGACCCGGTCGCCATGTTCCAAATAACCCGATTCTCTGCCCGAAGCAACCACTGCCTCCAAAGCAGCACGAGATTCCGCCGGAACATTTGCCTGCGGATACACGCCCCAATACAGATTCATCCGCTGCAACGCCCGAAGATTGGTACTCGCCGCAACACAAAACGTAAAGCATCGTTGCGCAGAAACCGCCAATGCCGTCTTGCCGGAACGAGTACCGACTAAAATCATCGGCGAATCAACTTCTTCGGCAACCATTACAGCCGCATTGCAAACTGCCTGCGTTACCGAAGTCGTTTTCATTCGACAACGATCCACCGCATTCTGCCGAACTCGCAACAACTTTTCCGTTTCCATTGCGATCCGGTGCATCATTTTCACCGCCAGCACCGGAAACTCACCCACCGCCGTTTCGCCGGACAACATACACGCGTCTGTCCCATCGAGAATAGCGTTGGCAACGTCCGTTGCTTCGGCACGAGTCGGGAGCGTCTGATGGTGCATGCTTTCGAGCATCTGCGTCGCAACAATCACGGGCTTCGCATGTTTTCGGCACGTCTCGATGATCTTTTTTTGAACGACGGCAATTTGAGCAATGTCGAATTCCACGCCGAGATCACCGCGTGCGACCATAATACCGTCCGAAACCAGTACGATGTCGTCGATGGCTTCAACCGCCTGCGGCTTTTCAATCTTGGCAATGATATGCGGAACGTCTGCCCAAATTCCTGTGCTTTCGTATGCCGTTTCGACGAGAATCTCCCGAAGTTCGGTAACGTCTTCGACGCTCCGCACGAAACTAAGACCGAGAAAATCAACGCCTGACAGGGTTGCCCAGCGGGCGTGTTCGATGTCGGCGGGCTGCAACGTTTTGATGCTCAACTTCGTGCCGGGCAGATTAATCCCCTGCCGACTCCGCACCGGTCCGCCTTGTACAACAGTGCAAACGATGCGGTCGGAATGTGTCTCGGCAACCTCCAGGGCGACCGTGCCGTCGGCGAGCATTACTCGGTCGCCGACTTTCACTTCGTCAATAAGCGGTTCATAGGTTGTTGTGAATGTATCCGGTGCAGTTGCGGACGTTCCTCGAATGAACGTCATCGGCGTATCGGTTTTGCATTGATAGAGACCTTCGGGGATTGTGCCGAGCCGTATTTTGGGACCCGCAAGGTCGGCAAGCACGCCGACGGTAGTGCCGAGTTCGGTGCTAACTTTTCGGATACGGTTGAGCCGTTGTTGGGCTTGATCGATTCCGCCGTGAGCCATATTGATTCGGAAGACATCGACTCCGGCGTGGATGAGTTCGGCGAGGACTTCTTCGGAATCGCTGGCGGGACCAACGGTCGCAACGATCTTGGTGTGCGACGGACGATTTTGCGAAAAGATACGTTTTTCGGACACTGTGAGAGCGGTGTAAAAGCGCAACGTCGGCATTATAGAGAATAGGACTGTTTCTAACAAGAGTGCTTTTGCCAGTAAGTTTTGTGTATCTTGACAAGCACCATAAAATTAGGGAAAATCGGCATAAATACGAATAAGGGTAATAACTCGTCCATCAATGGGATTCAAAGAGCGCATCAGCGGCGTACTTATGCCGGTTTCTTCGCTGCCCAGCAGTCCGCTTTGCGGCGACCTCGGAAGCAGTGCAAGACGGTTTGTCGATTTTCTCCACCGTGCGGGACAAAAAGCATGGCAAATGCTCCCTTTCAATCCTATCGACGAATGCGCTTCCCCCTTCGCCAGTATCTCGACATTTGCCAGCGAGCCGATCTACATTGACCTCGAAGACCTCGTTCATTCAGGACTTTTACAGCCGAGCGACATCGCCGGTATTCCGCAAGGACCCCAAACTCAGTCCGCTTTCCGTGCAGCCCGGGATGTGAAAATGCGGCGGTTCCGTAAAGCCTTTGAGACTTTCCGACAAACTTGCGGCACAAAATATCATAATGCTTTCAACCGTTTTATCGACGCAACCCCATGGGTCGGTCCTCATGCGGCATTTTGTGCGTTGAGCGAAAAATACAAAACCGTCGATTGGACAAAATGGACAGACGAAGATATTAAAAATGCCGATCAGGACGCTCTCAAACGTGCTCTTGCCGACCCGCAACTCGAGACAATAGTTGCCTTCCATGCCTTTTTACAAGTAGTGTTTGATGTCCAGTGGAACGAATTACATGACTATTGTAGGCAACGCGATGTCGCGTTGATCGGAGATATACCGATTTATGTTTCCAAAAACAGTGTGGATACCTGGTCGAATCGGACATTATTCCAACTCGACAGTGCCGGACACATGACTCGCGTTGCCGGTGTTCCCGCCGACAGTTTCAATCCTGACGGGCAACGTTGGAACGCGCCGCTCTTCGATTGGGACGCACACAAAGCCGACGGTTATACTTGGTGGCTCTATCGAATCGCTTGTTCGCTCCACCGATTCGATGCTGTCCGGCTGGATCACTTCATCGGTTTTTACAATTATTTCAGTATGCCCCCGCAGCCCGACAAAACCGATCCGGGCGAATGGCTGCCGGGACCTGCCGATGACTTTTTCGAGGCGGTTTTGCAAAAATTTCCCGACGCCCAACTGATAGCGGAAGACCTCGGCGTGATGAATCCGGGCGTGCATCAACTTCGAGACAAGTTTGACTTTCCCGGTATCAATGTTTTTCAATTTCAATTTGATTTTCGCCGAAATACCGATCCGACAGCCGAATGGAAAGAAAATTCGCTAGTCTGTACAGGCACCCACGACACCGATACGCTTGCGGCTTGGTTCGACGAAGTGCTGGCAAGCCGCAAGAAACCGGAACCTTTTTGGGATACCGCCTTTTTGTTAGAAATGAGCAAGGGATTCATCCCGCCGGGCTGCCCTGTCAATCGGGAAACGATACTGTGGGGTTTTATCCGCAAGGTGATAAGTTCGCCGGGCAATGTTGCGATCTTTCCATTGCAAGATTTATTGGGGCTTCCTTCGTCGGCTCGAATGAATTTTCCCGGACATGCCGACGGCAACTGGGTTTGGCGACTCGACGAATCGTTGCTGACAGACGAACTGGCGGAACGCTTGAAACAATGGACAGCGGAATTCGGACGGTAAACATATTACCCCTGTTATTTTGGCGTTTCTGTATCTTTCGTTTCATCCAATTGTTTTTTCAACAGACGGTCATATGCTTTCAAGCCTTTGTCTGTTTTGAATGCGGGATGCTTTCGGAGCAACTTTCGATACCGCTTGTATATGACCTGCAACTCTTGAGGAGAACAATTATGCGTAACGAAAACTTCCAAGACTCGGCATGTTTCCATCCAAATACCCGGCGTGGGAAGTGCCTGTGTTGCTTCTAAAAGTTCAACAACGTTCCACGCTATACGGCAAGTGTCATCAAGCAGTTTTTTCTCCCGCAGGAATCCCAGGTAATCCCTGCACACCCGACGCAACATCCAAAAATCTTCCGACACGACATCGCCGACCTCGAATCGCTTGTAAAGCACCTGCAACGTCTCGTCGTAAAGTTGCACCGTTTTTTCTACCGGATATTTTTCCTCCTGATACCGGGCATGCGAAGACAGCGAAACGACCAAAAACCGATCCGCATTTTCGATGCCGTTCTGCACCAACTCTCGTGTGAGGGCGTTTTCCTTTTCAAAGTATTCTTCGGCTTTCTCGTGCCGACCGCATGCGGAACAGGTTTTCGCCGCCAGTTGCATCGTTTCCCGAAGTTCGTTGATGTAAAAAATGTAGCGATCCTGATAGGGATCGCCCGCTCCGCCCGGTATGTCCCAGTCCGGGATAGGTTCCCCCTTTTCGGCGGCATCGTACCGATCCTTTGCTTTCAATTTTTCCAGTCCACCCAGCAAGGCATACCATTGTTCAAGAGATGTTTCAAATGCTTGGCATGCCGATTCGTTGTCCTGCAACAAACGGTGCAACATTCCGTCCGCTTTGTAGAAAAAGGCGGACTTCATCATGAAGAACAACTTTGCAATCAAATCGTGAGCGGTTCCGTCGAGTCTCTGTTGACACAATGCGATTCCGTTTCGGCAACACTGTTGGACGGCATGGACTTGCGGTGCAAATTTTTCCGCCGGATACTTCAAATCGTCAAGATGGTCGCCGAAGGTTTCCACAAAACTGAAATACTGTGTGTACGCCAGCAAAAGGTCAATGACGGCAAAACTGTTTCCGTCTTCGTAGAAGGAAAGAAGATCAGCAATTTCTTTTTGCAGGAAATCGAACGCCCCGTCATTTTCGTCCAGTTTTATTTTGAGGACGGCAATTTGGTGCAGCAGTTCCGACCACTGCACTTTGGACAGATGAACGTCGGAAATGTCCCGATCATCATCGGCAAGCGTTCGGAATATCCGAAGTGCCCGCATGGAATCATCCAGAGCAGCAGCGGTATCCCGATGTTCGTCCCGTTGAAAACTGCGTTGCCGATATGTCATCGCCAAATCAAAGCGATACTCCAGTTTGCCGTCATCGACAACTTTCTCCAACGTGTTGATCATTTCTTCCAAAAGCCCGAACACTTGTTTGAAGTTGTTTTGCGTTTGCCGAATACCGATCAACTTTCGGTACGCCGCCAGATAGTTCGGAATGATTTCATCATATCCGGCTTCCATTCGGCGTTTCAGTGCAGCGACGGCTTGCTCTTTCAGCGCGACGGCTTCCTCTATTTTCCCTTGAACGACGAGCAGATTGGCATGATTTAACTGTACCACACCGATTGAGTAGGGGATTAACGTTTCGTCGGTATCGTCCGGCGGTCTTTTTTCCGCTGCCTGTTGATATTGCCAAACTGACTCTTCAAATGCTTCTTCGGCTTCGGCGTAGCGTTCCAAGTCGGCAAGCATATTTCCCCGGCACATCAGCACGTTTGCCAAGCCGGTGCGGAACACGTATGATTCTGCAACGCCCCAATCATGGTCTCGACATATTTCGAGATAGACATCTCGGCAACGGTCAAACTCTGCGAGAGCCGATGCCGAGTCGTGAATCTTTTCGTAGAGCATTCCGTGATGAAGATGGAGCGTTGTGTACATCATTTGCGCCTGATCGATGCCGCCGTCGATCAATTTTTTGACGGTACGGATTGCGGAGCGGATCGTTTCAAACGCTTTGCCGATGTCATTTTCTTGGTCGTAGAGTCTCGCTAATTTGAGCAGTGTTTGAATGAAGAAGGGCTGAACGGCAATTTCGCCGTCTTCGACTCCTTCTTCGGCGATTTCGGCGGCGTGTTTGAGGTCAACGATAGCATTTTCGGGATCGCCGTTTTGCAGTTTGGAGTCACTGCACGCCATCAACGCGGTGATGACGGACTGCCGAAATTCGGGATTGCCGCGATTGAACAGACGTTGCCAGATTTTGGCGGCTTGTTCTTGGGCGGCAAGGGCAGCGGCGTATGCACCGAGCGGATCAATGAGGATGTCTGCCTTGCTCATAAGGGCGACTGCCAATTCGTGCTGTGTGGCGGGGTCATCGAAAGAACTCATGTCAACGAAGTGCCGAATTGCTTCGTTGAAGGCGTTGATACTGGCTTCGGGACCTTTGTAAAATCGGGTTACGGCGGCGCGGAACAACAGTGCGCGTCCGACGAAGATGTTCAGTTCGAGTTCCCCTTCTTTGACGAGTTGCCGAATTACTTTGACGGCTTCGTCAATCCGTTGAATCGCATTGCCGTAGTTTTCTTTGAGAGCGGCTTCTTGGGCGGCGCGCAGGAGTGCTTCGGCAAGTTCTGATCGGAGGTGGTCGTCTCCGCCTGCAATCCGAGCCTGCAACCGCTTGATGGTGCGGTCGGTCGCTTCATTACGCCGTTTGTCTGCGGAATCAGAAAAGCTCATCGCCAATTAGTATAACAACATTTTCCCTTTTGGACAAGTTCGCAAGCACAAAAACGCAAGAGCGGGGGGCGTAAGCCCCCCAATGACGCATCGAATTTCTCCCAAGAAAAGATTTCCCTCTCTCTTGAACAAGATAGAAAAATTCTAAATCTACGAAATCACCAAATGAAATAGTGTGAACGGGTACAAAAACGGAGAGTTGACATTTTATCAGGTTGCCCGCGAGGTGTCGGTGGAGTTGACACCGCCGAGGAGTCTGGTTCACGTACGGCATGTGAACGCCTACTATCAAGAGCGCAATGCCTTGGCAATTTTTTGTCATCGCCGGACGAAACGAAAACGCCTGTCCAAACGCAGCATTGATATAAAAGCAGTGCCGCGATGTAAGTGGACGTAATCATCGCGCTGTAGTACTAACCTCATTTAGCACATTTTCCTCTCCTCCCCCAAAAGAGCCGACGCATTGATTTTTCCAAACCTTTTGGTGAGTACAAGCACATTTCTATTTTCGATGCGCTCATAATCAACTTTATCCATAATTTTTTTGACCAGGAACACGCCTAGCCCGCCAACATCCCGTTCCATCAAAGGTTTCTCCATGGCAGGCTTGGGGTGTTCTAGTGGGTTATAAATTTTGCCGGTATCCTCAAACCGGACAACCGCCTCTTCCTTTCCAACGGCAATGGATATCGCCGCACTCCCGCTAGCTGGTTGATAGGCATAATTGGCGATATTGGTGAAAATCTCCTCCGCAGCCAAATTGATGTCGCTCTGGATATTCGGCGGACAGTTATGACGTTCAAGTTCACTGTTGATAAAATCTATCACTCCATTGAGGTTTTCAATGCTAGCCTCAACTACTAAACTTTTCATGGCAAGCAGAACAGGAAATTTTCTTACCACATCGAGTATATCCGAATAATTTTCCTATTTCCAGAGTGTCGTTCACCGCCTCCACCACACTCCGACGACAAGTTTGCACAACAACCACGCCGAAACCGCCGTTATCACAAAAGGAAGGGCTACTGAGGTTGCCTTTTATTCATTTTTTTACGACCGAGATTGACTTGGGACATTGTGCGTGGGGAATTCGGCAAGGTTCGAGAGTGTTTGGGTGTATATCATGCGTTGGAGCATTTGAGCGGTATTGGCAAGTTGTTTAATGGCGAGGAGGCGGCGTAGCGAGATGGCAGTTTGCGGACGGCAGACGGCAGGAAAAATGATGGCGTTCCGCTTGCGTCTGTTGCAAACTGCCGTCTGCTGTCTGCCGTCTTCTTTCGGTCGTGCGATTGGGAGTGGTCAGGTGGAGGGTGCGTGCAAGAGCATGGTGAGACTGTATTCCTGATAGTGGGGGTTAAAGCAGACGGGAGCGTGTTGGAAGGTGCGGAATCTCAATCGCATGTTGTCTTTGTGCGCGTTGCGTTATAGCAATGCGCGGGAGGATTACTGGCGAACCGCAAAATAATCTGCCTACAGAACGTGGACGCACCCCACGCGCTCTTGCGATGCGCCGAAGCCGTCTTGACGCTCGCAGTCGGTACTGCTAGAATGGGAAATGTTCGACTGCGTTACCCCAACGTTTGCAATGCCTTCGCGTAGTGTCATTATGGTTGTTGGTTTGGCACTGTTTTTGACGGGGTACGTCGCCTACTGGGCTTATCAAACGCAGTATCAGAAACCTCGACAACAACTCGGCGGCGAAATCACAAAACTTACAGGTGAAATCGAGGGAGGACGAAACAACCTCGCCGCAATGACCCTATTCAACACGCAAAATATGGGCTTCTACTACCGCTCGTTGCCCCAAGCACAAAACGATGTCAACTCTCAATACACCTTTTGGCTGCTGGAATTGCTGCTGTACAGCGGATTTGAAAACAGTCACGTCACCCCTCCTGCTTCCCCCGTTCGACTTCCGACCGGTGCGAGTTATCAGTTCACGTTCACAGTCCGGTGTACCGGTTCGCTCTCCCAACTTTCTTACTTTTTGTTTGAATTTTACTATGCACCCTTTTTGCATCGGATAACATCAATGACGTTAAGACCAATTGAAGGAAATACGGAGCAGTTGGAGTTCTATATGACCATCAATGCGCTGGTATTGGACATGCAGGTGTTTTATGCGATGGTCAATGCGTTGGGGCTAAACATCCCGTATTATCCGCCGGTGCAGCAACTGCCTCAAGGCTTTTTGCCGCGTTTGGCTTTCAATGACTTGACTGCGTACCAAGTGATTTCGGACCGCAATCTTCTGCACACGGCACGCGGCGGAATAGATCGGGCAGATTACACCTTTTTGACGGGCATCGTCGAAACCGGCAATCAAACGGAAGTCTGGTTTTCGGTGCGAACCGACGGTTCCCTCATCAAGGCAAAATTAGGCAATTTGGTTCAATCGGGTTCGTTTTCGGGCAGACTTGCCGAGATCCTCGAACAAGACATTGTTCTTGACCGCAATGGAGAACGCTGGCTGTTGACCGCCGGAGAGAGTCTCAATCAAGCGTTTGCTCTGCCGCCGGAAACTGCCGAAAGAAATGAGTAGCAATACGCCGGGAGCGTTACCACGCGCAGACGACCGGATTATTTAGCCAGTACCCTGGTCCGATTCGGTCGCTGCACTTCGTTGTATTCTCGGCTTTCATGCAAACTTGGACAGCCCCCGTTCTTGTTCTTTGGTACTCCATCTCTCAGTTTGAACTCTCCGCCAAGGTCTGCGCAAGAGTCAACAATTTTTCCGCTCTTGCCACTGCAACGGGTTCTGCCTTTGCCAGTTCCCGTGCCTTTGCAAACGCCGCCTGCGATTCCGCTGGTGCATCCGCTCTGGACAGCAAATTTGTTGTGATTAAGTAAATTTGAAACAACTGATTCCGAATAGCCGATTCAGCCGGGTCGTCTCCCGATGTCGGTACCAAATGTTTGAGTTCACTCAAATCTCTGACCGCCGACAAGGTTTGCAACAATTTGCCGAGATTCGCTATCGCTCCTTCTTTGTCGCGTAATTCGACCTGCAATCGGGCAAGGAGCAAGCGATCCGAAACAATTTGAATCGGTTGCGTCGAGGCATCGAATTGTTCGGCAACCAATTTCAATGTCTGTCGGGCACCCGCGAAATCCAAAAATCGGGACTGTTCTTGAAAGACCTCGAACAACAAATCTATGCGTTCCTCAAAATCGTCACTGGCGGCAGCCCGCTTGGCTTCTTCACGCAATTCCGCGACCGCTATTCTTTCGTTACTCGAGAACGTTTCCGCAATTCGATCAGTAACAGACTCCTCATAAGCCTCCTGGTACTGCATCATCAAAATTTGCCGCTTGAGATGTTGTCGGATTGCCTCACTGTTCTCCGTCTCCTCAAGAAGCCGAACAGCCTCAGCGAATTTTTTCCCCTCCAACAGTGCTTCAATTTTGCCCACGAATAATGACATCTCCGCTATCGCCGGCTTACTCAAACGTTCGGCGACTTGCGATGCGGCATCGCTTCGACCATTTTTCTGTAGTTGCCCGGCAATCACCTGTAAAAAACGTTCCCGGAATTCATCGGTACTCACCAGGGGGAGCAACTCACCGATTTTTTCGTCTGTGATGGTCTTGATGTTTACCATTACGAAGTTGCCGAGCAGGTCGTTCCGCATGTCTCCCGAGGGAAGCGTTTTGATCAATGCTTCGGCTTCGGTATATTTTTCTTCTTGAATCAATGCGGAAACAAGCGCAAAAGCAACGGCTGGTTTGATTTCAGGTGCAACCGACTGGAACATCGCCATCGCAGCGGCAACCTGGTCATATTCGGCTTGCCGACGGAGAATCAAGCCGACAACATCCCCTTTTTCTTCGGCATCTTCGATTTTTTGGGCGGTCTGCATTGCTTCCGCAAAAGCGGCGGCAGATTCTGCTTGCTTGCCTTGCCTGGCAAGTTCATGTCCCAGGAAGGTACGGGCGAGTGCTTCCATTACAACGTTTTGCGATTCTACAGTGCTGGCAATGGCTTGGCGAAGCAACGGAGATGCGTCAAACGGCGGCAATGCGTTGTTTTGTTCGAGTTCGATAACGATTTTTACGGCAATGTTTAGTTGTGCTTCGCTTTGGATTGCAGGATCGGTAATCCGATTGAGAACATCAACGGCTTCCAGGTATTTTTCTACGTCGCACAGGGCATTGGCGATGCCCATGTAAAGTTGGTAGCGGAGTTCATCCGGCTCAATGGACGGTGCCAGTGCCAAGAGGGCATCTATGACTCGCTGAGCGGGTGCTTTGTCGTCGAGGTGTACCGCAAAACCGAGCAGTCGAAAGAGCCCGCCGATTCGGGGGTTCGGCTCGGCTTGTGCCAGCGATTGCAACGATTCGTCGAAAAGGGACAAAACCTCCGGTGTTGCTTTGATTTTGACGGCATCGGACTCATCTTGGGCAAAAACAACGGAAAAGGCAAAAACAGCGGCAAAACAGAGCAACGCAAACGAACGAAACATTCGGTAATCCTTCTTTGAAAAGTGAAAAAGTTCCCCTCATTGTACCCGATTTTTGGAAAGATGTAACGGAGACAACGAACGTTCGGAGGGTTCGGACAGTGTGTTTCCCAAAAACTTGCTTCACTAAAACTCACACTGCCCCGGCGTACGCGGGAAAGGCAGCACATCCCGAATGTTCGCAATGCCCGTAATAAACATCAACGCCCGCTCCAATCCCAAACCGAAACCACTGTGAGGAACCGTACCGTAACGACGTAAGTCGGCATACCAACGGTACGATTCTGCGTCCAAGTTTTGCTCCTTCATACGCTCTTCCAAGAGGTCAAGCCGATACTCCCGCTCGCTGCCGCCGATGATTTCGCCGACCTTCGGAACAAGAACATCCATCGCCCGAACCGTTTTGCCGTCGTCATTGACCCGCATGTAAAAGGGCTTGATCGTCCGAGGATAATCGTACAAAATCACCGGACTCTTGAAATGTTCCTCCGTCAAAAAACGTTCATGTTCGCTCTGCAAGTCGGTGCCCCAATCGACATTGAACTCGAACTTTTTGCCCGACTTTTGCAAAATCTCCACCGCTTCCGTGTAAGGCAGCCGGATAAAGGGACTGTTCATAACGTGTTGCAACGTCTCCACTAACGTCTTGTCGATGTGTTCATTGAAAAACGCAATGTCTTCAGCACAGTCCCGTAATACATCGCCGATGAGCCGTTTTAGAAACTTTTCCGCCCAGTCCATGTTGTCTTCGAGAACACAAAAGGCGATTTCCGGTTCGACCATCCAAAACTCGGCGACGTGTCGTGATGTGTTGGAATTCTCCGCCCGAAATGTCGGACCGAAGGTATAAACCCTGCTCAAACCGGCACAGTAGGTTTCGACGTTCAACTGTCCGCTGACCGTCAGGTATGCCGACTTGCCGAAGAAGTCTTTGGCAAAATCGACGTTGCCCTTATCATCTTTCGGCGGATTGTTCATGTCCAGCGAACTGACACGGAACATGTTGCCTGCCCCTTCGCAATCGCTTGCCGTGATGATCGGCGTATGAACGTAGAAGAATCCGTTCTCTTGAAAGAATTGGTGAATCGAAAAACTGACTCGGTTCCGCACTCTGGCAACGGCACCGAAGGTGTTGGTACGTACGCGCAGATGAGCAATCGATCGCAAAAATTCGAGAGAGTGCCCCTTCTTTTGCAGCGGATAGGTCGCGGGATCGGCAGTACCAACGAGTTCGATGGTTTGGGCTTCGACTTCGGTTGCTTGTCCTTGACCGGGGGACTCTTTGACGACACCCAGCACGATGATCGAACTCCCGGCAGTGATTTTTTTGATGTCCGATTCGTAATTGGGCAACTCGTTGGAAACGACGATTTGCACGTTGCCGAAGGATGAACCGTCATTGAGTTCGACGAAACTGAATCCGGCTTTGGAGTCTCGCCGGGTGCGTACCCAGCCTTGGAGCAAGACGGATTTTCCGATGGATTCTGCTTTTCGTGCTTGGGCGACGGTGTTTTTTTCGTAGGGCATTACGAGTTCGGAGAATTTGATGCGACTCGTGCTGATTTTACCAGATTTGCGGGATAGTGTGAGGGAGAGTACAAGTTTTGCGGGTGGTTAACAATACCCGCCATTTTTTTACACACCCGATTGCCGCACTTGATTTATCCTTCCAATCCTCACGACCGGATATTTTGGGGAATCTTTGGAAAATCGAAAGAATTCTACCGACTTCTCCCATCGATGGCAAAAGTCTCCCCCCCGGATTCTTTACCCATCAACGCTGCGCTCGCTTTGCGCAGATTCCAATACTTGCACATTCCCCCCAACTTACGAAAGGAAATCACAATGACAATCATGACAAAACGTGTGCTGCTTCTCCCCGCCGCACTTTTTATGGCGGCTAATCTAGCCCTCGCTCAAACGCACCATGACGTTACCGTTACAGGTAACGTAAACGCTGTTGGGAACGTCGCCGCTGGTGTTGACGCTGGAGTTGCACTGAACGGCGCATCCTCCGCGGCTCTCGGCGGCGGGACAGTCGCCGCCACACCAAATAGCGTTCCCTATAACACCTACGATCTCGCGGGAGCAATCATGACGAACATCATGGGAGGCACCAATCGATCAATCGCTGTCATTACCACTGACAGCACAGGATCTTTCGGGCTCAACCATATCGGGATCGCCGGTGATACAACCAGCGATGTCAGCGGTTTCGTCTATACCGACGATACGCCTTTTGCCGGTGAGATTGATGCGCTCAACAAAAACATTGTCGTTTACAACGCAAGCGGTATTGCCATGGGTGTTTCATTCACAAATGCTATCGGAACCGCACCAACAGACATTACCGGCGGCAAGCCGATCAGTTTTGGCGACATCTCTGCTGTCGGAAAGACCGGAGCAGCAGGCTTTGCGGCTGGCGAAAGCAATGCGGCGATCAATCTCGGTGCAGTAACAGCCGTTGCCGATGCGGGTGTGATCAAGGGCGTATTTCTCGCCGGCAATGTTACCGGTACATTGGCAACAGAACGCGTCGAAGCAATAGCGACCGGAACGGGAGCGAGTTCCGCTTTTGGAATCCAAATCGGAGACAGTGATCCCGGCGCACCGAAACGAGGCAATCTTCTCAGCGACCTTACCGTCAAAGACGGTATCACGGCGGAAGCAAGAGATCAGGCTTACGGTGTGATGGTCAACAGTCTTGTGAGCGATAATAACGTTTTGATTCAGAACGGCACCAACCCTGCGATTGCTGTATCCGGCAACGACGGCGCAGTTGCGTTTGGAGTCGGCGGAATTGCAAATTCCAGCATTAACATCGGCGACATACGCGCACAGTCGGCGGGAGGTTTTGCTCATGGATTCTTTTCCTACACTACCGGCGTGGACGCGAACAGTGCGAGCGGCGGTGCCGTTACACTTGGCAGCATCAATGTCAATGGAAACACAGAGGCTGCTGGTGTACGTTTCGGCAGCAGTCATCTTCCCGACGGTACTCCTGTCGGCAATGTTATTGTTACCGGTGAATTGACTACGGGTGCAATTAACGTCCATTCGGCGGCAAGCGACGCTATCGGTGTTCATGTTGTGGCGGGACAAGCCGGAACTGCCGATACAAACGGCGGACTCAATACCGGTGCAAATACCAACATCGGTACGATTAACGCAACATCAACGGATGGTCAGGCGTTTGGTATGTGGGTTGCCGGCGATTCGGAGTTCACCTTGAGAAATGACATTACTGCGGAGAGTGCTTCCGGCACTGCGCCTCTTGCCGGTTCTTACCACGCTTACGGCGTTTTGGCGGAGCGAGGCAACGCCCATATCACTATCGACGGCACGGTCAATGTTAAGGCAAACGCGACTCATGCCAACGGTAGTGCCGTCGGATTTCTTGCGAGTGAAAATTTGACGCTCAACCTTGCCGATGCCCATCTGACGACTAACAGCGTCAATGTCGGTCGAGACTTGACCGTCGTGGGCAACGGATGTGCGGACTTGGGTGTAATTACAATGGGAACAGGCAACTTCAACATCGGCAGAGAGATAAATCCTACTGCGACCACTGTTGTCTTTGATGTTGCCAACAGTAAAATCAGAGATGCGAACGTAAAACTGTACGACCAGATCACTCTCGAAGTCTATGGCGAAGAATATGCTCCCGGTCAAGTCAAGGCAACGGGTACGTTTCACAACGGTTTGGTTTCCTTTGTCAATAGTGCCGTCTTTACCGAGTGGGAATTGGCAACTACCGGCATCAATGCTTGGGAAATTGTTAACCGAGGGGCTCGAAGACAAGCCTCTATGAACGACGGTTACTTGGCGGCATCGCAGATTCACCATCGTCTTACTGCTTGGAATGCGGTGCGGGATCATATGATTTCCGGCGTAGCCATGCTGCGGCACGGGTACTTGGGTCAAACGTGCAGTCCGGGCTTTGTTTTCAATTCCCGAAATACTTGGGCAAATTACGTTGGTCGGGATTCGCAGTATCAGAGTTCCTTTAACGGTCGCGATTGGAAGTTTGGCACCAATGGTCTGCAACTCGGAACGGACTTTTTCCGCAATCCTCGTGGGCAACTGGGTATCTTCTTCGGTTACGAAGATTCGGTTGGTTCGAACGTCGGCGACCGTCTTAACGCCAACGACTATTACGTCGGAATGTACGGGGTCAATGTTTTCCGTAATGGTATGGACCTTCGCACGGTCTTCGCTTTCGGCTGGCAGGATTACACATCTCAACGTCGAGGAGCGGATGGCGATCTCTACAGCATGAAGTTCAGAGGCAACACGGCGGAGTTGAACATCGACTTGGGCAGACGTTACTATGAACGCCGATGGAGTACTCGTCCGTCTATCGGATTGGACTGGTATTTGAATCAACTCAATGGCGGGCACGAAACTGCCGCCGGAGGCGGTACGGAAGCGATTCGGTATAACACGGCGGACTTTTCTCAGTTGTTCTTCCGTTTTGGATCGGACTTGCGGTATGAGTGCGGACCGTTGATGTTCGATGCGGGCATGTACTATTCTTATGATATGCTTGGCAATAATTTATGGTCAGGCGTGTCGAACATGGACAGAACGTTGAGCAGTACGCTTCGGAGCAGCAAGATGGGTCGTTCGATTGTTTCGTACAATCTTGGTGCTTCGTGGATGTTGAATCCGCATGTATCGTTGTTCGGCGGCTATCGTGGTGAGTATGCAGCAGAAAAGGCGGGCAGCGGTATTACGCACATCGGACATTTCGGCGGAGCATTGCGGTGGTAAGGGGTTCGCAAAGCCCTTAACGTAAGCCGAAAACAGAGCCGCAATTGTTAAGATTGTGGCTCTGCTTGTTTTGTAGTAAATTTTATCCGCCAGGACTGTAAGATGTTGTTATGGATAGAGTCGCAGTTTATTCTACATTTAAAGTTCGTTTACGTGCGATTGAAGCCGTAGAGCGTGGTGTATCTAAATGGGAAATAGGTATTTGCTGCTCTATGGGCGGTTCGCTTACTGTTACGCTGTGAAAATCCGACATCTGGAACGCTAAAAACAACAAGCCTTCGCCGGGTTAAGCACTAGGGCGTGTTTACACTACTCTTGACGTATTTTTCGGAAATCGTTATCGTTCGTCATGAACAATCCCGACGCCCAATACGAACGTATCAAACATCTGTTTCCGAAGCA
>Ga0099364_10001887_pt1 | contig 33885 bp, 24 predicted proteins | sample TergutTh196P3_FD_73070 | JGI IMG/M metagenome (GOLD analysis project Ga0099364, IMG submission 73070) | Microcerotermes parvus P3 segment gut microbial communities from Pointe-Noire, Republic of the Congo - Th196 P3 | ecosystem: Host-associated > Arthropoda: Insects > Digestive system > Gut ... | reverse complement strand
AATTTACTTCTGTATCTCTCTATTTTTCAATATTATATCTGCAACTCTCTTTCCCCTCCTGTATGCTTCCCCTATCGCTCTCATGTAATATCTTGAAAATAAAAGAGTTATAGTGTAGGGAACGGATGTATCCGTTCCGCCTTATGAGTTATTTTTTAATAAAGAGGTCTTTTGACAAGAAAAAAATGATTTAAAGATTATGTGAAATTATTTTTGAAAAGACTCTTGACAAAAATGATAGATATTTGTTGAGGAATAAATAAGAAAATGACCTAAATTTTAGTCGGTCAGTAGTGATTATAAATATAATGGTTATTAATGAGTGCAGTCCGAGAACCCATTTTTGTAGCGGTATATTGAATAAGCCTTATTTTCGATGCGAATACACCCGGTTAGAAGATGTAAGCAATACGCCACTACAAAAATGACCACAAAAATTAAAAAAAGACAAAATTGGGGTTCTTGGACAACGGTCATTAATGGAAATGCTACCTTCTGAGGGGGAAACACAATGAAAAAATCTTTATATATTTCAATAATTCTATTTATTTGTTTTTTTATAAGACTATATGCAACCAGTATAAAAAATGCTTCTTTTAGCGATAATAAAGCTTTTGAGATTATTTCTATTTCAGAACAAGAAATAGTTTTTTATTTCACATTACCCAATTATGAACTGATAAACTCAGACCTTGATAGTTTTAAAAAAATAAAAATTAGTGCAGAAGCCTTTACACAAAAAGAGGGGTTTCCTATTTTACCATTTTTTGGCGAATTAATTGGCATTCCATCAGATGGATACATAACCCTTTCTGTGACCGATATAATATCTCAAGAGCTATCCAATATTTCTATAGAACCTGCCTTTACTATAGATATCGAACATTCGCCTACTTCTACTTTGAGGACTCCAAACCAAACATCATATTCTGCCGATAATCCCGATTTTATGGCTTCTGGTATGCATCAAGAACATACACCAAAAACTATTTTTTCACAAATTCCAGATAGATTTTATTATCAACAAGGGGGAACTTACCCAGAACATATTTTTCAAATTGGAGATCCTTTTTTTATGGGACTTCAGAGGATGCAGAGTTTCAACTTTTATCCCTTTAGAACAAATGCCATCAATAAAACCCTGACGATAATAGAGCAAGCAAAGATAGTGGTGCGGATACACAATGTTCCTACTTCATCTGCAAATACAATTATGGCTTCTTTATTAAGAGAAAATCATAATATTTCGTCTGCTTTGCAATCTATAGTAGCTAACTATAATATTGCAAGAAACTGGCAACAAGCCCGTATTGCTCATAACACTCAAACCAATCATACTCCTCATTATGCAGACCCTATCCTCGTCTCTGAAATACAATTAAGAATCACAGAGGAGGGGCTTTATAAAGTGACTTACGAAGAATTAAAAAGTCAAATGCAATCAATGATGATTGAATATGAAATAAGTTTTTCCTGGCATATAGATCAAATAAATCCTAAACATCTCGAACTGAGCAACAAGGGTATTCCTGTTCCTATACATTTTGTAGGTGAAAATGATTTATCTTTTGATGCAGGAGATTATTTTGAATTTTGGGGAGAACATCTAAAGGGTGATGAATCACATTTTCATCCATATTCAAACAGAAATATATATATCTTGCGTTTATTAAATCAGGTAGGTATGCGAATGGCTGTAGAAAACGGAGGATTGATAGAAACAAATCCTTTATTACTCATAATCCCCGATTCTTACGACCATACTATCCACTTTGAAAGACAACTCACTTCTAATAGGTTAGCAAATCAAATCAGTCAAAATAACCTCGATTTTAAAAAAGAAGATGTCCTGTTTTGGAAAACAATAACGGCACCTGCAATGGATAGAACGCCTTTTTACCTCGAGTTTCCTATAAACTCAAGCACAAGGCATTTCAATACAAAAGTATCGATCTGGGGAATCACTCATACAGATACCAATAACCTCGACCACCATGCTCGTGTTTGGGTAAATACAGCATTGATAGCAGATCAAAGATGGTCAAATCAAAATGAAATGATCTTTGAAAACTCTGGTTCTTTAGGTAATTTTAATTTAACTCATGGTTTAAATGATTTATTTATAGACCTCTCAGGAGATACTCCAATGGGAGATAGGGAACAGGTAGCACTGGATTATTTTAAAATAGAATATTGGAGAGAATTTAGGACAGAGACAAATTTTATCAAATTTAACAAACCTTCCAATAGTCCAATAGGTCTATATCAGTTTGAACTACATAATTTTACAGAGGAGGATATTTTTGTCTATAAACTAGGAACAAGTATTATAGCTAATATCTCTGTTCAGTCTTTTACTGAAATGAATAATCCTCCTTATACCGTAAAATTTCAAAATTTTGTGAATACCGAAGGGATACAATATGTCGCTCTTTCAGAAAATATGAAAAAGAATGTTCAGTCTTTTATTCCAGATTTACCTTCTGACTTACGAAACCCTTTTCAACAAGCCGATTATTTGATAGTTACGAATACAGAGTTTTCCAAAGCAGAAGGAACTTTGTTGTTTCAGAGTATATGGCAATCCAGAGGTGTAAATGTTAAAATCATTGATGTTCAAGATATTTACGATGAGTTCAATCATGGCATAGTATCTCCAAATGCAATTCGTGATTTTTTTCGATATGCTTTTTTGAACTGGTCAGAACCAAGATTTAGTCATGTAATGCTTTTAGGAAGCGGGATATATGATAAAAGATTTCAATCTGAAATTGATATGTTTGACATAATTCCTATTTACAAAATATGGACTTACCGAAATGGTGCGACTCCGAGTGATAATTGGTATGCTTGTATCATTGGTAACGACCCTATTCCAGACTTTCATATATCTCGAGTCAGTGTATTTGAAGCTGCTCAAATATTACCAATAGCTCAAAAATCTCAAAATTATCTGGAAAATAGAAATTTTCAAGATAAATGGCATGCGAATGTAACCCTCGTAGCAGGTGGTCGAGCCGATGATGGAACAGATATTTTTGCCCAACAAAATGAAAGGATAAGAAGAAATACAATACCCAATCATTATCAAGCCAATCGGGTTTATACGAGAGTTGAAATGGAATCTCCTTATTATCTCGGCAATACAACCACATTGTTGAATAAAATAAATGAAGGGACATCGTATCTTCAGTTTATGGGGCATGGCGGAGGTAGAATTTGGGCAGATAGTGATCTTTTGACTACTGACAATGTTCGTTCTCTGAGAAATCAAAATTTTCCTTTTGTGACGAGTTTATCTTGCTTTGCAGCTGCTTTCGAAACTAGAGGAATGAATTCTATCAGCGAAGTATTTATCGCAGAACCAAATAAAGGAGCTATAGGTCATTTTGGTTTTGCCGGATTGGGATATGTTGTTCAAATTGAGGATTCTGGAAATTATCTTGCAGAAGCTTTTTTTAATAAAGATATTAGCTCGTTTGGAGCTATGGCTACTTATCATAAAATCAGGTATTATGCCAGGCATAGCAACCATCATTCATGGATAGCACATGTTCATGGAGCCATATTAATGGGTGATCCAATGTTATACAATTATCGACCAGCTTTGTCTGGGACACTGAATCTCAATAGTCATTTAGTGTTACCCGGTGATACATTGAGGGTAGTCGCTCACTTTGAAAATGATATTACCAGTGCCAAAGTTTTAATTTTAAATGATTTAGAAATACCCATAAATAACATTGTCAATCAGCCTGTAGTGCAGGGAAGAATGGAATATGAGTTTGTAATACCTGCAAATTTTACTGAAGGAGAAAGGTTTGTAAAAATAATCGGGTCCGGGTTAACTCGAGAAATAGTGGCAATGAGTTCGTTTGCAGTGGGTAATAGCGTCTTTATAGACAATCAAGTTTTCCCTGAACAACCTACGGAAAATGATGATATAGAGTTTCGCGTGAGAGTGTTTTCCAATGATGAAATCGAAAGTTTATGGGTCATCGTGAGATATTCCGGGTATGAGGAGAGCTTTTCAATGAGCTTTGATGCGTCAACAGGATATTGGATAAGTGGTAAAACAGATAGATTTCCAGCGGGAACTATGGTAAATTATGAATTTATTTTAAACGATGACTATTCAGAATCAGCTTATTCTTTTCGAATTTTAGCTCCTGATTTGGCGCTTTTGAGCATTTCATTAACAGAAAAAGACAATACTCCGGGTTTTGATGTTTTTATCCAAAATATTGGCGATATTCCATCATTGGAGACATATTTAGTCTTAAAACAAGGCTCAACAATATTTAATAGTATTAGTATTCCAGTTATTGAACCTATCAATGATTTTTGGTGTTTTATAGGGTTGCCAGAAAATCTGAACAATCAAATTATTACGGTATCTGTCAATGATAATATGGGATTTGGGGAATACAGTTACGCAAATAATGCTTTAAATTATAGATTGAACAGTATGTATTTCAAAGGAGGTATTTTTGAAACAAATATTGTTGCCAATGATAACAATCTGGAAATATCTATCCCTGCGAATTTTCTTTCACAGGAGACCTGGTTTTCGCTGGATATAGAAGAATATAAGCTCCCTTTATTACAACCTGATGTTCATACTTTGAGATTACTTGATGGTCAATATTCACCTATATATAAAATTGATTTGCTTAACAAGAGCTTACTAGCTGATTCAACTGGTGTTTTTGCGGAAAATAAAAAAATGAGATTGAAATTCAATATCTCCTCTCAAAACAATATGATTAGAAATAACCTCAATTCTACCTCTTCAAATAGTAGAAATGTATTCAACAATCTTAGTTCAAGTGCCAGTAATTCAAAGATATATCGATGGGACGAAACGACAAAAAAATGGATTTCACAAGGAGGTATCTTTGATGAAGCAAATAACAGCATAATAACCGAAATATCAAGAACAGGAACTTATACAGTTCTCCAAAATCATGATCAAACACCCCCAACAATCGAAATAAGCGTAGAGGGCCAGCAATTTGCTTTTGGAGGTTATATTTCAGGGACAAGTGTGTTGTCTTTTGTCTTTGCTGATGAAAATGGTATCGATATGGTCGAAAATCCGATAAATATGACTTTAAATAATGAACCAATAGACCCAAGACATTTGTCTATTACTGATATACCTGAAAGAACCAATAGTATCCCAATAAAATATCATCTCTCTTTAGGTAGAGGTGAATACACCATTGATGTTTCTTGTTGGGATGTGAACGGTAATAAATATGAGAGACAAATCATATTTAGAGTCAGTGATATGTTTGATTTGATAAGGGTTGCAAACTATCCAAATCCAATTCGTACCGTGACGATAGACCCCGTAAACTCTGGTAGAACAAGATTTACCTATACCTTGACCGATGATGCTGATAATGTGTATTTGAGAGTATATACAGTGAGCGGGAGATTAGTTCGTTCATTCAGAAATCTACCAAAGCATGTAGGGTATCATGAATTTCCTAGAACAACCTACGGTTGGGATTGCAGAGATGAAGAAGGTTTTTTGCTTGCCAATGGCGTATATTTTTACAGGATAACTGCTATCAAAGGAAATCAAGAAATAATCAGAACGGGGAAACTGGCTATTTTAAGGTGAAGAAAACCTGCAAGCAATCTATGATTTTTCATTCTTCATTTTCCACTCAAAAAGCAATTTCTTCATAAAACACCAAATCCCACCCATGATTCCTTTCTATATACAATACATTATAATAATTCTTAATTCTACCACACCCCTGTCCCCAACTTCCATATCACAAGTTTTACTCCGTCATGTTCTGCATATTCATTTGGCTCATCAGCTGTCCATTTTTGTGTCTCGTTTCTGTCAAAGATAATGATTTGAGCTTCATGGACACCGCAGATTTTTGCATAATCAGAAGTTTGCATTATGGCTTCATCTCTGATAGATTCGTATTTTTGTTTGTTATTTATAACTTTAAGCTCTATTACTATCTTTTCTGTGTGATAAGTATCATTTTTTTTGTATGTTCTTTTGATCATTATGTCTGTTCGTCTGTTACCGAGGGCGTATTCGCGATTGATAATTCCCCCACCATTCAACATTCTTTGCAAGAAAGCCTGAAATACGAGGTGAGGTGCAGCTTCTTGGTAACCTTTTATACTACTTGCCCAGATTGCGGTATTTTCATTCCAAAACTCTTTAAACTGCCTTAGTAATTCTTGCACATTGATGCTATCGTCATCGTTTATCCAGTCTGGGTCAAATCTTCTCGGTAAAGTGGATTGTGTGTCCTCTGTCAAAGTTCTAGGTATAACCTCTTTATAAATCTTATTTGCAATTTCAAGACCTGTTTTTGCACTTTTTAACAAACCGAGGTCGATACAATACTGAGCATCGTCTTTATTTGGTATTGAATCAATGCTAAGAACCATAGGTAATATCACATTTCGGACTCTTGGCTCATCGAGTTTATCTGCCAGTTGGTCTAAATGTGTCTGCCTTGCAAGGATAAGCCTTTCTTTTGCTATTTCGAGTTTTTCAGTGGTGATTGTGATGCTTCTGTCTCTGTTTTCTTTCATTTCGTGGGTAACTTCTCGCGCAAGGGCATTAACGAGCCAAGGCTGTCCGTCTGTGTATTCCATCACCAGATCAAAGCATTCTTCAGCAAATACTTGACATGTTTCTCTTGTATGCTGATTATAAAGCTCTATCACTTCTTCTTTGGAAAAATTTCCAAGCCTGAGGGACTTTGTCTTTATATTAAAGGCACTACCTCCGGTGATAATCTCTTGGTTACTGGTGTGAATACGGTAATCTTTTATATCTCTGACACCGCATAGTATGATAGTAGATGGAAATTCACTCGGTCTTTTGTCATAACCAGCTCTGAGTTGCCTCAGCACAGATAGCAAGGTATCGCCTATCAGAGAATCAATTTCATCAATAAACATCACGATAGGCTTTTTTAGTAGAAGTGATAAATACCTAAGCATTTCGCTTAAAGCATTTTCTGACGCTCTTGTTTTATAATAAGCAATAGATTCATCAATTGCAAATTCATCCCATAAAAGACCATGCATCCTACTTAAAATCTCTTGCACAATATCATCGGTAGCTTTCTTAATATTATGCCGCCAAGCTTGCCCTACTTCAAAGTTTACATAAACAGCAAAATATTTTCCTTCTTTATTTAGATAATCTCTTAAAGCAAGTAAGCAGCTTGTCTTGCCCGTTTGCCTTGGTGCATGAAGAATAAAATACTTCTTTTCCTGGATTAGTTCCAGTATTTCTTCTGTATCCCAGCGAGTGAGAGGATCAATTTTGTAAGCATCAGGCTGATTTACTGGTCCAGCGGTGTTGAAATGTCTCATGATGAACTCCTTTATTAAGTTGCAAGTTACAAGCAGCTAATTATTTTAATTCTCAAATCTTATTTTACAAAGTTTTTTATTTTAGTTTTTTTGTCAAGGATATTATTTTTTAACACTACTGACCGACTAAAATTTAGGTCATTTTCTTATTTGTTCCTCAATAAATATCTATCATTTTTTTCAAGAGTCTTTTCAAAAATAATTTTACATAATCTTTAAATTATTTTTTTCTTGTCAAAAGACCTCTTTATGAAAAATTAACTCATAATAACTCTTTTATTTTCAACATATTACATGAGAGCGATAGGGGAAGCATACAGGAGGGGAAAGAGAGTTGCAGATATAATATTGAAAAATAGAGAGATACAGAAGTATCCCCTTTCATAAATTTACGAGGCTTAGGACAAAACCTACCCGCTATCGATAAATATGTTCATAAAACATTATTATTTCAATAGTTACATAAAAAAACAAATTAATCGGTCAGTAGTGTTAATAATTAATTAAAATCGACTTTTCGGAGTGGCTCCGTTGATTGGTTGCATCCCAACGGGATGCGGTTTTGTGGTTTTACATCATTTTCTACCTAGCTTCACATACCTTCGGCTTATGTAAGGTATGTTTACAATTAATTAAATTCTACATTGAGGCGGAACGCATACATGCTTTCCCTACGAATGCCAATTGATTGGTTGCATCCCAACGGGATGCGGTTTTGTGGTTTTCCATCATTTTCTACCTAGCTTCACATACCTTCGGCTTATGTAAGGTATGTTTACAATTAATTAAATTCTACATTGAGGCGGAACGCATACATGCGTTCCCTACGAAAGTCAATTGATTGGTTGCATCCCTACGGGATGCGGTTTTGTGGTTTTCCATCATTTTCTACCTAGCTTCACATACCTTCGGCATGTGCATAGTATGTTTACAATTAATTAAATTCTACATTGAGGCGGAACGCATACATGCTTTCCCTACGAATGCCAATTGATTGGTTGCATACCAACGGGATGCGGTTTTGTGGTTTTCCATCATTTTCTACCTAGCTTCACATACCTAAGAGGCTTATGTAAGGTAAAAATATGATTTGCAACAGCCTCTAAAAAATCTATTTGACAAAAAAGCAAATATAATAAAATTGGCTGAAAATCTTGGATTAAACGGAGAAAAAATGATTTTAGATAATAAATGGCAAAATAATATCAGAGAAAATGTTGTTACTTTATGCAATATCCCAAGTCCCTCTGGTTTTACATATCAGATTTGTGACTATTTACTGAAATTTTTTAAAGACAAAGGATTTGAACCTTATCAATCAAATAAAGGCTCTGTGATTGTGCCTTTGGGTGGAGAAGGCAATCCTATAGTTTTGGCAGCTCATATTGACACTCTCGGTGCGATGGTAAGAGCGATAAAGAGCAATGGCAGGCTTCGTTACACAAATATTGGTGGGTTTCCAGCTTTTGTATGACAAAGAAGGCATTAATAGCAATGAGTGGTGGGGTAGACAGTTCTGTTGCAGCTTATTTGATGAAACAGCAGGGTTATGATTGTATTGGGATAAACATGAAATTATTTAGCAATGAAGATATTGGGATCAGTTGGAAAAAAAGTTGCTGTTCGCTTGCTGATATTGAGGATGCAAGCAACGCAGCTTCTTCGATTGACATCCCTTTTTATGTAAATGATTTTCGTTATGATTTCAAAACAGAAGTAATTGACCGTTTTATGAAGGCTTATTTGGAAGGTGCAACACCAAATCCTTGTATCGATTGTAACCATTATGTAAAATTTCCGAAATTCTTATCTAGAGCAGTTCAATTCGATATAGATTATGTTGTAACTGGACATTATGCGAAAATAGAGTATGATAAACAAACCAATCGTTTTTTATTAAAAAAAGCCAAAGATGAATCAAAAGACCAATCTTATTTTTTATACACTTTGACGCAGGAACAACTGTCAAAGACCATATTTCCACTAGGCAATTTATACAAATCTGAAGTGCGAGAAATTGCTAGAAAACAAGGTTTTAGAAATGCTGAAAAACATGATAGTCAGGATATTTGTTTTATACCAGAAGGTGATTATGTTGATTTTATTGAAAAACAATTGGATATATGCATTGAAAAAGGTGATTTTATAGACTTACAAGGTAATATTTTAGGACAACATAATGGTATTATCCGTTACACCATTGGGCAAAGGAGAGGTTTAGGAATAGCACTTAATAAACCGATGTATGTGCATTCAAAAAACATAAAAAAAAATACAGTTGTTTTGTGCGAAGATCATGAATTGTTTGAAAAATCTTTAGAAGCTATTAATTTTAATTGGATAACGACTTGCCCTTTTCTCAAAGAAGTAAGCATTCGTGTCAAAGCCAAAATCAGATATAATCAAGCAGAAGAATGGGCTACAGTGTCGCAGATTTCAGAGGACAGAGTATTAGTAGTATTTGATGAACCTCAAAGGGCTATAGCAAAAGGTCAGGCTATTGTTTTATACGATGGCGATGTTGTTGTCGGAGGCGGAACTATTGATTAGAATTTTATGGTTAAATAAGGACTACAAACAATGAAAAATACTATTATTTACCTTGACAATGCAGCGGGTTCTTTTCCAAAACCAGAAAGCGTTTACAAAACAATGGACAGAGTTATCCGTGAAAGTGGTGGTAATCCGGGTCGTTCTGGACATAAGCTCTCCTTGTCTGCTTCTCGTCTCATTGAGGAGACTAGATTGCTCTGTGCAAAGTTATTTCATGCTGAGTCAAATGAAAATATTATCTTTACAAACAATGCTACTACTGCCTTAAATATAGCTATTAAAGGTGTCATAAATCCAAAAGACCATATTCTCACAAGTACTTTGGAGCATAATTCTGTCTCTAGACCATTAGATTATATTAATACTTTTCAACTTAATAATATTACAAAAATACATACCGATTTGAATCATGGATTGAATGTAGATGATATAAAAAAATCCTTGTTACCAAATACGAAATTGCTGGTCTGCACTCATATTTCTAATGTTACAGGAACTATAAATGATATTGCTTCTATTGGTGCGTTTTGTAGGGATAACGGTATTATTTTTTTGGTTGATGCTGCACAATCCGCTGGAAATAAATATATCAATGTGCAGGAAATGTGTATTGATATGCTCGCTTTCCCTGGGCACAAAGGATTACTAGGTCCACAAGGAACAGGAGGACTTTATATTAGAAAAGGTATTGAACTCAAAACAATCCTTCAAGGAGGAACAGGAAATCTTTCAGAAATGCTTGCTCAACCTGATTCAATGCCTTATAAATTTGAAAGTGGGACACCTAATACCCATGGATTAGCTGGTTTAGGAGCAGGTATAAAATTTATTTTGGATACTGGAATTGATGAAATTGAAAAAAGAGAAACTTTTTTAATTAATAGACTTATAAAAGGATTACAAAATATATGTGTCGAAAATACAACTTGTTCTCTTAATTTTATTAAACCAGATATTGGCATTTATAGAGGTAGTCTGTTGTCGATAAATTTTGAAAATAATTTAAAAAAAGAATGTCAACAATATCAGTTTTCTCCTACTGATATTGCAATGATACTTGATAATGAATATAATATAGCAGTCAGAAGTGGTCTACATTGTGCCGCGGATGCACATCGGAGCTTAAATACATTGGAAAAAGGAGGGACTTTAAGAATAAGTCCAAATTTTATGAATACAGAAGAAGATATTGATGATTTTTGCTTTGCATTAAAAGAGATTTTATCAGCTCGTCTATAATATCAAATTTCCATTATAGAAGAAACTCTTAAAATTTACCAACCTCCAATTCCCATCTCATAATTTACTATATCAAAATCTAAATCTTCAAATGTCAATGTGATGTCTAAACTATTGTCAGTCGGTAATTGATCTTCTGGAACCCCTAAAAATGCAACAGGGTTTTGCAATCTACCTCTTCTTAAATCCATAACTTCATAATGTAAATGATAACCAGTAGAATTTCCACTACTACCCATCGCACCAATAATTTGACCTTTATAGATTGTATCACCAGCCTGAACAAAAATTCTATCCAAGTGTGCATACCTAGTTTGGAGTCCTGATGCATGATCGATACGAATCAAATTACCAGCAGTACCGGAACGACCTGCAAAAGTAACAGTCCCATCAGCAGTCGAATACACAATAGTCCCTCTATCATTAGCAATATCAATACCAGCGTGTAATGTTCTAGTATGTGTAATCGGATGAAGTCTATACCCGAAAAGACTTGTAATTCTACCGAAAGTGGGCCAAATACTGGGAGTAGCTCTATATAATGACTCTCTAGATTGAATAGTAGAAAGTAAATCAAAATGAGTAGCAAAAGTAAGCTCTGTTTTAGCAGAGATATAATTTAAGCGGACTAAATTATCATTATATAATCTATCTAATTCCTCACAAAAAGGTAAAAAAACTGGGTCTGAAAAAGGAGTTCCTCCTGAACCTAAAGCGCGCACATCAGGATTAATGACCGGTAATCTCCGTTCTTGACGAATTGTATCCTCCCAGTCTTCCATAATTCTGATCTTAATTAATAAAGAATCAACTTGAGTTGAAAAATTCGACATCCTGTCTCTTAATGCATCATTTTCCCTTTGCAGTTTTGACAACTGTATTAATTCAGTATTTTTACGCCAAACATTCCGAGCATAAAAACTAAATACGAAGATTGAAGTCAAGAAAATTAACAAAATTATATATCCAGCAGTTTTGCTAATTCTCAGACTATAAGTTCTTGAAGAATCAGCCTGCATCAAGGAAATATACCAACTCTTTCTTATAGACATAAGCCTCCTTTGTCTCATAAAAGTGCAAATTATTTACATGAGTCATTTTTGTCAACAATTATTTTAAAATCCGGTTATAAATATTAAAAAAACTCAAAAAAAAAAGTTATTGACAAAAATTGATAAATAAAAATATTTACTCAAATGGTTCACAAGAGAGCATTTTCACCTCTTATGAGCAGAAAAAAAAAATTTAGGAAAAGTTTATGGATAAAGAAAAAACTGCGAATGAATACAAAAATTGTTTTTTATGCGGAAATGATAATCCAATTGGATTAAAATTACAGTTTGAATATCTTGATGGTAAAGCATTTTCTGTATGGACTACAGAAAAAAAATATGAAGGCTTTGAAGAGATAATACATGGCGGTATAATAGCCTCCTTGTTAGATGAAGCAATAGCAAAAATCATCATGTATAAAGGCAATATCGCATATACAAGAGAACTAAATGTAATATATCAAAAACCTTTGCCTATCGGAATTGAAGTTGTTGTCAGTGCAGAGCTTATAGAACAAAGGCATAAACTTATAAATGGTAAAGCTATAATTTATCAAAAAAATAATCCAGAAATTATTTTTGCGAAAGGTGAGGCTAAATTTTTTATAGTATCTTAACATATAAGGAGATACAAAGGAGAAAAAATGAATTATTTGGAACAATTCACGAAAAAAATGAATGTTTCTGGTATAAACCACGAGACAATACAGGTTTTTTCGCATTATTACAATCAATTTATCAATGGAGAAAAGGGAAAATTGGGTAAAAATAATATAATTCTTCCCAATCCTGAACAAGTTATTGACTATGAAGGTCTTCAACAAGATGTAAAACTGTACCCTAAGGACATGGATATAACAAGCAATTTAAGAAAACTTGCAATAATCAAGCTAAACGGCGGTCTCGGAACATCAATGGGGTTATCGAAGGCAAAATCGCTATTACCAGTAAAGGACGATGATACTTTCCTTGATATTATCGTGAAGCAAACATTGAAAATGCGAGAAAAATTTCAGATTGAGTTACCCTTAATTTTTATGAATAGTTTCAATACATCAGAAGATACAATAGATTTTTTAAAGAAATATCCGGAAATGAAAATATCTGGATTGCCTCTTGAATTTATCCAAAATATGTTTCCTAAGGTGAGGAAAGATAATTTTCAACCGCTTGAAAGCTCTATAGAAACAATGAATTGGAATCCTCCAGGTCATGGTGATATATACAATGCTTTATCTAGTTCAGGACTGTTACAAAATCTTATTAACAAGGGATTTGAATACATATTTGTTTCAAATTCAGACAATCTTGGAGCAGTAGTCGACCCCAAAATTCTCACTATGATGATAGAAAAAAAAATAGACTTTGCAATGGAAGTATGTAATAGGACAGAAATGGATAAAAAAGGTGGTCATCTCGCCAGCACACTCGATGGCAAATTGGTTTTAAGAGAGGTAGCTCAATGTCCAGATGAAGAAATAGAGGAATTTCAAAATGTTGAGATTTATAAGTATTTCAACACAAACAATTTATGGATAAATCTACAGGCTTTACAAAAAAAGATGATAGAAAATGACGGAGTTTTACCACTTCCATTGATCTTAAACGAAAAAAAGGTTGACAATACTTCAATTTATCAATTTGAAACCGCAATGGGTGCTGCAATATCGGTATTTAACAACTCAAAGGCTTTTTGTGTCCCAAGAAATAGGTTCTTACCAGTGAAAAAAAATCAAGATTTACTTCTTTTATGGTCAGATAGTTATATGCTAAACAAGGATTATTGCCTAGTTAAAAAAGAAGGAGCTAAAAACACTATATTGGAGCTTGACAATGATTTTTATGGGAATATAGAACAGTTGAAAACAGCTTGTGAGGAGGGTATCCCATCTTTGTATGATTGCGATACTCTAAAGATAAAAGGATTTGTAAAATTTCACAAAGACCAAGTTTTTAAAGGAGAAGTGGAGTTGGTAGGGAATGACAGTATGTAGAGATAAAATAATATTGATACTAATCCTCATTTAGAAAGTAACTTCAAATCTCCATCTGACGATTGATATATATACTCGAACTAGAAAGTTCGAGTTACATTTTAAATGAGGATTAGTATGAGGCTGTAGCATAATAAGTATACATTGCCATTTTGAGCGAAACGAAGTATTTGTAACTCTATATTAAACAGTGGAATTGAGATTTTTCTTAGCTCTTAAGCACAAGGCACTATATCGATTCAAATATTTTTTATTAAAACCTCAAAAGCGGCTCTTTTTTATGTAGGGGACGCAATTTTGCGTCCCCTACAGATGGATGTTTAATTCTTTATTCTGAAAGCAGATATGCCTGCATATTTTCCAGTTCTTCCCAATTCTTCTTCAATTCTCAGCAACTGGTTATATTTTTCTACTCTTTCACTTCTACATAGCGAACCTGTTTTTATTTGTCCAGCATTAACAGCAACTGCAAGGTCTGCGATAAAAGTATCGGCAGTTTCACCAGAGCGATGCGAGATAATAGTGGTAAAACTATTTTTCTTGGCTAATTCGATAGTTTTAAGCGTTTCAGAGACAGAGCCGATTTGATTTAACTTAACAAGTATAGAGTTAGCTGCTTTTCTGTCTATTCCGGTCTGAAGTCTGTCTGAATTAGTGACAAATAGATCATCGCCTACAATTTGAACTTTATCTCCAAGCATTTTGGTCATCAATTCAAAACCTTCCCAATCATTTTCAGCAAGCCCATCCTCAATCGAAATAATAGGATATTTGCTACACAGATAAGCATAATAATCAACCATTTCCTTTGATGTCAAAGCTTTATTTTCTGCACTGAGGAGATATTTTCCATTTTCAAAAAAGGAAGAGGCTGCTGGATCAAGAGTGATACCGATGTCTTTTCCGGGTCTATAACCTGCTTTTTCGATAGCTTTGATGATCATTTCGAGCGGTTCTTCATTGTTTTTAAGATTGGGTGCAAAACCACCTTCATCGCCGACACCAGTAGCATGTCCTTCTTTTTTCAGGATAGATTTCAGGGCGTGAAAAATTTCGGTATTCATCTGAATAGCTTGACTGAATGTTTCAGCACCGATAGGCGCTATCATATATTCTTGGAAATCTACAGTATTATCTGCATGTTGTCCGCCATTGATGATATTTGCCATCGGAACAGGTAAAACATGTGCATAAGGACCACCTAGATATTGATAAAGAGGTAATTCCAGCTCATCTGCTGCGGCTCTAGCACAAGCCATCGATACTCCGAGAATAGCATTTGCACCTAGCTTAGCCTTATTTGGAGTGCCATCCATTTCTAACATGATTTGGTCAATTTCAAGCTGTTCTGAAGGTTCATATCCCAATAGAGCTGGGCAAATGATTTTATTTACATTATCTATGGCTTTCAAAACGCTTTTACCATTGAAAATATCTTGATTTCCATCGCGAAGTTCAACTGCCTCGTATTCACCAGTTGAGGCACCACTTGGTACCGCTGCTCTACCAAGTATTCCTGATTCTAAAACTACTTCGACCTCAACTGTTGGATTGCCTCTTGAGTCAAGTATTTGTCTTGCATAAACATCAATTATTTCTGACATTAAGTTATTTCTCCTATATTAAAATTTATATAAAATTGATTTTTCAAAAAATCATCTTATTTCAACATTGATTGTATAGTCTTGATAGAACCTAAAAGCGAAGTTGCTTCATAAGGTAAAACTACTGTCTTGTCACCTTTTTGAATCAATTCGCCAAAAGTATTTATGTATTTCAAAGCTATTTGGTATTCAGCAGGATCCATCTTTGTTTCTTTGACTGCATCTGCAATTCTTCTGATAGCTTCTGCTTCAGCTTCAGCAACCAATAATTTTGACTTAGCTTCACCTTCTGCTCTAGTGATTTGGGCATTTTTAAATCCTTCCGCTTCAAGTATTTTTTCTTGTTTTGTACCCTCAGCTTCGAGGATTTTAGCTTGTTTTGTCCCTTCAGCTTCAAGGATGAGAGCTCTTTTATCTCTTTCAGCCCTCATTTGTTTTTCCATTGCTGCCCTAATTTCTTTTGGAGGATTGATATCTTGCAATTCTACACGATTCACTTTAACGCCCCATTTATCTGTTGCATCGTCCAGAATGTCTCTAAGTTTTGAGTTTATCATGTCTCTGGAGGTCAATGTCCTGTCTAATTCCAGCTCTCCAATCACATTTCTGAGTGTAGTTTGTGTGAGTTTTTCAATAGCTTCAGGCAGATTATTGATTTCATATATAGCTTTATATGGCTCTGAAATCTGAAAATAAAGCAAAGCATTGATTTCAATCACGACATTATCAGCTGTGATGACATTTTGTCTAGCGAAATCATAAACATTTTCTCGCAAATCAAGACGATTTTCAGTCCTGAGTTGAATATACTTGTTTCCTTTGTAGTCTTCTTTGACTGCACGCCAAGTAAAACATCGAAAACTGTCTACGAAAGGCAGTATGATATTCAAACCACTTGATAAAGTTCTCAAGTAGCGACCAAACCTTTCGATAATGATTACTTCTGCTTGTCTCACAATCACAATACCCTTTTTTACGAGTATCAGAACAAAGATCACAAGCACTGCTAATAATAATTGTACTCCTATTTCCATTTAGGTCTCCTTTGAGTGTTTTTCCACTATTACTTTATTACCTTCGAGGCGTAGAACTTTTACTTGTTCTCCTTCTTCGATACTCTCACCTGAGTTCGCAGAGATTGCAGACCACTCCTCGCTTTCTACTTTAACATATCCCTTTTTATCAGTTTGGATACTTTTTGTTACTGTGCCTATTTTTCCTATCAAGGCGTCTACATTACTTGATATTGTCGCATTTGGTTTTAATAAAAAACTTGCGAACCTTTTCATCAACAAAAATGAAATTGTAGTTGATAATGAAAAAATGATTAGTTGGGTCGGCAATCCAGGAAATATTCTTGCAGTTAAACCTGTAACTATAGCACCGACGCCAAAACTAAAAAAATAAAAGCCCGGCGTTATGATTTCGATAATCATAAAAAATATACCTATCGCCAGCCAAATTGCCCATACATCCATTCGTCCTCCTTTTATTATCAGCTAATAAAGTAGATGATATTGTTTTAATAGATTTAGCCTGAATAATATCATTGCTTGTTCAAAAAAAATAATTACCCTGATTTTGTCAACAAATATTTACAAAGCTGTTTTTTATGAATTTTAAACATATATGACCGCAGTCTGAAAAGTCATAATTTAATTAATAATTTCATCAAATCATTAGAACTTTTCAGCCTCAAACATCGCTTCTTTTATCAATATTTTGGACTTTTATCAAGCATAACTATATAATATATGGCACTTTAAGTAGTAATAATAAATTCTGGAACTATATAGGTATCCATTATTTGTTTGAGAAGATAAAAATGAATCGGCAATAACTATTATAAATTTTTATTTGACAAATAGGTATTGATTGAATTTCTTGGCACAAAAAAAATAATTGACATATGATACAAAATATGTTTGAAGTAAAGGAAAAATATGAATTATATTGAAATATCAAAGTCAATAGGAGCGATTGACTCTACATTTTTAAATCGATTCAAAAGTTCTGTAATAAAATATCCTGAGAAGATAGCTGTTGTTTTTGAAGAGAAGAATATATCCTACAAAGAAATAGATGAAATATCTGATAAAATTGCTCTTCAACTTCAAACTCAAGGCATCGGAAAGGGTGATATCGTGCCTATTATTCTCGATAGAGGATATGAGGCAATAGCTGCTATGATAGCTGTGATAAAAACAAATGCTGCTTTTTCCAATATTAGCATTGATTACCCTAAAGAAAGAATTGATTTTATAGTTAATGACACTTCTGCAAAATTGATAATAGATAAAGTGTTTTGGAATAAGATGAAAACATCTTCAAAAAAATCAGAAATCTTATATAAACAATCTTTGCCTTCTGACCCCGCTGTCATTGTTTATACTTCAGGGTCTACTGGTAAACCCAAAGGTGTTATCCTTTCCTACAAAGCGATGAACATGGCGCTTGCACCCAATAAACTCGGTTTAACTGAATCTGAATCTTTTTTATTGATTTCATCTTTGTCCTTTATCGGCGGGATTGTATATGCTCTTTCTCCACTTGGAGCAGGTAAAACACTACATATAACCAATGATTCAATTCGTAGGGATGCACATCAAATCATTGAGTATATAAAAAAACATAAGATTGTTTCTGCTTTTTTCCCACCGCAGATGGCGAGGTTGATTCTGGAATTAGGTGATGGTCTATTAGACATTCTAATAACAGGAAGTGAAAAAGTCAGGTCTTTGTATAGTCAAAAAACTAAGGTGATGAACTCTTGGGGAGCTAGTGAAACATTTGGTCCGGTCACTGCTTTTGAAATAGACCAACCATATCCAGAGGGCGCTCCAATAGGGAAACCTTACGATGGTAGCCGAGTGTATATACTCGATGAAAATAGGAATATATTACCATGTGGACAGGAAGGAGAAATCTGTGTATCTGGTCAAATTGCTGATGGATACATCAACCTCCCAGAGCTTACCGCTGAAAAGTTTATTCAGAATCCAGCTGCCAGAGGTGAACATGATGCCATTCTTTATCGAACAGGCGACCTCGGTTTTTTAAAAGATGATGGAACACTGGTTTATGTCCAAAGAAAAGATTGGATGATTAAGGTCAGTGGTTACCGTATAGAACCGGGTGAAATAGAATCTGTGATGAAAAAATATGCTCCTATCCGTGAAGCTGTGGTAAAAGGTTTTGAAACTAAGACAGGTGATACTATACTTTTTTCTGTTTATACAGCTGATACAAAGGTGGAGCCAAGCATGATAAAAGAAGCTATAAAAAAGCATTTACCAGATTATATGATTCCACAAGTTATGGAACAGCTTGACAACCTACCTCTCAATACCAATGGAAAAATAGACCGTTTGAGTATAAAAGCACCAGATTTTATGCTCCCACAAGTTCCTCCCACATTTATGGAGGGGGTAGGGGGGGGAAATTATAACAATCCCAAAAATCTTGAAACCAAAATATGCTCTCTTTTTGAAAAAATTACTGGAGCAAAAAATGTAAAAGGCTCCGATAATTTCTTTGATTTAGGTGGCACATCTTTGTCAGTTACGCTATTTGTCATCACAGCAGAGAACGAGGGACTTAGAGATAAAAATGGAGATTGTATATCTTACAGTAGCGTATATTTAAACCCCACACCTCGTAGTCTGGCAAATCTCCTTATTTCAGATAATAAGAAAAATATAACTTCGTCAACAAAACTTCAATATGATGATCAATACGATTATACCAAAATAAATGATCTTTTGTCTGAAAATTGTTTAGACAATTTTTTAAAAGGTAAAAAAACTGGTTTGGGAAATGTTCTTTTAACTGGTGCTACAGGATTTCTCGGCATACATATACTTTATGGTCTATTGAATCATACAAAGGGAGAAATAACCTGCCTAGTTCGGAAAAATGATAATATTGATGTAACAGATAGACTAAAAAAACTGTATTTTAATTATTTTGAGGAAATATTAGAAAGTGGCTGTCGATTGAAAATTATCGAAGGTGACATGTTGTCTAAAGAGTTTATTTCAGATAATCAAATCAAAGATATAAATACAGTTATAAATTGTGCAGCCAATGTTGCCCATTTTGTTAGAGATAATAGTGAATTTGATATAAACACAATGGGAGTAAAAAACCTAATCGCATTTTGCCAAAAAAACAAAACTCGGCTCATCCATATTTCTACTATTGGAGTAGCAGGTTTTTCTGTTAGCCCCACTTTGCAAGACATAATGGATGAGACAATGCTTTATTTTGGTCAAAATCTTGAAAATCAATATTTATTCAGTAAATTTATTTCAGAAAGGGAAGTTTTAGAGGCTGTTTCACAAGGTTTAGATGCTAAAATTATGAGGGTAGGCAACCTAATGGGTAGAGCAAAAGATGGTGGTTTCCAAGTAAATGCTCAGTCAAACAGCTTTATAGGCAGATTGAGAGCTTATCACGCTATTGGATGTTTTCCCTTCGATTCGTTTCTTGAACAGGTAGAATTTTCCCCTGTAGGTATCACAGCAGGGGCTATACTTCATTTATCGGGAACACCTGAATCTTGCAGAGTATTCCATGTGTACAACAATAATAAAGTTTTTTTAGGCGATGTAATATTTGCTTTAAAAGATTTAGGTGTCCCAATTGAAATAGTAGAAAATGATGTTTTTGAGAGAGAATTGTCAAAAGCAATGAAAGACTGCAAAAGAGCTGAAAATCTTACTAGTTTAGTTGCCTATTTAAATGCTGCTCAAGGTAAATCAGCAAGTCTTATAGAAGCCAAAAACGATTATACAACACAAGTTTTACTCCGTCTTGGATGGCGTTGGTTTCAAACAGATAAAGAATATTTAAATAAGTTTTTTACTCATTTACTAAGTTTGGGATTATTTAATATTGATAAAACGGAATAAAATTTAATTTTTTCTAAGATATTTCAAAAAAAGAACAATATAGAAAAAATATTTTCATTGACAAAAATCGCTATTTTAATTAATTTGCACTTTTTTATTAAAAAATACATTATAAGGAGTGTAAAACAATGAAATTTAGAATTATTTTGATAGTAGTTCTGATGACAGCAATTATGCTGAATGTGTTCGCAGAGGAGAGTAATATCGTGAAAGTTTTGATGATTACAAGTATGGGTGAAATTGAGCTTGAGCTAAATAGAAACCTTGCTCCTATCACAGTAGACAATTTTGTGGGATTGGCAATGGGAACTCGTGAGTTTCAGGATCCGACCACTAGAGCTATGACCACAGGACATTTTTATGATGGTTTGATTTTTCATAGAGTTATTAAAGACTTTATGATTCAGGGAGGTTGTCCGCTTGGCAATGGAACTGGTGGACCAGGTTTTCGTTTTGAAGATGAGACTTACGAACGCGGCGAGAGGTTGACAGGTCTTGTAGATAGCGATCAAGTTGCTCATGAAGTATATTCACAAATGATTATGCCTTATTTTCAAAGTTTACAAGTTTCAGGCGGAGATCCCAATATGGAATTGTACCAACTTGTAGTATCTTGTAATGAGGCACAAAGTTATGAACCTCTCTTTGGGAAAGATATTTCTTTCTACGAAAATATCACTGGAATGGGTCCCATATACGGTCGCGGACAGTTAAAAGCAACTGTAGATTATGCGACAATCGCAATGGCAAATTCTGGACCAAACACTAATGGTTCACAGTTTTTTATAGTCACCAATAGAGAAGGCACACCTTGGCTGAATGGGAATCATACAGTATTTGGAAGAGTAACACGCGGTATGGATGTCGTTCACGCTATTGAGGATGTTGAAAAAGGAGCCAACGACAGACCAGTGGAAGAGGTTCGCATCATCTCAGTAAGAGTAGTTAATTAGCCTAAAATATTCAATACTATAGGAGGAAAAATGGTTGAAATAAACAATTTACCAAAGATTCAAGAGGCATATTTAAAAGGCAAAATCGTCTTGTTACGCGTTGATCACAATGTAGTTAAAAAAGGCAAAATCTCTGATACATACAGGATTGAAGCCACAATTCCCACGATTTTGCATATACTAAAAAAAGGGGGAAAACCTGTCATTATGACACATATAGGTCGCCCCAAAGATAAACAAACAGGAAACATCAATATTTCCCCCAATGATGATGTCGAGCCAATAGTTGAATATTTAATTCGCAAATATCGGCTCTGTTTTGCCGTTCCAGAATGCCAAAAATGTGGAGATAAAGGATATTTTGGCTTGGATTCATCAATAAATTTTCTTTTAAAAGAACTTAGAGAAGGTAAATTTGATGGCATTTATTTACCTAACACAAGGTTTTTTGCAGGAGAAGAGGACAAAGGAGAATTAAAAAAAACCTTTGGTAAACAATTGGCAGGTATAGCAGACCTTTTTGTCAATGATGCTTTTGGTTCTTGGCAACCGCATGCTTCAACCATCGAACCTGTTGAATATTTACCTTCTTATGCAGGTTTGCTCATGCAAAAAGAAATCAAACATTTGACGGACATTTTCTACGCTAAAAAGCCTTTGACAGCAGTTGTAGCAGGTTCTAAATTTGATACCAAGATCAAACCTCTTCAAGAATTGCTCAAAGTGGCTGATAATTTGATACTCGGTGGAGTGATATACAATGCTTATATAGCTGCAAAATATGGAATTACCATAAAGGGAATATCAGAAGAGAACATGATTATCGCTCGAGATTTTGTGAAAATGGCTGAACAATATCCTAAAAAGGTCATCGAACCTGAATATATTGTAGAATCAGACACTTTAGAGGGAAAATTTGAGGGACAATATAGAACTCATAAAATCTCTGACTTGAAACCCGGCACACAGTTGAACTATATCCTTGATATAGGTAAAGAATCTTTTGAAAATGAAACTTTAAAAGAAACTATCATGAAATCAAAAACATTTTTTGTGAATGCAGTGATGGGACTTACTCCTCATTTTACAGAAGGAACAATAGGGATGTATTCTCTTATAAACCAAAATAAAGAAGCAATGAAACTTTTTGGTGGTGGAGATACTTTGGAAGAATTCAAAAAATTGCTCCCTGAACTTTATTGGAAATGTATTGATGATTTGAAATATTATTTCTTCACAGGTGGTGGAACTATATTGACAGCAATAGAACAAGGTTCACCTTGGAAATTGGATACAATAAAAGCTCTTGTAGAAGTAGGTAATAAAAATAGAGAATTCAGGATGTAATATACATTGAATAAAAAATAAATTGGTTTTTCGGACAACGGGCATTTATGACCGCTGTCCGAGGATACCTCTGCGTTGTTTGTTCCGTAGATGGTCGACTTTTCGGAGAGGGATTAGGATTTTCTTTTCTCTACAGAGTCTGAATCCTTATAGGATAGGTTCTGAAAGGTAACATTAATAGTTCTAAATAAAAAAAGTGGAAAAAACATGAAATCATTTGTCAATTTATTAAAAATAACATTCACATTCATGCTATTTTTCAGTATATATAAACTGAAAGGTGATGTTTCAATGACAGAAAATATGTCACAATTTCATTTAACAGATGAGAGAGTAAGCGATTGGAATATAGCACTAAAATACCTAATGAATGGAAATCAAAGGTTTATTGAAAGCATACCTATAGGCAATGTTCTAAATGAGAGTGAAAAAAATAACTTAATAGATGGTCAAAATCCCTTTGCTGTGGTTTTAACTTGCTCTGATTCTAGAGTTGCTCCTGAAATTTATTTCGACCAAAGGCATGGAGATATTTTTGTGGTGCGAAATGCAGGGAATATATGTGATTCTATAGCTTATGGGTCTATAGAGTATGCCGTAGAACACCTTAGAGCACCTCTGTTATTAGTAGTAGGACATAGCCATTGTGGCGCTGTCTCTGGAGCCTTTGATAACGCACAATTGGGTGGTAATATACAAAAGATTTTAGATATTATTGTTGACCATATTGAGAGTAGCGAAAACCTGGAAGAAGCTATCTTTAAAAATATTTATAAGGTAGTGGAAAACATCAAAAAAAATGAAAGTATAGTCAAACATGAAACTATGGTTATAGGTGCATATTATGATTTAGTAACAGGTTCTGTTAATTTCTTTATTGAATAATGGACAATTCTGAGCAGGGCGAGGAATCTTTATTTTTTGAAATATATAGAGATACAGATTCCTCGCTTTATTCAGAATGACAAAGTAAACCTATTATACAGCTTCTTTGCCAATTTAGAAATCTGCAAAATCGTCGAAGTCCATGTTATCGAGCGGAATTATCGCATCTGGTTTAAATTCGATAGCATTGATAGGTTTATTTGACACCAATGGTTTGCTCAAATTTTTCTTTTTTGGAGCATAATTAAGTGCTGTTACAGGCTTTGTAGTATAAGCCGTTTTCGTACTCTGAGAAATAGTAAATGTGTTTACCATACTTTTCAGTTCAGCAGATTGTCCACCTAGTTGTTCTGCCGCCGCAGCCGATTCTTCTGCATTAGCTGCATTTTGTTGGGTAACTCGATTCATTTCTTGGACACCTGTAGAAATCTGGTTCACTCCGTGTGCTTGCTCATCAGAAGAAGCAGAAATTTCGTTGACAATGCTTTTTACTTTATTGAATTGTTCTTTCATTTCGATAAATGATTTTGTAACTTGTTCAACGATTCTTGAACCCATTTCTGAGTTTCTGATTGCTTCTTCAATAAGAACATTGGTGTTTTTCGCAGCTTCAGCGCTTCTTAAAGCAAGATTTTTAACTTCTTCCGCAACCACAGCAAACCCTTTTCCAGCATCGCCTGCGTGAGCCGCTTCAACAGCAGCATTGAGAGCTAGTAGGTTTGTTTGGAAAGCAATCTCGTCAATAGTTTTCAGTATTTTTCCAGTTTCGTGTGAAGATTTTAAGATTGCATCCATCGCTTTGTTCATTTTTTCCATAGCATCATTCCCAGCATCAACAGCTAAAACAGCCACATCGGCAAGTTTAAGCCCCGACTTTGCATTGTCAGCATTATTGCGGGTTAAGGAATTAATTTGTTCCAGAGAGGAAGATATTTCTTCAAGTGAGGAAGCTTGCTGTGAGGTAGCTTCAGCTAGGGTATGCGATCCAGAGTTAATTTCAGTGGAAGCAGAAGTTATTTGTTCCACAGCCATTTCAACTTGAATTAAAGAATTGTCTAGTTTACTTGCTGCTTGGTTTACATTTTTTGTAAACTCATCAATTTCTCCTTTGTAATTGCTAGTAACTCGTGCTGTCAAATCGCTATTTGCTAACCGATCCATTACTTTCATCACATCATTAATAGGAGTAACTACAGCATCGAGAACATCGTTGATTCCTTTCACGATATCCTGAAAATCGCCTTGGTGCTTATTAATATCAGCACGTTTTTTTAATCGACCTTCAGCTACTTCACTCACCAGCATCACAGTGTCGTCATACATCGATTTTATGCTTCTAACCATATCTTGCATAGCTACCGAAAGGACGCCAGTTTCATCTTTAGAATCAACAGTAATGTTGACTTTGGTATTACCTCTAGCCAGATTATTCGCCACTTCCACACATTTGCTTACCGGTTTTGTTATCATCCCTGTTACCATAAAAGCAAAGAAAAGAGCAATGATCAGAGCTATAGCCAATGAAATAACTACATGAGTAATGCTGTTGTTAGTGAGTTGGTATGTATTATCACCTGCAGCTAACATATAGTTTTCGTTCAGGTCCATAAGTTCAGCCACTTTGTCGATATATTCACCTTGAACCCTTCGAAAATCACCCATGAGCAAATCAAGCATGGCTTCTTGGTTACCAGCTTCGATATAGTCATCCATTTGGTTTGATAAATTTCGGTATTCCACTCGAAGTCTTTGATAATCTGACCAGATAGCTCTACCTTCATTCGAAGTTCCCCATTCATCAATCACTTTTTGATAGGCTTCAGCCGTTTGCCCAGCTCTAATAAAAGTTTCAGCAATTTCATCGCGAGTTGCTCTTAATTCTGCTGGGGTGCCGTAAAGTGGATCAATTTGATAAGAAGCGAGCCAATAGCGTCTGGCAATAACATTCACATTGTCAACAACAGTTGAACTGTATAACAGCTTTGAAAGGTTATTATTCAACATAGCACTATTTGCATCTCTCACATTAATAAATGATGAAATAGAAATTCCTGAGATAATGACCATCGCCACAATGAGTATCCCAAATCCGACCCCGAGTTTCATTCCAATTTTCGCATTTTTAAGCATTTTTTTTTCTCCTTGATTTATATTGTTCATGCTTTATTTTCATATAATCCATTGATGATAAAAGGAATTCCAGATTCCTTTGCATTTTTTTCTATAACCATCAATATTCTTAACCCTGTTGCAGACAGATAGCTTATTTTAGTACAATCTAAATGCACTTCATTTGTCATACCATTTGGTGATTTTTGTGTAGTCTCATCAAAAACTTTTGTTAACATATTCTGCAGAATTAATGCAGCTGATTTATCGAGCTTACCCTCAATTGAGATGACGAGAACCTCGTTATCAATTTTTTTTGTGAATTTCATGGTTATTTAAACTCCACTTTGTAATGAATGAATGAATGAGTGTAATCAAAGTATTCTCATAACAGATTATACAGCACTCATAAAATTCAATCATTAAAAATTTATATCTTTTATATATAGTGTTATTAAAATATAAAAAGGTTGGATTTTTTTTAGTTTTAAAAAGTAGTATATATTACGAGGAAATCGGAGATTTCTGCTACGGATGGGGGAAATCGGAGATTTCTGCTACGGATGAGTGGAAATCGGAGATTTCTGCTACGGATGTGAGGAAATCGGAGATTTCTGCTACGGATGTGAGGAAATCGGAGATTTCTGCTACGGATGTGAGGAAATCGGAGATTTCTGCTACGGATGGTTGAAATCGGAGATTTCTGCTACGGATGAGTGGAAATCGGAGATTTCTGCTACGGATGTGAGGAAATCGGAGATTTCTGCTACGGATGTTTGAAATCGGAGATTTCTGCTACGGATGTGAGGAAATCGGAGATTTCTGCTACGGATGTTTGAAATCGGAGATTTTTGCTACGGATGTGAGGAAATCGGAGATTTCTGCTACGGATGTGAGGAAATCGGAGATTTCTGCTACGGATGTTTGAAATCGGAGATTTCTGCTACGGATGTTTGAAATCGGAGATTTCTGCTACGGATGGATGAAATCGGAGATTTCTGCTACGGATGGTTGAAATCGGAGATTTCTGCTACGGATGGATGAAATCGGAGATTTCTGCTACGGATGGAGGAAATCGGAGATTTCTGCTACGGATGGAGGAAATCGGAGGTTTCTGCTACGGATGGAGGAAATCGGAGATTTCTGCTACGAGGTAAAATGCTTAATTGTGGCTCATATTACATATTGGACAGAGTTTTTTAGAAAATAGTTGACAAATCGTATTAAAAATAAAAACTTGTTCTTTGAGATTCACCTAAGTGAGTGTAAAAGGAGAAAGATGATGAAAATAGTTAAATTGGAAGAATTAGTAGACTTAGCTAAACAGAAGTCCAAAAAGCGATTAGTTGTTGTTTATGTAAATGATCAACATACTCTTGATGCTGTAAATGATGCCGTAGATGCTGGACTTATAGAAGCTACCTTAACAGGTGAAAAAGCAGTCATAGAAAAGATGTGTCTAGACAGCAATTTTGACATCAACAAATTCAATATTATTGAGCAAAGTGACCCTATAGAAGCTGGTTTGCTGTGCTGTGATTTTATCAATCAGGGTAGGGCACAATTGATTATGAAAGGTTCTATCACAACTGATGACTACATGAGATGCCTTTTAAACAAAGAAAGGGGCATCATGGAACCTGGTTCTATGCTCACGCATGTTACTGTGATTGAACATTCTGAATATCCTAAATTAATGATTGTTGGAGATGTAGCAGTGATTCCAGCACCAACATTAGAACAAAAAGAAAAAATCTTGCATTTTCTCATTGATACTGCCCATAAACTCGGAAATGAAGAACCTCTAGTAGCTCTAGTTGCTCCATCAGAAAAACAAACCACAAAAATATCGTCTTCTGCTGATGCAATGGCTCTTGTCGAAAGAGCAAAGAACGGATTTTTTGGAAAAAGTATTATTGATGGACCAATGGGTTTTGATCTCGCTATAGATAAAGAAGCTGTGACTATCAAAGGATATAAAAGTCCCGTAGGCGGAAATGCTGATGTTGTCCTATTTCCCAATATAGAATCTGCAAATGTGTATTATAAAACAGTAACAAAGTTTTTACATGCAGAGGTCGGAGCTATGGTTGTCGGAGCAAAAGTTCCTGCAATACTTTCCTCAAGGGGTGATAGTGCGAAAACAAAACTTTATTCGATAGCTTTGGCAGCAGTTACTACAGATCAGTGATATGAGAAATTAGCAGTGATTTTCCTCATCAAATCAAGGAGAGCAAAATGAAAATATTCCTCGCTTCTGATCATGCAGGATATGAACTGAAAGAGAGTATAAAGAGCTTTTTAAATAATAGATTAACTCTCTCATTTACGAGGAAATCGGAGATTTTTGCTACTGAGGGGAAATCGGAGATTTCTGCTACGGAGATGAAATCGGAGATTTCTGCTACGGAGATGAAATCGGAGATTTCTGCTACGGAGATGAAATCGGAGATTTCTGCTACGGAGATGAAATCGGAGATTTCTGCTACTGAGGGGAAATCGGAGATTTCTGCTACGGAGATGAAATCGGAGATTTCTGCTACTGAGGGGAAATCGGAGATTTCTGCTACTGAGGGGAAATCGGAGATTTCTGCTACTGAGGGGAAATCGGAGATTTCTGCTACGGAGAGGAAATCAATAGAACCGATTAGAACAGAAGTGGGAGAAACTATCGAATTTCACGATTTTGGAGCATATACTTCTGAACCTATTGACTATGTGGATACTGGAATTAGTGCAGCAGAGGCTTTAAAAACGAATTTGGGGAGCGGAAATAGAGTTTTTGGAATTTTGATTTGCGGAACTGGTCAAGGCATGAGTATGATAGCAAATAAAGTGAATGGGATACGCGCTAGCCTTTGCTTAACACCCGAATTTGCAAGACTTGCAAGGCAGCACAACGATGCCAATGTGCTTGTTTTAGCTGGTAGGTTTTTAAATACAGAACAGGCACTTGAAATCTTGACAACCTTTTTAAACGAACCTTTTTCCGATGAAATAAGGCACAAAAATAGAATAGAAAAAATAAATAAATATGAAATGTTACGAGATAAGGAAGAACCTAAAAAAGGCAAAGCGCCCATTCCTATCTTTCTTCGTAAATATTTTAAGTGAGGAAATAATGAAACAAATCCAAAAAAATGACCCTGAATTATATGCAGCATTGCAAGAAGAGCTTGTCAGACAAGAAGATAATCTTGAATTGATAGCATCAGAAAATTATGTATCAAGAGCAGTATTAGAGGCTGCTGGCTCTGTTTTGACTAATAAATATGCAGAAGGCTACCCATATCGCTGGAGCAAGAAAACAGGTGAGGCTAATTACAATCTTTATGGTAGATATTATGGTGGGTGCGAACATGTAGACATCGTCGAAAAACTCGCTATAGAAAGGGCAAAAGAGCTATTTGGTGCTGAACATGCAAATGTGCAGGCTCATTCTGGTTCGCAAGCTAATATGGCAGCTTATTTTTCATTAATTAAACCGGGTGATACTGTATTGAGTCTTGAACTTGCTTGTGGCGGACATCTTACCCATGGTCACCCTCTGAGTTTTTCTGGGCAGTTTTACAAAATAATTCATTATGGAGTTGATAAAGAAACTGAAAAACTTGATTATTCAGTGATCAGAAAGCTCGCTTTAGAGCATAAACCAGCTTTGATTTTGACAGGTGCGTCTGCTTATCCCAGAGCTATCGATTTTGCAAAGTTCAGAGAAATTGCTGATGAAATAGGAGCAAAACTTTTTGTAGATATGGCGCATATAGCTGGACTTGTTGCGACAGGATTGCATCAAAATCCTGTTCCTTTTGCAGATATCGTGACTTCTACCACTCACAAAACACTTAGAGGACCTCGCTCAGGATTGATTCTTTGTAAAAAAGAATATGCTAAAGATGTGGACACCAATGTTTTTCCGGGTATTCAAGGTGGACCCTTAATGCACATCATTGCAGCAAAAGCTGTAGCTTTCAAAGAAGCATTGTCAGAAGATTTTAAAACATATCAAAAACAAGTAATAAAAAATGCCAGTGCCTTAGCTGAAGCTCTCAAAAAAGAGGGTTTTAAACTTGTTTCTGGTGGAACAGACAATCATCTTGTTCTTTTAAATCTTGGAACTGAAGAAGAAGGAGGCATTTCAGGAAAAAAAATGGAAGAACTACTAGATGTAGCAGGTATAACAGTTAATAAAAACACTGTTCCTTATGATTCAAGACCTCCTCTTGTAGCATCAGGAATAAGGATTGGCACACCAGCTATTACAACCCGTGGAATGAAAGAAGCAGAAATGTGTCTGATAGCAAAATTTATCAAAAAGGTGTTTGATAATTCTGAAAATGAAGAAAAACTCTCTGAGGTGAAATCAGAGGTGAGAAATTTGACATCGAAATTTCCTTTATATAAAGATATGATTATGAATTACAAATTATAAATTATAAATTATAAATTATAAATTATAAATTTTTGTGAACGCTGATTACATTGTGATGATAACACTTGGTAACCTACAGCAACGACGAGGATTGTGGAAGATGCACTGAGATAGCTTCTGGGGGATGGGAATCTGTGTTTGGTACCGTTTTCTAATGAAAGAGGTTGTCTCAAAATAAGTTTTCCTTGTCAATATGAGCGAAGTGAAGGAACTGGATATAGAATTGGATTTGAGATCCTTCACTTCGTTCAGAACGACAAAACTCCGTTTATAATAACAAAATTCCATTCAGAATGACAAAATGGGAACCTATTTTCCTGTTATTCAATTCTTTTCTCTACAGGTATGAGTAAATCTGTTTCATAGAAAACTATCAGCCCCATTATTTTACAACTAGTGGTTTATTGTCCCAAATAAAATTATTGACAAAAAAGCTGTTAAAAAATAATTATCGACAAAATTCATAAAAAAGTGAAGTTTTCCTCTAGGTAAATTGTCAAAGGATTTGTATGAATAAAAAATGTATTTTGTTTATTTTAATAAATTTATGGCTTAATGCCTTTCTCTTCTCTAATGAGATTTATACCGTCCAGAGAGGAGATACATTAACTCGAATAGCAACAAGATTTCAGATAAGCGTCAACGACTTGAGAGAAATGAATAATCTCTCAAATGACAATATCAGGGTTGGTCAAAGGCTTGTTGTCAGAAAGTTTACGGGACAAACTCCCATTCATTATACAGTTCGGGCTGGAGATAATCTCACTTCAATAGCCAGAAGTCGAAATACAACAGTTTCACAACTTGTAGAATGGAATAGCCTCCGAAGCAGTAATATTCGGGTTGGACAAAGACTTATTGTTGGTTATGAAGCTCCGAGCAACACCACTCCAACCCAAAATCAACCAGCAGTAAGCACTAGTCAAAGATTTCATATCGTAGAACCGGGTGAAACATTAACCTCAATATCAAGGCATTATGATATTGATGTTATTTATTTAGTTGAATATAATAGACTCACGGGATTTACGATTTATCCGGGGCAAAGAATATGGCTTGAAGATGGTCATGTCACTATTGATGTTTCAGAAAACTTACCTCCGATAGTTCAACAAACACCAACAGTTGCGAGTTCTAACAGGTCTGTTACGCATACAGTAAGGCGCGGAGAAAATCTTTTCAGAATAGCCTTGCAATATGGTGTAAGTGTTGAAGATTTAAGAAGATGGAATAGGCTCTCTAACACCAATATAAGAGTTGGACAAATATTAAATATAATGGAACCCTCAAATGTCGCTAACCTTAATGTAGATAGAAATGTAGCACCCCTACCTGTAGCAGCTGGTAGAGCGATTTTACCCGTTGGACATGTAAATATATTATCAGAATTTGGAGTTCGCGGTGGAATGATGCACCAAGGTATAGATTTAGGTGGAAGTCCGGGTTCGCATATTTTTGCTGTTTTACCGGGAGTAGTGGCATTTTCTGGAGTGCAACGAGGTTTTGGCAATGTAGTGATCTTAGAACATGCCAACAATATAATGACTGTATATGCTCATAATGAGTCTAATCTTGTTTCAGTAGGTGAGCGAGTCGATCAAGGTCAAATAATAGCCACAATAGGTAATACAGGAAACGCAAACGCATATCATGTTCATTTTGAGTATAGAGTAAGAGGAATAGCTCGCAATCCGAGAGAATTATTGAGGTTTTAGAAAGTTTTATGGAAATATCCAAAAAAGTCCAGTTTTTTTATATAATTCTGATTTTTTCCTTTTTTTACAAGCAAGAATAATCATCAATTAAACATCCTTTTTTCCTTTACAGAATAATGATTTTAAATAAAATAATATGGTTTTTTAAAAAGCTCTTGACAAAAAAGAGGTTGTGAAAAAAATAACATCGATGTAAAATCAAAATAATTGATAAATAATAAAAAAAATATGGAGGTACCATGAAAAACTTACAAAGAGTAGTGGTAATTGCTTTGCTAATCGTAGCATTAGCTTTAGTAGCCTGTGCACCAAAGCCACCTCCTGTCAGCCAAAATCAATTCAATGAAGCTAGACAGGAAACTTTGGATGCCGAACAAAGAGTGTTAGCACTCGAAAGAGAAAAGAGCCAGCTTGAGACTGAAATCATGCAGAGACAGGCATTGCGCGATGTCTTGTTAGAAATGGTCGATGAGATGGAATAAGGAAGGAGAAAGATGAGAAAATTTACTTTATTTATTGTTTTAGTTATTTTTATTTTCCCTTTGTTCCTACATGGCTTTACTTACCTGAGCGATTCTGAATACAGAGCATTGAGTTCGGGCGAAAGAAGGGAATATATTGCAGCATTAGAAGTCGAAATGTCATCAATGCAAAGAAGAAGAGCAGATGCAATGGCATCAAGCATGTTGCTAGAAATGGAAATTGAAGAAACTAGAGGTCATTTGAGCGAAATGAACGAAGAAATAGCTGAGCTTATGGCTATTCTCGGCATTACAGAAGAAACCTTAGCAGCTACTCGCGCAAGACTTCGTTACTATCAAGACCAATTAACCAACTGGGAAAGAATGAGCGATAACGAATTATGGAGAAATGCGAGAGCATTTACCGAACTTCGTGAAGATTACTATGGAACACGCCAAACTCGTGAAGCTCGCCTTCCAGAATTTCAAAGAGATATTACTGAGTTAAATCGCAGATTTACAGCAGTAGGCGAATCTGTAGATAGAGCTAGAAGAACCTCTGGTTATTATGAAGACAGCTACACTGTTCAAAGAGGTGATTCTTTGTCAAGAATAGCTGGTTATGACTTCATCTACAACGATTCAACAAGATGGCCAATTATCTTCAGAGCCAATCGTGACCAAATTTCAAACCCAAATCTCATTCACCCTGGTCAAAACCTCAGAATTCCAAGAGGTCAACCTACCACTTGGCGCGTATGGCGTGGTGAGTCACTTTGGAGAATAGCTCAATATCCTGAAGTTTATGGAACTGGAACAAGATGGCCTGTTATCTACAGAGCCAATCAAGACCAAATCAGAGACCCAAATTTGATATTCCCAGACCAAATTCTTGTGATTCCAAGAGATGGGGACTAGTTTTTCTTTAAACTAATAAAAAAAAGCCTCTTATTTAAGAGGCTTTTTTTTTATATCCATAAATAATAAAATCCGATAATAGCATTTATCTTTTACATTGGGCATGATAATGTAGGTGCAACCTCACAATGACGACAAGGGTGACCTCGCTTTCTACAAAGCCAATTTTCCTACAGAAAATAAGGTTGTATTGTTCATTGAATTAGATAGAAATTAGGTTTTATGATATTCCGGCGGTATAATGTTTTGTATTATGCATATTTCCTATCGGAAAAAAATATGTGTTGGGGGGCATTGTTTTCTACCAAGCCATAATTCCTAAGCGGAATAATCTAGGAG
>Ga0099364_10001886_pt1 | contig 33896 bp, 32 predicted proteins | sample TergutTh196P3_FD_73070 | JGI IMG/M metagenome (GOLD analysis project Ga0099364, IMG submission 73070) | Microcerotermes parvus P3 segment gut microbial communities from Pointe-Noire, Republic of the Congo - Th196 P3 | ecosystem: Host-associated > Arthropoda: Insects > Digestive system > Gut ... | reverse complement strand
ATAGTAGCGGATCGTGCGGAGCTTGAGGAACCCTGAAAAGGGTTCGCTCAAGTCCGCAGAGTAAAACAAAACGGCATCGGTCGTGCGGGAACAAATTCTTTAAGGTGTTCATTGTTTGGCTTAGTTTCAGTTTTGCTCAAGCACTTATAAATTCATTCAAAATCTCGTCAAGGTGGCGGACATCAATGGGCTTGGAGAGAAAGCCGTCAAAACCTTTTTCTTTGAACATCTCGGCATTCCCGGCAAGGGCATTGGCTGTGAGAGCTACGATTACACCGGTATATCCCATGGAACGCAGTTTTTGAGTTGCTTCTATTCCGTCCATTTGCGGCATCATGTGATCCATAAAAATTATGTCATAGACACTGCCGGATTCAACTTTTTCCAGCGCCTCAAATCCGCTGATTGCCTTGTCTATTTGAAGGTCATAAGCCGCTAACAAGCCTTCTGCGACAAATAAATTTGTTTCTAAATCGTCTACGATCAACACTTTTCCATGAGGCATGGATTTTCGGCTTAAAAGCAAATCGGTATGCTTGTCTGCCGAGAATGTAAAGTTTTGCAATTGCCGGGCAAGCTCATATCCCACGGCTTCGTACTTTACTGCTTTTTGTTTTATCCTTACTGTAAAGCTACTCCCTTTGCCAACTTCGCTCTTTACTTTTATGGTTCCGCCCATCAATTCAACAAGGTTCTTGGTAATGGCAAGCCCTATGCCTGTCCCTTCGGTTGCCCTGTTCGCATTAATGTTAAAACGCAGGTACTGTGAAAAAAGTTTATGCAGGTTCTCTTCCGATATGCCCTGACCTGTATCTTCAACAATAAAACGCAGAACTACATTTAACGATTCTTCAGAATCAGATGTATGCACAGAATGTCTTACAGACAGTTTTACAAAACCTTTTTCCGTATATTTAATGGCATTTGAAAGCAGATTGTTTAATATCTGTTTTATCCTAAGTTCATCGCCTATGAGTTTTAAGGGAATGTCTTCGTTTATATCAAGGATAAAATCAATCGGTTTTGAGCCAATCCTGACTCTGTTTAACTGCACTGCATCATTGATAAGGCTTGGCATATTGTATTCAAGCGGGTTAATTTCCATCTTCCCTGTTTCAATTTTTGACAAGTCAAGAACATCATTAATTATTCCCAGCAGGCTTTTGCCGGACTGGTGAATTTTTTCCAGGGCATCGGCGTTTTCAGCCGTCTGCCCGCCTTTTTGCATTTGTATTTGGGCAATTCCCAGAATAGCGTTTAAGGGAGTGCGAATTTCATGCGACATTGTCGCCAGAAAAGTGCTTTTGGCTTTATTGGCTTCTTCCGCATTATAGGCAAGTTCGGAAATTATCTTGATATTTTCCTTTTCTTTTCTAACCATTTCCTGCAGTTCATGCCTCTGTTTCCAAACTCTGTACCTTAACCTGTCATTTATATAGTTAAGCACAAGGCTGGTCACAAGCCCAACCAGTAAATCATTAAACGAATACTGAAAACCAGAAGCATTAAAATCAAGGCCCAAATAATACCCCGTAATCAAAAATATGATAAACGAAGTTATTGTAAAAAAAGTTTTAATTTTTAATGAGAAGGGTGCTAATATCAGTATCATTATAATAAATAAATAGCCGCCAATATAAGATGCAGCGTCTTTAGGGCCGGCTGTTGCAGTTACCAAAGATGTTGCTATATATAAGTACCCTACAAACACCATTAAAAGAGATGAAGGTTTGTTACGGAATTTTTTCGTAAACCTGAGCAGGATTAAACAGATGCTAAGGAGGCTTAAACCCAATCTTATGCCAAGCGCCAGAAAGGGAAACTGATGCAGTAAAAAATCATGCCGTATATAAGGAAGCCATACAACAATGCCCAAAAAAACAGTAAAGTACAGTTTTCCTGATTCAAAGATTAATTCTTCTTTGTACGTTTCTTTGACTTTATTGTCTCCGTGCGCTCCGAAACGTTCCTTGAATCTTTGAATTATATTCTTTATTTTCTTAGCCATTATACCTATAATATACACTTTTTTCACTTTATTGCCAACTCCGGTTATGATATACTACAAAAAACCTTGACTAAATAGCATTTTTGGCAAAAAATAATACAAAATATGAGAAATAAACTTTTTTTTAATTTTTGCATTTTACCCCTCTTCATTATACTCACCGGATGCGGATATTTCCAAAATTCAAAAGGGGATGCCGCTTCAAAAGACCGCAGAGGCGTATCAATGAGCCAAATCTCGTTTAGGGATATTCCCGGTATTACAGAAGAAGAAATACAAGCCATTGAGGAACTAAAGAAACAAAATGATTCTTTTATATACGGAATGAATCCAAGTACCGAAGCTTTTGAAGAAATCTCGGGCGTGCGCGGTTTTGCCGCATTGTTTTGCGAATGGCTGACAAAGCTGTTTGGCATACCGTTCATTCCCAAGATTTATGAATGGGGGGATCTGGTTGCAGGGCTTGAAAGCATGGAAATTGGATTCACAGGCGAACTGACTGCAAATGATGAACGCAGAAAAACTTATTGGATGACAAGTCCTATAGCAAAAAGATCGATTAAATATATTCAAATGAAGGACAGCGCTCCGATTCATATTATTGTTACTTCATCAAATAACCCGCGTTATGCGTTTCTTGACGGCACAGTTACTGTAGATTATGTCGAAAGATTTACCCGCTACAGCTTTGATACAGTCTTTGTAGACAACTATGAAGCGGCGTACAGCTTGCTTAAAAACGGGCAGGCGGATGCATTTTTTGATGACAGCAGCATGGAAGCGGTTTTTGACACATTTGATGATGTGTTCTCAGGCGATTTTGTCCCGGTTATAGGTATGCCGGTTTCCCTGTCAACACAAAACCCTTTGCTTGCCCCTATCATTTCTGCTGTGCAAAAGTTACTTGAAAACGGCGCGGAAGATTATCTAATACATCTTTATGAACTTGGAAGGCAGGAACACAGAAGGCACAGGCTATATGTCAGACTCAATGAAGAGGAGCGTGAATTTATCCGCAAAAGCCCTTTGATTCCCTTTGCAGCGGAACACTTTAATTATCCTATAAGTTTTTATCACAGCAATGAAAAGAAATGGCAGGGCATATACTTTGACATACTTGATGAATTATCAGCCCTTACCGGATTGCACTTTGAACTTGCCAACGATGAATCTGCCATCTTTCCTGATTTACTTTCAATGCTGGAAAATGGGGATGTTTATATTATTTCAGAACTCCTTCAGTCAGAGGCAAGGATAGGGCGTTTCCTTTGGCCATTGATCCCGACCATAACAAATAACTATGCGCTTCTCTCTAAAGCAGAAACTCCCAATGCCACTCTTAATGAAATATTAAATATGAAAGTGGGCATACCCAGGGCAACTGCTTTTGCTGATTTATTTTACTCGTGGTTTCCCCTTCATGAGAATGTCATTGAATATGACAGCTCCCCCGAAGCTTTTTCTGCATTAGACAAAGGAGATATTGACTTGGTAATGTCAAGCCAGCTTAGGCTGCTTTCACTTACAAACTATTATGAGCTTTCGGGGTACAAAGCCAACATGATTTTTTCTCAAGCTGCAGAATCATTTATTGGCTTTAACAGGGATCAGGAGGTGCTGCGCTCCATTGTTGACAAGGCGTTTTATCTTATCGATGTAACAGGAATAGCCTCAAGATGGGCAAGCGTTACCTTTGATTATCAGACAAGGCTGCTGCATACCCAGCGACCCTGGTTTATCGGCGCAATAGCCCTTGCCTTGATGGTCATTTCCCTAACGACTGTTCTTTTTATCAAAAACAGCCGTGCCAGAAAACAGCTTGACATACTTGTACAAAAACGGACAAACCAATTGGAGATAGCGATAGAAGCCGCCCGTACCGCCAACAAGTCAAAATCGGCTTTCCTTGCCAATATGAGCCATGAGATACGCACCCCGATGAACACGATTTTTGGCGTAACCGAAATCATGATGCAAAACGAATCAATCCCTGAAGAAGTAGAAAAAGGCTTGATAAAAATACACAATTCCAGCGATATGCTCATGGGCATCATCAATGATATTCTGGACTTTTCAAAAATAGAGGCCGGCAAGCTGGATATAAAACCATATCAGTATTATGTCGCCAGCCTTATAAAAGATTCCATTCAACTGAACATGATGCGGATAGGCGACAAGCCGATTAAATTTGAAGTAATGGTTGACGAAAATATCCCTGCAAAATTAATCGGCGATGAGCTTCGCATTAAGCAGGTTTTAAACAATTTATTAAGCAATGCATTTAAATATACCGAAAAGGGCAAAGTTACTTTGTCGGTGTACTCCCACCCCGTTAACAGCAATGAGGAAGAAGGCAACGAAATAATGCTTATTATAAGCATTAGGGATACAGGCCACGGCATGACACAGGAACAATTGGATAAATTGTTTGATGAATATTCCCGCTTTAACGATGAATTCAACCGCAGCATAGAAGGCACAGGTTTGGGCCTGTCCATTACGCAGCATTTGATAAATCTTATGCATGGCAGGATTCATGTAGAAAGCAAGCCAGGAGCCGGTTCTATCTTTTCTGTAAGCCTTAAACAGGGCAAGACAGACTCTGAAGTTTTGGGCAAGGAAGTGGCGGCAAACCTTCAGGTTAATAAACTGGAAAAGTTCAGCAAAAATGATATTATAAACAATAAAAGAACCCGGATTTCACGCGATCCAATGCCCTACGGAAAAGTTTTAGTAGTTGATGATGTGGAGGCCAACCTGTATGTTGCAGAAGGACTTTTAAAACCATATAAACTAAAGATAGAAACTGTCATGAGCGGTTTTGCCGCAATAGATAAAATAAAGGCCTCGAATGAATACGACATTATATTTATGGACCACATGATGCCTAAGATGGACGGCATTGAAACGGTTAGACGTATACGCGAAATGGAATATACAGCGCCTATTGTCGCATTGACGGCTAACGCGGTGGCAGGGCAGTCGGATATTTTTTTACAGAACGGCTTTGACGATTTTATTTCCAAACCTATAGACATACGCCATCTTAATACTCTCCTTAATAAACTGGTACGCGACAGGCAGCCCCCCGAAGTAATAGAAGCCGCAAAAAAACAATTACAAGGCGCTTCGCAAACAGAATCGGTAATGAAAAATGAAGCCAACGGAACAGACATTCTCGCAATGAATCTGCTCGAAATGAACATTTTCGGAATGAACATTTCGCAGGGGGTTGATAAATTTGAAGGCGATACGGAAATATATCTGAAAGTCCTGCGTTCGTATACAAACAGCATACATTCCATGTTTAACACGCTGGAAAATGTAAACGAAGAAACAATAAATGAATACCGGATAGCCGTTCACAGCATAAAAGGGACAAGTTTGGATATATTTGCAGATTCTGTAGGAAAAAAAGCAAAAGAACTTGAAGATGCTGCCAAAGAAAAAAACCTTGGCTTTATTGAAAATGAAAACCCTGCCTTTATTGAAAATGTAAAAAACCTTGTTTACAAAATTGAGGAAATGCTTTCTGTTTTTGATACTCAAAATACAAAGCCCAAAAAAGACAAGATAGACAAAGACCTGCTTGTAAAACTTCATGGCTTTAGCCAAAATTACGATATGGACGGGGTAGACGAGGTAATGGAAAAAATAGAAAAATATCAATATGAATCCGATGCCGAACTGTATGCATGGCTTAGGAAAAATGTAGATGTAGTAGATTTTAACAGCATTGCTGAAAAACTTGGAGAAATATTATGAACGAGAACAGAAAAAAAATTTTCCTGATTGACGATACCGAATTCAGCCTTGTAAGGACAAAACAGTTTCTTAAGGATTATTATACGGTTTACACTCTGGATTCTGCTTCAAAAATGTTTGAACTTTTACAAAATGTAACGCCGGATTTAATACTTTTGGATATTGAAATGCCAGGAATGGACGGATATTTAGCCCTTGAAAAATTAAAAACCGATGAACGGTATACTGAAATACCGGTAATTTTTCTGTCAGGGAAATACGATGAAGAAAGCATTATTAAAGGCCTTGGCCTTGGAGCAGTTGATCATATAATTAAACCGTATACGCCTAAAGATTTGCTTGCCAGTATCTCCGCAAATTTAACCCCTGTTATAGATAATGAAAATTTTATAATGGACAGGGACACAAATGTCAGCAAAAAAATAAGCATACTTGCTATTGACGATTCCCCTTCTATGTTAAGATCGATACACTTTGCCTTACATAATAAGTATAAGGTTCATTTACTGCAAAAACCGGAGAATTTGAATAAAGTTTTAAAGGGAGGGATAAAGCCTGATTTATTTTTACTTGACTATAATATGCCTGAAACTAACGGTTTTGAAGTTGTTAAAATAATACGGGAAATTCCTGAATATGAAAAAGCGCCGATTATTCTTTTAACTTCGGAAAGCTCTACCGATCATTTAAACGAAGCGATAAACCTTGGAATTAACGAATATATAGTAAAACCATTTAAACCAAACATTTTACGTGAAAAAATTTCAAAATGCCTTGCCACCCGGCTTGACATAACTAATTAAAAAATATAATGTATGAAATATAAGATTTTATATAAGCGGCCTTGGTGGAACTGGTAGACACGCCAGCTTGAGGTGCTGGTGCCGAGAGGTATGGAAGTTCAAGTCTTCTAGGCCGCAGCTTATTTAATCATTATGCAAAAGTTATGTGCAATTATGTTTTAATTTTTGCCTGTTTTTTGAATATTTGTATAATCGCTGTTATTTTTTTTCTGTCATCTTCGCTTAATAATTTGAAATTTTGTATTAATCCTCTAATTTCAGAGCTAATGATTGGTTTTTCCATGCAGTTTTCATCGCCCAATACCAGATATTCTACTGTAACTCCCAGCGCTTTTGCTATTTTTACAGCAACATCCACAGTCGGCATACGTTCCCTTACATTAAGATAATTATCAAGAGTGTGCCGGCTAATTCCCGTTTTTTCGGCCAGTTCTTTAACCAGCATATCCTGGTAAGACAATTCAGATTTTAAATTTTCCTTGAATCCCATTTAATAAAGCATAAGCCATACGGCATAATATACACTTGACATTATTCACTTATGCTGTATATTATATCATTAATTATGCTATATAGCATGATAACTTATGTGTTTTATTAAATAAAAGGGGTTTATATTGAATAAAAAAATTGGAATGTGCTCTTCACTAATAACTCTTTTTTCAACATTGTTTTATTGCCTGATTTTACTGTTTAGCACATTATTTGATAATAATATTTTAAATAGAGGTATTTATTTTTTAAGTTTTATTATTGGATTTGGTTTTATCTTCATGATTTACTCGTATTGCGTATATATGAAACATGAAGATAAGATATTCGGTCTTGTATCACTGGTTATTTCAATAATGCATTGTATTTTATTTTGCTTGATTAATCATATTCAGTATTTTGAATTAACTGTTGATACAATTTATAGAAAATCATTTTTTAATATACAAATGTTTGGTTATGTACTTATGTCTATGTCAACAATTTTTATCGGGTTAACATTACCCAAAAAAAACAAAACAGATTCTTTATTAAAAAATTTATTAATTGCACATTCCGTGTTTGGATTATATTTTATTGTGGTTTTATTTGGTATGCTGTTTAATATTAATGATTTTTTTAATAATAATACTATATTGATAATACAATGCTTTTGGTGTTTATATCTTTCGATTATTAGCATTTTATCATTTATTCATTTTAAAAATAAACAATAATTACTTCATCGCCTTAATTATCATAACATCTCCCAAACCGAGTACTTTTACAGCTTTATCGGCTATAAATTTAATTGGCAGGGGGGCAGTGCCGCAAGCAAGGCCGCCCCAGGTATATATGCCTTCAATTTTAAAACCTTCAGTTTTTAGCAGCTTTTTTATTGTGCCTTTTGAAAACAAATACAAATGATCAAAAATGGCAGAACGCCACTTGCCGCCGAAAAACCATGCCTGAAAACTGCTGATATTAGGCGTGGTCATTAACAGGAAGCCGCCCGGCCTTAATACCCGCCATGATTCGCGGATTATCCCCCGGGGATCGTTAATATGCTCCAAAAAATGCGAGGCATGAACCAGATCAAAAGATTCATCGGGGAAACGGCAATCAGCAAATTGCCGGCAATGAATATCAAGGCCTCTTTTTTTTGCATATTCCGCAGACGGCGAAATCTCCACGCCTGTAGTTTTCCAGCCGCGTTTTTTTAAGAAAGCAAGCAAAGAACCTGTAGCGCAGCCGAGGTCCAATACGCTTGGGGCTTTAACTTTTTTAAATAATCTTCTTTCTATTTTTTCAAAACCTGCATCAGAGAGGGCAAGTTTTTGCAGGCTAAGAAAGGCATCTTCATTTTCAAGTTCATAGGAAAAATATTCATTGCCGTGCAGGACACTGTAACGGTTTTCTACTTCTTTAGAATTTGGCTGAGGGTTTATCTGAACCAGGCCGCACAAAGAACATTTTACATAAACAAAGCCTTCACAAAAAAGCAAGGGATTAAATTTTTTGCCGGCGCAAATATTACATGGAAGGCTGCTTAAGTTTTCATTTTTAACAGGAGTTGACCAGGTTTTGACTGTAGGCATTATTCAACATTCAATCTCGTTAATGTGCTTCGGGAATTTCCTGAAATATCCATTGCGATAATTTCAAGCATCACAAGCCCGCGTATTAACTGAACTTCTGCCGCTTCAAAACCGGGGAAAGCCTCGTAAATATTTTTTACCGGCCAAAGCCCGTTCCTGTTCACCATTAAAGTTCCGTCCACCGCGCTTATGGTATCCAAAGTAAGGGTGCCGGCTTCCTCACCGTTCACCGAACAAATAATTCTGTAAGGTGCAAGCTGGGTTCTTCTTGTTTCTGATAATGTGTCAAAAATATTAACTCTTATTTTATACATTCCCTGGCTTAAATTCCTTAAGCCCGAAGTTTCCATAAGCCTGCCGCTTGCATTAAATAATTGAATTCCCGATATTTGCGGGGGAACAGAATCTTCAAAATGAGTAATTATCAAAGACGGATTTACCCAACGTCTTTCCCTGTAATCGTATAAAATAAAATAAAGGCCGCTGCTGCCCGAAAAACCAGAAGTGCCAAGTGATGCAATTTCACTGCCTTTTGCAACAGAGCTTTGTTCTGTCAGGCTGCCCTCTTCATAACGGCTGTAAATGCTTAAAAGGCCGTTGCCGTGATCAACTGCGCTCCAGTTGCCAAGGGGGGAAGGCACGCGGTTTGCTTTTTCTTTGCCTGTAATTGAAAAAACAATTTCTCCCCCTTCAACAGCTTTTATCCCCCCCTCCCCTTCAAAAACAGTTCCCAAAACCGGCCTGCCTTTATTGTTAAAACCAAAATTTTGAACAAGGACAGCATCTTCCCCCACAGGCCATTCCATAGCCCCAAGACCGCTGTTAAAAAAAACAAATAATATTATTAAAAATACCTTCAATTGTCCCCCCTCACTTACTTAGAATGTCAAACGCAATTAAGGATTGCCCGCCGCCGACTAGTAAACAGGAACCTTTCCTGCCTAAAAACGATCCTTCACTTTTAAAAGGAGCGTTTAATACAACCCTGTCCGGCAGCCTAATTTCTATAAGTTTTTTAAAATTATCTTCAAGGGAAATTACGGCAAAAACCTGTCCGTTGCCGCCGTGCTTATCAATTGCAGTAATATCCCCTTCTAATTTTACTTTTTCAGTTTTTCTTGAACCTGCCTTGTAAAAACCCAGCCCGTCAGACCTTTCAAAAAGAACCCATTGATCATCTTCGATAAATTCTACATGAACAGGGCGGCGGAACCCCTCATCAAGAAATTCATGGTACACTACCTTATAACCTCCGCCTGTTCTGTCAGCATCAAGATAAAGGAAACGCTGCCTTTCAATCCCCGATATAACAGCAATCCCTCTGCCGTCACTGGAAATAGCGCAGCCTGCTATAATCGGATAACGGGAACCGTCCGGTTTGAATGAAAATATTTGTTTTCCGTTTTTATCCAATATACTTATTACGCCGTCAAGCGAGCCGATTAAAAAAAGCCCGGCAGCGGCATCTGCACAGGTAATTATAGATGCCGCCTCATGCACCCAAAGAATATTTCCCAGGCTGTTAATTTCTGTAATTGCATTTTGCTCGCTGCTTATTATAAAACTTCTTCCGTCAATAAAAAAAGGATAACCTCGCGGATCATCAATTTCTGCAAGAACTGTGCCGTCATTCCCGTAAATAAATATTTGCTGCGGCTCGGCATCATATTCTGTCCAGCGGTCTTCCGACATGGATATATTTTTATTTATTTCTTTGTTAATAAAAAAATTTCCAACGCTGCTTATATAGCCAAAACGGTTTCCCAGACTAAAAGGGAATAGAAAATAATCGTTATTAACAAATTCATTTTCGAACAGTACCGGCTCTTCGGACTCTGTAGAATTTATCCACCTTGGAATTAACACTGTTTCTTGAGTAACAGGCCTTGATGCAATAAAAAAATAAAGGGTAAATAAAACAACCCACAAAACAATCCAAATATTAATTTTTTTCTTCACAAATAAATACTACAATTAAATGCCCTTAAATACAATACATCATAGAGCACCCCTTGACCTTAGTTTCGGTATAATGTGAAATAAAGGTATGAAAGTTGGAATTATAGGCGCTACAGGTTATGCAGGCGCCGAACTGGTCAGGCTGCTTCTTTCGCATCCGAAAATTGATGAACTTTTTTTGTCTTCGCTAAGTTTTGAAGGCGAAAATTACGAAAGCATATACCCTAATTTTATCAAGCGTATTTCCGGGCCGCTTCTTAATGCAAAAGAAGCCGTCTCTAAATCGGACATTGTTTTTTCAGCGCTGCCCCACGGCGCAGGCGAAGATACCATCAAGGCCGCTGTTGAAAAAGGAATTCCCTGCATAGATCTTTCCGCGGATTTTCGTTTTGGCGAAGATGAAGGGACATTCAAAGAATGGTACGGGAAACCCTACACCTACCCTGAACTTAGAAAATATTCCGTATACGGCCTGCCGGAATTATACCGGGCGGAAATTCAAAAACTTGCCCTGTCAAAACCCCTTATTATAGCAAATCCAGGGTGTTACCCTACAGGGGCGGCGTTGGGAATCTGCCCTGCCCTTGCAAAAGGAATTGCAGCATCATCAACTACGATTATAGTTGATGCCGCTTCGGGAACCACGGGCGGGGGGCGCGAGCCGTCACGGGCCTTTCATTACCCTGAATGTTCAGACAACATAGCCCCTTATAAAATCGGCTGCCACAGGCATTCTCCCGAAATTGCCCGTTATGCAAGCGCAATAGCCGCCATTAATAAGAGGCCCGCCCCTAAGATAATATTTACCCCTCACCTTGTCCCTATGAACAGGGGCATACTCAGTACAATTTATATTCCTTTGGCAGAAGAATTCCAAAATAAGCTCTCTGAAATTCATAAAATTTATGAAGAATATTATAAAAACGAGGGGTTTATTCGAATTCTTCCTCTGGGCATGACTGCTTCAAGCAACCGTGTCAGACATTCCAATTATTGCGATATATCGATTCACCTTGATTACTACGGAACCTCATTAATAGTTATAAGCGCAATTGATAATATGCTAAAAGGGGCATCAGGGCAGGCTGTCCAGAATATGAATATCATCCTTGGTTTTGATGAAAAAACAGGGCTTGAAATGATCCCTATAATGTTTTAATATTAAAATAGATGTGTTTATAAGCCAAACCTGCTTGACATTTTTGGCAATTATGTAAATAATAATATTAATGTGGGAGAAAAAATGAAGTACAAGACCTTGTTTATAAATAAAGAGTTAGCAAAATGAAAAAATACCTTGAATCTGTTAACCTTATAAATATCAGTGAAGCCATTGATGAACATCCTGAATTGTCAGAAAACCCAAATAACAGAAACTTATTTTCATCAAAAATTTTACGGAATATTAAAGGCATAATTTTTGATTTTGACGGCACATTATTTGACAATGCAAAAATCCCCTTATATATGATCCTGGCTTGCCCGCATGACATTATGCGGTTGTGGAAAGAACGCAAAGTACGCAAACAATTTGCAAGCTGCGATTATTTGTACCCCGAAAAATATTTTCGTGTGTTTTTTACAGCAATGGGAAAAGCCTGCTACAGGCCTGCCGAAAAAATCAGGCATTGGTATTTTAACCGTTTTATGCCCAGAATGATCCGTGTTGTAAAAAGACATTATATGCCGCGTCCCGGCGCTCAGGAACTGTTCCATTTGTTTGATGAAACTACACCCGGGCAGCAAAACAGGCCAAAAGTTGCAGTTTATTCCGATTATCCTTTTTTGAAAGAACGCCTGCAAGCGCTTGGTTTGGAAGCAGGTCAAAATGTACGTCTTTACGGCCCTGACTGCTTTGGCGCTCAAAAGCCGGCGGCAAGGCCCTTCCTTAGCATAGCCTATGACATGGGAATATCGCCGCAGGAAGTTCTTGTGGTCGGAGACAGGGAAGAAACAGACGGCCTTGGAGCTTTCAGGGCAGGGATGCGTTTCTTCTGTCTTGAAACCGGACACAGGCGCCATTATAACATGGACCCTTACCGCAAGCTGCACAGGGACGACCTTCAAGGCCCTTCTCTTATAATGTACGCCGGCAGATGGGATGATTTATATAAATTACTCATAGAAAAATACGGTAAAAATACTTAAAGTCCGCTAATTACCGTTATTCGCAATCTTAGTATTCTCCCCCACGCCTTGCGTCCCCTACCCAGTATTGCAAACCTGAATAACCGCAAACAATGAACACCTGAAACATGTTTATGGCACGACCGATACCGTACAGTAAGCCCCCACGCCTTGCGCCCCCACCAGCAATGCAGACCTGAAATAATTTGCAAAGATTAATAGTAGCAATGAATACCCAATAATGGGGAACTTGAGTGGCAGATGAAAAAATCGTGCTTGCATGATTTTTTCATTTGACGAGCCTCACAGTAAACCTCTTTAGGGTATTCATTGCTAGGTGTTCATTGTTTGGCTTTAGTTCAGTTTTGCAAGAGCAACTTCTGCCAATTGTATTGTTGTGGTGATGGTGTATTCTGTTTCATATTCACACGAGCTTATTCGTTTTGTTTTTTCTGCGGCATTTTTGAAATCAACATTTACTTTTTTTGTCAGGAATAAACCATTTTCTCCCCCGTCTATATCTTCAATATAAACAGGTGCAATATTATCTCTAAACCCATTGCTTTTGCCAGTCAATGTAAACCCTCCATTCGTATTGCTTATTACAAAGGTCTCTGGCCCCCAATAATATTCTGGCTTAGGGCCAAAGGCATTTTCATTCCACTCTGCCGGAGAATATCCTACCCGTATACCTGCTACGGGTTTCCCTGTCGCTTCATTTACCACTGCGCCTTTTATTGTAAAAACAGCAGGAGGAGCTGCGTATTCAGGACAAGCAAAACAACTAATGACGAAAGTGCCGCTAAACCCGCACAAACCCATTAAGCCTGCAAGTATACGGTTAGTGCTTTTGATAAATAATTTTTTCATAGCCATCTCCTTATATCAATATACACCAAAAGTATAAAATTTTCAAGTAAAAATTTCCGCCTTAGCGTTTCATTCATAAGCTAAATTCTTGTTTTACCAAATTGTAAACACTTTCCCATGATTGTTTATACAAGTTTGTTGTTTCATCAGTTAATTTTTGGTAAGTATTGGAAGCAAAGTAAAAATCAACAGCTTGTTCTTCGGACATCCCAAAGTCTTTTACAAGAGATTGAGTAACAGCATCATCAATATTATAACTGCCATGAAAAACTTTCACCGTAACCCGCCATTCTGAAGACATACTTTATAAATATCATGAACAGCCCAAAAGGGATTATCGGTATGTAAAGCCCACCAGTGTTCAAAAATAAAATCAATTCCGCCATATTTCTTTAAATATTTATATGCTTCCGGTTTTTCCATTTTATATGTTCGTGCAAATTCGGGAATAATAAAAGTAACAAACCTTAATTTGTCGCGTTTTTCTTTATTTTCAAGTATATTTACAGCCATTATAATGCTAATATATTACAAGCTAACAGAAAAATCAAGTATTTGTATTGTTGTGGTAATGGTGTATTCTGTTTCATTTTCACACGAGCTTATTCGTTTTGTTTTTTTTACGGCATTTTTGAAATCAACATTTATTTTTTTTGTCGGGAATAAACCGTTTTCTTCCTCGTCTATATCTTCAATATAAACAGGTAAAACAACATCTTTATAGTCATACCATTTGCCAGTCAATGTAAACCCTCCGCTCGTATTGCTTATTACAAAGGCCTCTGGTCCCCAATAATATTCCGGCTTAGGGCCAAAGGCATTTTCATCCCACTCTGCCGGAGAATACCCCACCCGTATACCTGCTATTGGTTTCCCTGTCGCTTCATTTACCACTGCACCTTTAACTGTAAAAACAGCAGGAGGAATTCCGTATTCAGGACAAGCAAAACAACTAATAACCAAAGTGCCGGCAAACCCGCACAAACCCATTAAGCCTGCAAGTATCCAGTTAGTGCTTTTGATAAACAATTTTTTCATAGCAATCTCCTGTTAATGCACTTACTCAACTTCAACTTCTGCCAGTTGTATTGTCGTGGTAACGGTGTATTCACCGTTATACCACTTGCTTGGTTTTCCGCCTTTTACGGCATCTTTAAAATCAACATCTACTTTTCTTGGCGGGAATAAACCGTTTTCTTCACCGTCAATATCTTCAAGATAAACAGGTGTAATATTATTTATAGAACCATACCCTCTGGTAGTCAATGTGAAAGCCCCGTTTGTATTGCTTATTACAAATGTCTCTGTGTCCCAATAATAGTATTCCGGCTTAGGACCAAAAGCCTCTTCATTCCATTCTGCCGGTGAATACCCCACCCGTATCCCTGGTATGGGTTTTCCTGTCACTTCATTTACAACTGTGCCTTTTATCGTATAATCTGTCTCTGGAACTCCGTATTCGCACGAACCAAATATCAATGAGCCGGAAAACCCCAGCAAACTCATAATACCTGCAAGTACTCGGTTATAACTTTTAATCAATAATTTTTTCATAACATCTCCTTATATCAATATACACCTAAAGTAAAAAAATTTCAACATAATAATATGCTCTTACAAAACTTAACCTCTGCCCGCCTTATGCAAAAATTTAATCTAATAGCAGAAAAATATGCTGTAAAATATCTAATGCAGGACAGCAGCAAACCCTGCTACGGACTCGACGGCTGTTTAAACTTGGGGCAGCCGTAGGTCCTAAGCAGGGTTTCTGCTGCTCCACTAAAGCCGTTTCTAGCATATTTTTCTGCCGTTCTTGTGTTGCATAAGGCGGGCGGCTATTCAGTCTTGCATCACTGAAGGGAGCGCAAGGCGTGGGGCATCAAAAAGGTAGCTGCTACCATCTGGTTTGTCTAAACACCTTGCCTGTTTAGACAAATGGGGTGGTAGCAGCTACCTTTTTCGACCAGGGCTTGGAACCTCCTGATACCCGTGAACCATGCACCCATACACTCGTTTTTGGCAGATAACATTCCAGCAGGGAAAAAAGTATTTCTTTATCGCGAGGGTTAATATCAATCGTTGTTTCCATTGTTTTTATTATACTATATTTTTCTAACTGTGGTGTCCACTGTTAAAATAATTTTGCCATATCTTTTCTATTCCGCAAAGGCTGTTTTCCCTGTTGATATTATTCTTCAAATAATTGCCCCATTTAAGGTTATCGCAAAAAAAACTAAAAAACCGCCTTGCCCTTGAAACATGAAATTCCTCCGGCTGCCACCGCGCCAAAAGCTCAATGAACCGCAAACCCGTGTTTTGTATAGGGGGCAGGGGACAGGGGGCAGGGGGCAGAGGAGTAATGTACGGGGGCGTTGCGGGGGGCACCCCCGCTGAGGGGGGTAGCGTAAAAGCCGTAGGCTTTGAAGCGAGGGGGGAGACTTCCCCCCTTTTTTCCCTGATCCCTGATCCCTGACCCCTGATCCCTATCCCCCGTGCTTGCGCGAAAATCCATGGCTGGCGGACTGCGGCACGGCCTGCCATAACGGCATCGCAGGGGCCATTTGCCCTGAATATGAGGTCTTCTGCGCTGCTTATATCCCCGTTTCCCGCTACTGGAATTTTAATTTCCTGTCGCAATGCCCCTACATAGTCCCAGCGGGCGGACCTTTTTAGCTTTTCTTTTGCAGTTCTTGGGTGCAAAATGAGCATATCAAGCCCTTCCGCTTCCAATCTGCGGCAAAATTCGACTAAATAGCCAAAATTTTCGGTAAAACCAAGGCGGATTTTTACGCTTAAACGCCTTTTTACTACTTTTCTCAAGCCTTTTATCAGATTGCCTGCTTTCTCAACTGATGCCATCCAGGTAATTCCGGCTCCGGTTTTGCGGATTAGGGGGGCGCAGCAGCCCATGTTTATGTCAATTCCGGCACATTCCTGGCGGTTCAAGAGCTCGGCAGCCTTGATTAACTGCCCTTCATCCGAGCCGACAATCTGGTAGACAAGCTTTTCGGGGCAGGGGCCGTTATCCAAATACCATTTTTCAAAGGGGCCGCCGGAAAGCAGGGCGGGCGCGCTGATCATTTCGCTGAAATACTCATCGCAGCCGCCAAATTCTTCAATAAGTTCCCTAAGAGCCCTGTGGCTTAATTCCGCCATTGGGGCAAGAAAAAAAGGTTTTTTCATAATAATCCTTAAAAGATTGCATTTTAATACTTGACAATTTTTATTATATCATTAAAATTATAAATAGTAGAGTTATGAGAATAGGAGCGTCCGCATGATAGCAAAGAGTGATATACCCAGCATTAACGAAAAAACAGCTGAGGGTCTAAAACCTGAAGGTACCCCGTACAGGGTTATTGTCGTTGATGATTCTATGTTTATTGCAAAGCAGCTTGGTCAGATTTTTACTTCAGAGGGTTTTGAAGTTGCTGCTACTGCCGGCGATGGGGCTCAGGGAGTTGAAAAATACATGGAACAACATCCTAATGTCGATCTGGTAACTATGGATATTACCATGCCGGTTATGGATGGAGTTTCGGCGCTTGAAAAAATTTTAGAATTTGACAAGAACGCCAATGTAATAATGGTCAGCGCTCTTGGTAAGGAAGATGTAGTTAAAAAGTGCCTTTTGATGGGTGCCAAGAGCTATATTGTAAAACCCCTCGATCGGAAAAAAGTATTGGAACGGGTTGTATCCGTTCTTAAACGGTAAAATTATTTTTGTCCTTTCCCAAAATGTTTTAGTCTCTTTAGAACATTTCTCCTGTGAGTAAAAATTTCGATGAAAAAAAAGAGAAAAATGATAATTACAATTTCAGTAATAGCGGGGTTTGTTATTGCTTTTTTTCTTGTTGTCTTGTTCAGCCCTTCTCTGGGGAGACTTCCCGGCGGAAAAAGGCTGGAGAGGGTAAAGGCATCACCGAATTATATAGACGGCTCTTTCCGTTATACCGGCTTTCAGCCTCATGGGGCGGCAGGTGAATTTGCCGGAGCCTTTGCCGCTTTACGCAGTCATCTTTTCGAGAAGAGTCCGAGGAATAGGCCTTCCGCTGTTTTGCCTTCGCTAAAGACCGATTTGTTTTCTCTTGACCCGCAGGAAAACATTGCTGTCTGGATGGGTCATTCATCAATTTATTTGCAGGTAGACGGAAAAAAAATTCTTGTTGATCCGGTTTTTTCGGGGAGGGCTTTAACAGCATCCGTCTTTGAGGGCAGTGATGTTTATACCTACGATGATATTCCCCATTTGGATTTTCTTATCATTACCCACGATCACTGGGATCATCTGGATTATAAAACTGTAAGGGCATTAAAAGACAAAACAAGCCTTGTATTAACAGGGCTAGGCACCGGGGCGCATCTTGAACGATGGGGGTATACGGCGGAAAAAATTATCGAGCTTGACTGGAACGAAACAAGTAATTTAGGAGACGGTTTTTCGATTACAGCCATTGGATCGCCTCATTTTTCAGGCCGATTTCTTTCCCGCAATAAAAGCCTTTGGGCTGCCTTTGCCCTTGAGACTTCGGGTAAAAAAATCTTCTTAAGCGGGGACTCAGGCTATGCGAATCATTTTGCCGAAGCCTTTAGCCGTTTTGGTTCTTTTGATATTGCCTTTCTTGAATGCGGCCAGTACAACAAAAACTGGCGCGGGAATCATATGTTTCCAGAGGATACCGCCAAAGCCGCAATGGACCTTGGCGCAAAGAAACTATTCCCTATACATTGGGCAAAATTTTCAATATCAACTCACGCATGGGACGAGCCCATTATAAAACTTTTGGCAGAGAACGAAAAACTGGGTCTTGATATTATCCACCCCTTAATAGGCCAGCCTGTACGCTTGGATGAGGATGAGATTTTCCCCCGCTGGTGGGAAGGGATTCCTTAATTAAGATCGGTTTTTATATTGGGCGACAGCAGCCGTTATTGCCGCAGTAACCTGGGCCTTATTATCCATGCCTGCATGGACATCTGCGGTTTGTAAACCTTTGTTCAAGCGTTTAAGCCCCAGAATTTTTCCCATAGCGGAAATTGCTAATACCAGTATCAATAAAAACCCAAAAACCATTACTACGCCAAGGACGGCCAAAATAGCGCTTTGTCCTAACATTTCGCTTATAATCATATTTTTATTGTAGCAAATTTGAGATTGTTTATCAAGCGGTGCAAGACGTGGTATCAAGGCGTGGGCATCTTTTTTTATTGCAAAAGTCAAACGGCGGTCAATTGACAAAACTTTATTCTTTTGATTAATATGTTCTATGGAGATTAAATAATGATCAAAACAAACATTGTATTGGCTGTTCTTGCAATAATTTCTGTAATTCTCTTAACAAGCAACAGTCATGGTATAATATGAATCCACTAGCAAATGAATTAAATGAAGTCCTGGAAAACACAGTTGCCGGGAGATTAATGTCCAATATGGGACGGCGTTTTTATTTTCCGAAAGGAATTATTGCACAATCGACAGAAGCGAAAAAATCGGCAACATTCGCAAACGGCACAATCGGTATGGCTTATTCTAAGGGGAAACCCTTAATCCTTTCCGCCATTTCAGATAACATGGCGTCTTTATCCCCTGAAGAATCCGTAGCTTATGCGCCGACTGCCGGTGTGGAAAAAACAAGGTCTGCATGGAAAGACATGATGATTAAAAAAAATCCGTCTTTAAGCCCTCAAAATATATCCCTTCCTGTAGTTGTGCCCGGGCTTACTTCAGGGCTGGCATGCACAGCGGATTTATTTATAAGCAGGGGAAGCGGGCTTATTACAAGCGATCCTTGCTGGGATAATTACAGCCTTCTTTTCGAAGTAAGGCGCATGGTCAACTTAATTTCCGTTGATTTTTTTGGTGCTAAACCGGGACTCGACATAGATAAAATCGCCGCAGCTATAGAAGATATGGCAAAAAGCGGGACAGTAAGAATACTTTTTAACTTTCCGAATAACCCCTCAGGCTATTCCCCTACCAGGGAAGAAGAAGAAGCCCTTGTCAACATAATCTACAATACGGCAGAAAAAGGCATTGATGTTTTGGTAATCTGCGATGATGCATACTTCGGGCTGTTCTACGAAGACAATATTTCAGAAGAATCATTGTTTGTCCGTTTTGCCAATATTCACGAACGTGTGCTTGCGATAAAAATTGACGGCCCCATTAAAGAAGATTATGTTTGGGGTTTGCGCATGGGTTTCCTTACCCTTGGTTCTAAAAATCTGGAGCAAAAACATTATGAGGCCTTAAATAAAAAACTTATGGGGGCAATACGTTCCTCGGTATCGTCTTCAAATACAAGCGCGCAATACCTAATGTTAAAGGTAATGGATGACCCGCGTACCGACGGTGAAAAGAAAGCTTATAAAGAAATGCTTCAGCGCCGTTATAATCTGGTAAAAACTTTTCTTAACGATAACCCAAACAATAAGGCGTTAAAACCTATGCCTTTTAATTCCGGCTATTTTATGTGTTTTCACACTAATGTAGATGCAGAAATTTTAAGGCAGGAATTGTTAAAAAAATACGGCATTGGCGTTATCTCTTTGGGGGAACATTGTTTGCGTGTCGCTTTTTCAAGCATTGACGAAGATAAAATTACTGCTGTATTCCGGCATATTTACGACTGTGCCGCTTCTCTAGTATAATTGGATAGGAGGATATATGGCTGATGCAATTACATTGCCTGAACAGGTCGGGCATTACACCTACAACGACTATCTTGGTTGGGATGAGTCTGAACGCTGCCAGCTTATTAACGGAGAAGTCTTTATGATGGCATCCCCCACAGTGGAACATCAGGCTATACTTGTGGAACTGACTCTTCAATTCGGTAATTGGCTTCGCGGGAAACCCTGCCGGGTATTTACCGCTCCCCTTGATGTGCGGTTATTCCCGGAAGAGGACGGCTCTGATGATACAGTGGTACAGCCGGATTTACTGGTTGTCTGTGACAGGGATAAACTTGCCAAAGGTTCTGTAAACGGCCCCCCTGATTTGGCAATAGAAATTGTTTCGCCATCTACATCCAAGAAAGAACTTTTCCTAAAATTCATGGCTTATCTTGATGCCGGCGTGCAGGAATATTGGGTAATTGAACCGGAACAAAGGCTGGTACAGGTACATATATACGAAAAAGGCCATTTTATCAGTTCAAGTTATAAAAAAGACAATACGATCGCATCATCTGTTTTGCAGGGCTTTTCAATTGATCTAAAAACAATGTGGGCAGCAGCAGACGAAGTGCAGCCTTAGCTTATATGCAAATGAAGCTTTTAATTGTTATCCCTACTTACAATGAAGCAGAAAACATAGGGCTTTTTATAAAAGCAATTATGGATATTGCCGCTCCCTTGGCTGAAATTGAAATTCTTGTTGTAGATGATAATTCCCCTGACGGGACTGCCGAAATTGTAAAAGGCCTCTCATCGGTTTATCCTGAGAAACTTCATCTTTTATCTCGTGAAAGCAAACAGGGCTGCGCGACTGCTTATTTAAAAGGCTTTTCCTGGGCTGTAGAAAACAATTATGAATTTATTCTCGCCATGGATGCCGATTTTTCCCATGATCCAAAATATATTCCCCAGATGCTGGAAGCAATAGGCAATAACGATATGGTAATTGGTTCGCGCAATGTAAAAGGTGGATTGATAGAAAACCGCACGTGGATAAGAAACGCCCTTACAAAATTCGGCTCGCTTTATTGCCGCATGGTATTAAGATGCCCGATTAGGGATATTACCGGCGGCTACAATATGTACAGAAAAGAAGTTTTTGAAAAGATAGGAATCGATTCTATACAAAGCCGGGGCTATTCTTTTCAGATTGATATAAAATACAGCGTGTTCAGGGCAGGGCTTAAGTATGTTGAAATCCCAATAGTTTTTCCCGACAGAAAATACGGCAAGTCAAAAATGTCTGGCAAATTTATGCTTAACGCCCTTCGCGATGTTTGGAAAATTAAAAAAAGTAAAGGCTCAGACGGCAGTGTAGTTCAATTTATGAAATTTGCGGCAACGGGCTTGCTTGGCGCTATTACTAACCTGTCGTTGTTTTTTCTTTTTGGGGATATTTTTGATTTTCCCGAAACCCGGCTTAGTATAGCCTGCTTTTTAATTGCCGGAACCCAGAATTATTTTATGTCCCACCTGTGGGCATTCAGGCGCAATACATCAGGTGAAAGCATATCATTAAAAAAATGGCTTTTCTTTCTGTTGGGATCAACTTTGGGGCTTGCCGTCAATTTAATAATCCTTAACATAATTTTATTTAATTATAAATTACCTGTTAAATTAATTGCCCAGGCATTTGGCCTTTTTGCCGGAATGATGGTTAATTTTTTTGTTTCAAAGCTGATTGTATTCAGAAAGAAAAAATGAAATATCTTACTCTATCCCCAATAGCTCTATTTCAAAAACAAGAAAACTGTTGGCAGGTATAAGGCCGTTTCCCATTTCCCTGCTGCCGTAAGCTTTTTCCGGCGGCAGTATTGCAAGCCGTTTTTCGCCGATCCTCATATCCATTATCATTTCATCCCATCCGTCAATCACCTGTCCCACGCCTGCCGAAAATTTAATGGGGTTGTTTCTTATATAAGAATCGTCAAAAACCCGCCCGGAAAGAAGAGACCCTTTATAGTGCACTTGCACGGTTTTTCCCATAGCCGGTTTTTCTCCCGTGCCGCTTCTTTGAATAATATATCTTACACCGGAGGGATTTTGAACTGCATTAGGGTATTGAGAATTAATTTGATTGATATCCGCATTACGCTTTGATGCAACATCCCTTGAACTGGCAGCATTTGCTGTCCTTAAAAGTGAATCAAATGCAGACTGGTCGGCCTTGAATTGGTTTGCCCTTGAACCGTTGCGTATAATTGTAATTCTGATAATCCTGTCGCCTTTTTTAATACTGTTATTGACAATATCCTGGCCTTCTACAACCTGTCCAAAGACCGTATGCCGCCCGTCCAGATGAGGCGTAGGAACCAAAGTAATAAAAAACTGGCTGCCGTTAGTGCCGGGCCCTGCATTCGCCATTGACAAAACCCCCGGCTTGTCATGTTTTAGCGAGCTAACAATTTCATCGGGAAAATTATAACCTGGCCCACCGGTGCCGGTTCCCAAGGGGCAGCCCCCCTGGATCATAAAATCATGGTCGTCCCCGTTTGCTTTGGAAATAACCCTGTGAAAAGTCAGCCCGTTATAGTAAGGCTTGTCTCTTGAGGAATTCATTTTACCTTCGGCAAGAGCGACAAAATTACATACGGTTAAAGGTGTTCTCTGGTACTCCAGCCTGACCACGATATCGCCCTTGGTGGTGGTAATTCTGGCAAACAAGCCTTCGCCGTAAGATGCATCAGGCGCTGCAAAAACTGTACCTGATATACAGCCAAGCAAAATACTGCTAATAGTTAAAAATATTGATTTTTTATTGTTCATAGTTGTTTAAATATAATGCAAATAAAGATAAGGGGCAAGGCTGTATTGCCTTTAAAACCTTATCCATGATATATTTACACTATGTCAGAAGAAATTAGCAAAGAAAACACCATAGAAAACACCATAGAAGAAAAATATCTTATTTTTTTAATTCAGGATAAAAGGTTTGCCCTGCCGTCAAAATTTATAAGCGAAGTTGCGGTTCTTGAAAAGGTCTTTCCTCTGCCCTTAACGCCGGATTATGTTAAGGGGATTATTAACCGGTATTCCATGCCTTATGCCCTTATTGATATAAATTTTTTGCTGCATAAAGAGGCATCAAAGGCGGGAAAGCTGATTATCCTTAAAGAAGAAGTTGACAAGCTTGCTTTGATGATTGATGATGTTTCAGATATTGCCGACCTTTCCATTGAAAAACTTTTAAAAATTGACCATGAAGATGCTGTATCCGCTTCGATAAGTTCATTTTTCGAATGGAAAGGAAACCATGTTTTTCTTTTTGATACAGAGGAGTTAATTAACCTGATTAAGCGGGATTTTATTCCACAAGCGGCATAGAATGAAATATTTTATTTGCACTATGGGTAAGGTAAACATCGGCATTCCTTCGGAACGGACTGAAAGGATAATTACGCTTAACCGAGACCAAAATAGTATTTGCGAATCAGAAAACGGAGAGTATTTTATTTCCATCCCTGCCTTGTTTAAGCTTGAGCATTGTGCAGCTCACGGGCTTGTTCTAAAATCAACTAACGGCGAAGATAGGATCGTGCTTATGCTGCCTAAAATTGATATTGAACTTGAGATCCCCGATGAAAATATCTACAATTTGCCAAATGTACTGGCAGGTAATTTTAAATATTTTTGCGGCACTTGTTTTACAGATAACAAACCGGTACTAATCCTTAATACAAATAAATTATCGGAAATAATAAAATGATAAATACACTTATTGTTGATGACAGCCCGCTCGTTAGGAGCATACTAAGGGATTTTCTTGAAGAAGACGGAAACTTCAATATAATCGGAGAAGCTGTAGACGGCGAAGACGGCATTCAAAAAATTTTATTTCTTAACCCCGACCTTGTTACTCTGGACATTCAAATGCCAAAAAAAAGCGGGCTTGAAGTTATTGAAGAAGTAATGAAAAAAACCTATGTTCCAATTGTTGTAATTACAAGCCTTGATACCGCAAAAACCGCCTACGAAGCAACAATTCGCGGCGCCGTTGAATTTTATTCCAAGGATGTTTTTTCCGCTTCTTTAAGCCCGGAAAAACGAAAGAATATTTTTGACACTCTTAAACGGATAAGCGGTGTAAAAGCGCAAAAAATAACAACAGCTTCGGATACTGTCAGTTTAGTCCAGCCCGAAAAAAGAGAGATTAAAGCCGTTGTAATTGCTTCTTCTACAGGGGGCCCAAAAGCATTATCAAGTTTTTTTTCAATCCTTCCCGAAAATTTCCCCGTGCCGATCATTATCGTTCAGCACAATTCTTCAGGTTTTGACAAAAGTTTTTCCCAATGGCTGGATACCTACACAAATTTAAATGTAAAACTCGCGGAAGAAGGCGAGATACCGCAGGCAGGCAATGTATATATTGCAAAAACAGATTCGCATCTTGTAATTAAAGGCGATGAACAAAACTTTTGTTTAGCGTATAACGACGGCGAGCCGGAGATCAACCAGAAGCCTGCGGCGGATGTCCTTTTTAGGACTGCGGCGGAATGTTTAAAAGAATCGGTCATTTCGATTGTGCTTACGGGGATGGGCAGCGATGGAGCTTTGGGAACCAAAAGAATTAGGAAAATGGGCGGGATCACAATAGCGCAGGACGAGAAAAGTTCCCTGATTTACGGTATGCCAAAAGCCGCCGCAGAAACAGGCTGTGTTGATATCGTGCTTCCCTTAGACAGAATCCCCGAAGAACTGGTCAAGCTTAGCCTGCCATGATTGATTTAATAAGCCAGGCAGCAGAAGAATATTTTGGAATAAAAGCAGATCCGGATGATATTGAAAAATTTTATTTATACCTAAAAGAAACAAATAAAACGGTTAACAAGGAAATCATTAAAAAAGCCTTTTTATCCGCAGAGGCCGCCAGTTTTTTGACGGTAAATGAAACTTATTTTTTCAGGGAACCGGTTCATTTTTCGCTGCTTAAAAGCCTGCTGCCTTTATTTGAAACAAGCGGAATTCAAATATGTTCCGCCGCGGCTTCTTCCGGCTGCGAGGCCTACAGCATTGCCATGCTGATCGAGACTTACAACAAAGGCCTTGATAAACCGCTTCTTTACCACATTGACGCCTTCGACATAAACCCTAAAATGATAGAACTTGCGCAGCAGGGCATTTACACGGAACGTTCCCTGCGCGAAGACGGCAGCCTTTTCCGTTATCTGACGGACCATTTCCTGAAAAAAATGCCAGAGCAAAAAGGCGAACCTGCCAAGTATTTGACAGACCCTAAACTAAAGAAAAATATAAATTTTTTTACACATAACTTAATGGACGAGCTTCCAAAAAGAGACTATGACATCATTTTTTTTAGAAATGCTTTTATATACTTTACCCAAAAATCGAGGGAGAGAATTCTTTCCAACCTGACATCAGCTTTAAAGGACGGCGGCATTTTAATTTTAGGAATTTCCGAAACCGCCGGCGCCCGCCATCCCGGTCTTGAAGAAGTAATCAGAGACGATGTTTTTTATTTTAGGAAAATGCTACCCTTGCATGCCTTGTAATACATAAACAAGAATGGTATAGTTTAATCAGGAAGGAAAAAAGATGCCATTAATATCACAATTTTACGGAATATTGATTTACATTTATAAAGAGTTGAACAGCAAACATCATATACCGCATTTCCATGCCAAATATGCCGAATTTGAAGGCGTGTATGACTTCAAAGCTAACCTCATCGAAGGTGAATTACCGCACAAACAAAGAAAACTTGTGGAAGCATGGACACTGCTCCATGAAGATGAATTAAATGCAGCTTGGGTCGCTTGGAGTGAAAGTGGTGAAATTATTAAAATTGAAGGATTAAGGTGATTATGATACGACCAAAAGCCATAGATGTTGAACCGTATCCTGATTACTGTCTACTTGTAACATTCAGCAACAATGAGAAACGTGTATTTGACGTTAAACCCTATCTTGATTTCAAACCTTTTAGCGAGTTAAGAAATATGACATTGTTCAATACTGTTAAACCCGCCGGATTAAGCATCGAATGGCTGCACGGACAGGATATTTGCCCCGATGAACTCTATTATAACAGCAAGGCGACATAACACCTCATTTCTCCTAACTCCCACCCCTAACTTGCACAACACCACCCCTAGCGTACCCCCCTCTGCATCGGCACTACCGAATTTGCATGACTGACACCGTTTGCGTTACAGACACCATACGCGTTAACTTTATTAATATTTAACCGCAAAGTACGCAAAGAACACAAAAGGAATTCGAGGATTTTTGTACTAAAACTTAACTTCATTCCCATTTCCTCTCACAGCGTTCACAGCGGCACAGCGGAAGAAAGAAGATTAAAAATTTCTCTTATTCATCATCTTTCCGCTGTGTCCGCCGTGTCGCTGTGAGAGGCTTTCTGCAAGTTACCTCACAGATGGTTCACCGACACCCTACCTCCTACCTCCTAACTCCTCCCTCCTCCCTCCACCCTAACTCCTAACTCCTAACTCTTCTCTTTTCACTTTTCTCTTTTCTCTTTTCTCTTTTCTCTTTTCTCTTTCTTAGTCCGCATATTTTACCAGAACAACATTTTCACCACCGCTGTTGGTTCCCTGCGCACTGACACCGGGGCTGTAGGTATATGTGCCAACATTTTCCTGGCTGCCTGCTGCATATACATTGCCGACTGCATCAACCGCTACTGAATAGAAGGCTGAACCACTAGTCCCTGCGCTGACTGACCGCGCCCATAGGGCCGTGCCGTTGCTATTGTATTTTACCAGAACAATATTGGTGTTAAGGCCGGAAGCGCTTCCCTGCACGCTGACACCGGGGCCGTAGGTATATGTGCCAGTACTGTTCTGGGTGCCTGCTGCATATACACCGGATGCATCAACCGCTATTGAATAGAAGCGTGAATGATCATTCCCTGCACTGACTGACTGCGCCCATAGGGCCGTGCCGTTGCTGTCATATTTTACCAGCACAACATTGCCGTATGGTGAGGTTCCCTGCGCGCTGACGCCGGGGCCGTAGGTATATGTGCCAGTACCGTACTGGCTGCCTGCTGCATATACATTGCCGGATGCATCAACCGCTACTGAAATGAAAAATGAAGAAGAAGCCCCTGCGCTGACTGACTGAGCCCATAGCGCCGTGCCGTTGCTGTCATATTTTACCAGCACAACATTGCCTGGTACGCTTCCCTGCGCGCTGACGCCGGGGCCGTAGGTATATGTGCCAGTACCGTCCTGGGCGCCTGCTGCATATACATTGCCGGAGGCATCAACCGCTATTGAATAGAAGACTGAACCACTAGTCCCTGCACTGACTGACTGCGCCCATAGCGCCGTGCCGCTGCTGTCATATTTTACCAGCACAACATTGCCACTGGAGGAGGTTCCCTGCGCGCTGACGCCGGTGCCGTAGGTAAATGTGCCAGTACCGTACTGGTCGCCTGCTGCATATACATTGCCGGATGCATCAACCGCTACTGAATTGAAATGTGAAATACTAGTCTCTGCGCTGACTGATCGCGCCCATAGCGCCGTGCCGTTGCTGTTATATTTTACCAGAACAACATTTTCACCGCTGGTTCCCTGCGCGCTGGCATCGGGGCCGTAGGTAAATGTGCCAGTACCACTCTGGTAGCCTGCTGCATATACATTGCCGGAGGCATCAACCGCTACTGAACTGAAATGTGAATGACTATTCCCTTCGCTGACTGATCGCGCCCATAGCGCCGTGCCGTTGCTGTCATATTTTACCAGAGCAACATTGCTGGTAGTGCTGCCGCTGGCGCTCCCCTGCACGCTCTCGGAGCCGTAGGTATATGTGCCATTACCGTTCTGCCTGCCTGCTGCATATACATTGCCGGAGGCATCAACCGCTGCTGAAGAGAAGGATGAACGACCAGTCCCTGCGCTGACTGTCCGCGCCCATAGGGCGCCAATAGAAGTTGCACTTTCAGAAGCCGCCGCACCATTACCTACAGCATTGACCGCCCGGACCTGGAAGGTATAGCTCGTGCCGTTGGTTAAACCGGTAAAGGTATGTGCAGTATTGCTTGCTGCCGCCAACCAAGTAGAGCCGTTGTCGCTGGAAACTTCGTACCCGGTAATCTCACTGCCGCCGTCATCTGACGGTTCTGTCCATGAAAGCACTGCCTGTGCATCTCCCGGCGTTGCTGTAAAGTTTTGCGGTGCAGAGGGAACTGCAGCGTTGACTGTAAAACTTACATCGAATTGGGCGGAAATATTGTTGCCGCCGGATACAGTAAGAGTTGCTGTGTATGTACCTATGTCAAGACCGTTATTGGGACTGACGGTAAATGCATTTGGCATATTAGTGCCGGGGTTTATGCTGTTCAATGATTCAGTTGAAAGTGTAAAGCTGTTTGCATTTACACCGGATAATTCAACTGATAGGGCGCCTGTTTCCTGATTGCCGGTATTTGTAACAGTTACTGAAAGCGGGGCCTGGGCTTCGTAGCCTAGTATTGCATTGGGAAATGTGTATGTTTCAGTTACGGAAAGGGAAATGCTGTAGCTGGGCACAGGGGCGACTAATTGAGTTATCGCGCTAATGATGCCGGATTGGTCAGCAAAACTTACAGTTGCCTTTAATTGAAAGCCAATATCAGAGACAACAGGCGTATAAGCGCTGCCGTCTGCCGTAAGCGGGGTATCGGCATCAGGGGTAACATGGAACCACTGCCATGTTTGTTCTCCTGTACCGTTGCCATTGTAAATTGCGTTAACAGGCTCACCGACCCTGGGCGTATCTGTAGAAAAACTTATTTGCCCTTCAAGGGCCGGTTTTGCAGGATCGGTAGGGGTTTTACAGCTTGTGAAAACAAGCGCAAAAATGGTAAATATCGCAAGAAATCCTTTTAAGTATATCTTTTTCATGGGTTTTCCTCCCTATAGTATTTTGTTAATATCGGTGCCGCAGTCGGCCATTCCGCTGTCATTACGCTTTGTATTACTCTACCGACAGCCACTGCAACAAATAAGCCCTTGCCGTAAGTTACAGAATTCCAAGAATAAGTTTGTGCCGCTTGGCGGGCAGTCCAGTCTATCCCGTCAGGTGATGTCATTACCTGGTTTGTTCCATCAATGGCGACCGCAACAAATAAGCCGTTGCCGTAGCTTACAGAATGCCAAAAATTAGCTTCCGCCGCTTGGCGGGCAGTCCAGTTTATCCCGTCAGGGGACGTCATTACGCGGTTTGTTCCGTTGGAAGCCACCGCAACAAATAAGCCGCTGCCGTAGGTCACAGAAACCCAACTATTAGCTTGTGCCGCTTGTTGGGCAGTCCAGTTTATCCCGTCAGGTGATGTCATTACACGGTTTGTTCCATCGGAAGCCACCGCAACAAATAAGCCGTTGCCGTAAGTTACATAATTCCAACCATTATCTTCCGCCGCTTGGCGGGCAGTCCAGTCTATCCCATTAGGTGATGTCATTACGCGGTTTGTTCCGTCTCGAGCCACCGCAACAAATAAGCCGTTGCCGTAGGTCACAGAAGTCCAATAATTATCTTCCGCCGCTTGGCGGGCAGTCCAGTCTATCCCGTCAGGTGATGTCATTACGCGGTTTGTACCATCCCTGGCGACCGCAACAAATAAGCCGCTGCCGTAGCTTACAGAATACCACAAATTAGCTTGTGCCGCTTGGCGGGCAGTCCAGTTTATCCCGTCAGGGGATGTCATTACCTGGTTTGTTCCACTGACAGCCACCGCAACAAATAAGCCGTTGCCGTAGGTCACAGAATACCAAGGATTAGCTTCCGCAGCTTGGCGGGCAGTCCAGGGGCCCATAGCAAACTCCCACCGGGTTTTAAGGCTTATGTTGGCAGTTACGCTATTGCCAAAGTCCCATTCGGTATTATTGCCTGCATTGACCCAGTTAATGAAATGGTGCAGCTCTTTGCCAGGGTTTACGGCAGGCACAGTTGCTATATCTCCGTGGCTTACGGTTTGCGCTGAATAATCACCTGTGCCGCTGCCGCCGTCAAGATCAAAGCTTACCGTGTAGGTAACGGTAACTGATACATTCCCTGTCAATATATTGTAGTTTACTATATCGCTCGGTATAAATGTTACACTATAACTGTTTATCCCGGTCGGGACAGTACCGTTGTTTGTCCATGCAAAAACGCCGTCACCGATACCGCCAGAAAGTACAGATAATGATAAAGGCGAACCGCTGGGAATATTGCTTGCCGTAGGCCATGTTACAACATGATCTGCTCTGATGATTGTCCAAAAAAGGTTTAGCGGATAGCTTGTGCCGTCTTCCCATTCGTACCTGTCTGTGTCAGTTAAAGTAACTGTGGCGGTATAATCGTCAAAGTCTGTCCCCGTAATATGGCCGCCAAGCGTGTATGCTATGTTTTCCTCTGTTAATGCTACAGTGTGGATGTTTCCATTGTAAGTAAATTGGTTTTCCACAAGACCGGGCTTGGCGATTTGCGTTTTGCCTCTTGCAGGTTCGTCTGGGCAGGCGGCCAGTGTTAATACTAATAGCATCGTAATAAGCGCTGTTACCAATGTTTTTGTTTTTTTCATCTTAAATTCTCGTATTGTATATATATCACAAAATTTGGAAAAAAGCAAGGGAGACTGCATAAAAACCCTATACTTTCACACTATTCAATATAAATAAACCTCAAAAAACCTCAAAAAACCCTATACCGTATAGTAGTAATGATTCTAAGTAAGGATAAAATTTAAACAAAGTCTTGCCCTTGTGGGTAAATAATTTAAAAACCATGATTAAATTCTTTTATATAAGGAAAATATCATGAAAAGGATTTCATTATGAAGAATAAATTTTTTGTATTGGGAATGGCGGCTTTATTGCTATTTACGGCGGTATTGGCAGGATGCAAAGACAATCCAATTGTAGAAGCTGCTAAAAATATCTATAAGTTAGTCGCAACTGCTTCGGGAGACGGGGGGAACAGGCAAATCCTCAATATCGATATTATTGAAAAGGCCGCTCGTTCAGAGAGATCCTTGGTGCCTAACGGACAGCATGAGTACAATATATCATTGGGCGGCATAACTCTTAGTTCGGGAAATGTAAACGTCAATGGCGATATGTTCAGCTTTACACCTGCCAGCGGAACGCCGTTTACTTTTAATTCCGCTTCCAATACTTTTACCGGCAGTATACCGCTGAGCGCCCAAATAAAACAGGCAATTTCACAGGCCGCCGGCACCCCTGTCGTGCTTCCGGATACATTGTCTGTAGATTCCTTAATGGAAACACGATCAAATTCCGGTTCTTACTGGGACGGGACCTGGCGCAGAATGAAAGAAGACAGCACAGATTTTTCAATGACACCAGACGATCATCCTCAAAAAATTACGTTCAACGGAATCAACTATACGCTTACCAACAAGGACGGTACTGTTGAAACGGGAACATTTGTATACACTAACCAGGATGATCCCGATTCCGTATTTATTTTTTCCAGAAATGTAAGCGGGGGCCCCTTATTGGCTGCATATTTCTGGGAAGGCATGAATGCATCAGAGGATGAAAATAACCCTCCTTTTCTTGAATTATACAATTGGCTGAATGATACCATGGATGTGGCGCCTAACGATGATTCAGATGATCGCTGGTTTGAGAAACAATAAGCAGGGGTCAGGGGTAAGGGGTAAGGGGACAGTGGTTATTGTCCGAAGTATTGGGGAATTAATAAGCAAGATATTCCGTAAATCCACGCGTGGCTTCGTTTCAAAATATATCTTTCTTTTACTGTTCCCTGTTATCTGCCCCCTGTTCCCTGTTTCTTGTAACCTCTTCAACGCTCCTAAGGACTCCGATTACTACAAAAAAATTGATGAGGAAATTGCTTGGGCAAATGCCGACAAGTTAGCGATAACAGTGGCTATCCCCCCGTTGTGGGGTACAAGCCTGAACAATGGAACAAACAGGTGCTTTGACGACATACGTGCAAACCAGACTCCCCGCAAGGGTTATCCTTTTACCGTAGAATTTACCCCTAGTCTTGCCTACAGCCTTGACCATTGGAGAGCTTACCTGACTTCTTCTCTGCCCCCGAATTGGACAAGCGACCCAAGCCTTCTGGATGCTGTTAACCGAATTGACAACTCTGAACACCCAGAGGGTTTTTTGGTTGATGTACCTAAACTTTCGGCTAGAGGGGGAAACGGCATTTTTACCGTCAACACTCCTTTGCCTGTAACCCTTGTCCCCTGGTGCAAGACAGAGCCGTACATTTTAAGAACCAGCCCCCGTGATAAAGATGAGGATATTTCGCGTAATACCGATATTGTCATTTACTTTAACGCTCCTTTAGCGCTTACGCCTAACGTAGAGCTTCCGGATTTGTTTGAAGAAACAGGGGGAATCGTAATTACTAAAAAAGATGCCAATGGCATTTCTGTGCTACCTTTAAGCGTAAATAATGATTATTACAATTACCCTGTGTATACTGCCAGTATGGAACGCGCTGAATACAAGATTACCATTGGCATTGGCGCATTAAATGTGCCCGGCGGCAGCATTATAGAGGTAAGAGTCGGGCCGAAAATATTTAATGCTTCCAATGTACCAATGGCAGAAGCGGAGATTTTTTCTTTTACTACTAAACCGGTAGAGGATAACGGCAGAATACTCACATGGGATGCAGAATATAACGGAAGCTCCATAATTGTAAACTGGACAAATTTCCGTGGAGTTGAAGTAAAAGCACGGTGCCGTATTGATAAAGGCTGGGATAATGAGATTCCTTCAGACAAAATCGCTGAAACAGAAAACGATGTAAAATATAAATTCACAATCCCAAATGTAAGCATGCCGGACTTTTCCCGGGTCAGACAGGGCGGGGAAATTACCGGCATACGGGAATATGAAATCTTTTTGGATCTCTATGTAGAAGATGCTAAAGATAATGCCGGTTCAAGGTCGTTTAAGATTTGGAACATTGCAACGCCTGACCCGTCCGGCAGCGGCATTGTTAGCGGTTCGGGGATGGTTGTAAGCCACACAACCCCCCTAATAGAGGTCATTGATGAAACTAGCCCATATGTTGAAACTAACCAAAGAAAAACCATTGGGCTTAAAAATATTGCCTCTCACAGTTTAAGCGCTCAATATGTGCTTGCTGACAGTTTTTCTGTTGTCGGCCATGAACCCATAGGCGGTGATGGCGTCGGCACAAACCTGCCTCCCTTCACCGGAAACTTCTACGGCAACGGGCACACGATTACGATTAAGGGCTTTGCCGCTGGCAGCAGCGGCAATATCGATGCCGCTGACATAGGGTTGTTCGGTATAGCAGAGAACGCCCTTATCCGCGACCTGATAGTGGAATATGACACCCCGCTTGCAATTACCGGTCTTTCATCCTCTGCCAATGTAGGCGGCATTACCGGGCAGGCAACTGGAAATACTGAAATACTTAATTGTATTGTGAGGGGTTTGAATACCTTAACTGTTACCGCTAACGCCGAAACCTCGCTTGGCGGCATTGCAGGCAGCCTTGATGATACTGCATATATTCAAAACTGCCGGGCTGAACTGGGATTAAAACTGACATCCGCTGCCAATGAAGCAATCTATGCAGGCGGCATTGTTGGCAAGACAGAAAGTACTGGTACGATAAAGGATATTA
>Ga0099364_10001885_pt1 | contig 33898 bp, 31 predicted proteins | sample TergutTh196P3_FD_73070 | JGI IMG/M metagenome (GOLD analysis project Ga0099364, IMG submission 73070) | Microcerotermes parvus P3 segment gut microbial communities from Pointe-Noire, Republic of the Congo - Th196 P3 | ecosystem: Host-associated > Arthropoda: Insects > Digestive system > Gut ... | reverse complement strand
TGCCGCCTTTCCCGGCCGGGGCCGGCGAAATTGGAAACCCCGTAGCCCCCCAAACCCGCCCCCGGCAAAACCCGGCCCCAAAAAAAAAAAAAATCGGGCCTTCGGGCCGGGGGGGGGGGGGGGGGGAGCAGCCTGTCGGCTATGGAGCGGGCCAAGGGCGTTCCCGGCTCCACAGTGAGGCTGTAAGCGGAAAGATGATCCGGCCCCAATTCGACCACCCGGGTCAGGTCCCGACCCCAATCCACCAGGGTTTGGGAAGGAAGGCCGTAAATCAGGTCGAAGCTTAAGGCAAAGGGGCGGCTTTTCAAGAGGGCCGCCGCTTCCAGGGCCTGGTCTGGGCTGTGGCCTCGTCCCAATACCTCACCCAGCCAGCGTTCGTCCAGGGATTGCACCCCCAAGGAGAGCCGGGTGACGCCTGCTTCCTCCCAAAGATCCGACTGCCGGGGGCTGACATCCTCAGGGTTGGCCTCCAGGGTTACTTCCCGAACCTGGGAAATATTCAGGGGTGCCAGGGCGGACAGAAGCCCGGTCAAACCCTCATGATTCAGAAGACTGGGGCTGCCGCCGCCGATATACAGGGTCTCAAAAGGGGCCGTCCAAGCCGGGGCGGTCAGGCGGGCCTCGGCAGCCAGGGCGGCCACATAACGAGGCGCCAGACCCAAGTCGGAAACAGCCTGAAAATTACAGTAGGGGCAGCGCCGGACGCAGAAGGGGACATGGACATATAGTCCGGGCGCCTCTAAGAACCCGCTCATGGCTTGGCCCCGGCGGCCAATGCCGGCCTGTCAGAGTTAATAAGCAGTAGACACCGCCTGTAAAATTTTAGCCAGTATGCCCGCCCGGCCCTCTTTTGTCAACAGGGCGAGAGCGTTATAATATAGAAGGGCACCTTTAAAACTTGAGCAGAATATGACTGTGTGGATTGGCAAACGTGGAGCTATTTATATAAATACCCCGAGGCTGGGTACATTATTACATGAATGAAAGAATACGCCTTAACCTGTAGGGGCGGCAGATTGCCGCCCCTACAAGTGGCAAGAATAGGGCCCCGGAAGGTCAACGTTCAAGGTCGGCGGCCAGCCGCTTCACTTCTTCAAACAGCTTCAAGCGACCTGGATACCTGAGAGGGCGGAGAGGTGAGACTCCCCTCCGCTACTCGGCGTATGAACTTTTTAATATTTATTTAACCGGAAGACTACATATTTTTAACACGGTCGGGCTAGTATTTACACAGAGCAAACTTTAACGGTTTCCAAATCCGGCAGGCTCCTATATGACGGCCTATTTCTTGACCTCTGGAAAGAGAAAACACGGGAGAAAATATGTTGCAGCTTAAGGCTATAAGCAAATATTTTGATAGTATTAACGTATTGAAATCCATAAACCTTCAGGTGAAAAGAGGCGAGTTTGTCGTTTTGCTGGGGCCTTCGGGTTGCGGAAAAACCACATTATTACGCATCATGGCCGGCTTGGAAACGCCCAGCGGAGGACAAGTATATATTAACGATCAGGACGTGACCTTGCGTGAACCGGCCGCACGCAACATTGCCATGGTTTTTCAGTCCTACGCCCTTTACCCGCATAAAAGCGTTAATGAAAACATCGCCTTTCCATTAAGGCTCCGTGCGCCTTGGCCGAGCCGCATTCCTCTGTTGGGAAAATTCAGCAGACCAGGCAAGGATTTGCACGCGCTATTGCAGAGCAAGGTGCCGCAAATTGCGGAAATGCTCAATTTGGGTGAATTGTTGGAACGCAAACCGGTCCAGCTTTCCGGCGGCCAAAAGCAACGAGTGGCCTTAGCCCGGGCCTTGGTTCGCGATCCTTTAATTTTTTTGATGGATGAGCCGCTGTCAAACCTGGATGCCAAATTGCGCGCCGAAACCCGCAAAGAAATAACTGCTTTGCACCGTAAGACCGGAGGAACATTCATTTACGTCACACATGATCAAACCGAGGCCATGACCATGGCGCAGCGTATAGTGCTGCTGAACCAAGGAGTCGTGCAACAGATAGGCGAGCCGCTGGAGCTATACGACAACCCAGTCAATCTTTTTACCGCTTCATTCATCGGCACGCCTAAAATAAATGTTCTGCCATGCACCAACATGTCGGGGTTTTTATTTTTAGGCCGGCGCCGCATGAGTTCCTGCAAAGCAAGCGACATGGCCAAGCGGCTGAATGGCATTACGACCAAGGTAAAAAGCATTGGCTTGCGGGCGGAAAGTTTGCTCCTCTGTGACCCGGAATGTCACGACGCCATTTCCGGCAGAATCCATCAACTTGAGCATATGGGCAATGAAACCATAGCCCTCCTGTCATCCGAAGTGGAAAGCGCCGAGCTGATCAGCGTGCGCTTGGGGCGCGGGGAGGCTAACAGGTTGAGCGAAGGCGAAAATATTACGGTTCGCCCGGACTGGTCGCGCGCTCTTTTTTTTGATTCTTCGGATACGCGCATCGCGCCGGCTGAGCCCGTTGCCGAAATGCCCGCTTTGCAGGACGTTGCGGCATGAAAAATACGCTGGCGAATTGGCTGGGCAGACCAGCCTTCATTCTACCGGCTTTGATTGCCTTGCTCCTGTTTTCCATACTTCCGTCCCTTTGCACCGTGCTTATAAGCCTGACGGACTGGAAGCTGGGGCAGAGCGGGGGCTTCTCTTTCGTTGGCGTTGCAAACTACCTGAATTTGTGGGCAGACCCGGATTTCGGCAAAAGCTTGCGCAACACCTTGGTGTTATTAGCCGTGGTCGTGCCGGTATCTTTTATTCTGGCTTTAAGCATCGCTTTGGCCATCATTAGAGCCGGGAGGTTTGGCCAAGTATGGCAGACAATTTATTTTTTGCCGGTTACCGCCTCCCTGGTGGCCATGGCCGTGGTTTGGCAATGGGTGCTACATCCGGAAGTGGGGCTGGTGGCCTTCTTGTTGTCCAAAGTCGGCATAGTGAAGAAAATCAACTGGCTGAATGATGGCGACATTGTACTGTTTACTATTGCCTTTATCACTATATGGCAGATGACCGGCTACTACATGGTGTTATTTTTAACCGGGCTGTTGCAGATTCCCACTGATTTATATGAAGCCGCCCGTATAGACGGAGCGCGTAGCGGCATATCCCGTTTCCTGCATATCACTTGGCCTTTGCTTGGCCCGACCTCGTTATTCGTATTCATTATCACCATCATCAAAAGCTTTCAAGTTTTTGATATAATCAAGGTACTTACCAGGGGAGGGCCGGAAAAACACAGCGAAATTCTTCTTTATACCATGTATCAGGAAGGATTCGCCTTTTTTCGCACCGGGACTTCCGCGGCAATTGCCAGCATCTACCTTAGCATAATGCTTGTGCTGATTTTTTTACAGATAAAAACCATAGGACGAAAAGTCCATTACGGGTTTTGATATGGGAAAATTCCGCAAATTTTTTCTCAATTTCATGCTGGGGCTGGGGGCGATTATTGTGCTCACGCCTTTCATATGGATGCTCAGCCTGTCGGTCAAGCCGGAAAATGAAATTTATACGCCATATATAAAGCTGCTGCCTGAGGAATGGGATTTCGCCAATTATCAGGAGGCTCTGACTTATGGTGAAGTCGGAATGTTTATCGCCAACGGGCTGATAGTGACTTTAAGCATTCTGCTCCTGCAGATGCTGACCATAATACCCGCGGCCTATGTGCTTGCCCGCAGGAAGTTTAAACTCAACGGGTTATGCTTTGGTCTGGTGCTGGCCGCCCTGCTCATTCCCCCCCATATCCCGGCCCTGCCTCTTTATATGGCCATGGGCGGCGCGAAACTGCTCAACACCTATGCGGCCCTGATAATTCCTTTCACTACCAGCGCGTTCGGCATTTTTTTCCTGCGCCAGAGCTTCAAGGGCATACCCCAGGATTTGATCGACGCGGCTAAAATTGACGGCGCCGGCGAGGGCTATACCCTGTGGACCATCCTGGTGCCGCAGGTTTTTCCCGCCTTGGCCGCGTTCTCGGTGTTTTCCATAGTCTCCCATTGGAATGATTTTTTTTGGCCGCTCCTGGTAATCACCAATATGGATATGGCGACGCCTCCTTTGGGCGTATCCATTTTTGCTTCGGATGAGGGCGGCAACGATGTCGGCCCCATGATGGCGGCGGCGACTTTGATTGTGCTGCCGCTGGTGGCGATTTTTCTCATAGCGCGTAAACGTTTTGTGCAGGGCATGACCATGAGCGGCATAAAGTAACGCTTAAACGGCCCCCGCGGTCTTGTCTTAGAACCAATGAAATGGAGGAGAACTAATGAATTTGCTTTTGCGCCCGGGCAGAAAGATATTTGCCCTGGCTTTGATTTTCACGCTCCTGTCTGGCGCGGCTTTTGCCTATGCGGCTAAAACCGTTGACATCACTGTGGCCTACCCTTACGGCAGGATATTCCGCCCCATTCTCCAGGAAATAAACAGGGAGTTCAACAAACAGTTCCCCAATGTCAGGATAATCCTGGAAACGCCGTTCCCTGATTATGAGGAGCTTACCCAGCGCACTTTGGCCGGTATTTCCCAAAATAACGCTCCGGTGCTTTCTTATCAGGGTGTAAACCAGATCAGGCAATATGTAGAGGCCGGCCAGGCCTATGATCTGTCGGAATTCGTGGCCGCTGACCCCCGCTGGAAAGAAGCGAACGGCTATTATCCCAACATGATGGCCTTAGGCAATTTTAACGGCAAGCAATATGCCATTCCTTTTGCCATTTCCACTCCCATTATTTACTACAATGCCGACTTGCTGCGCAAGGCCGGAATTGACCCTGATAATCCGCCCAAGACCTGGGACGAGATGATCGCCGCGGCTCATAAAATAAAAGCGCTTGGGGCGGAGTATACCGGCTTATTCTATGACTACCAAGCCACCGGTAATTGGATGTGGCAGGCGATTCTGTATAGCGAAGGCGGCTCCATGATGAATGATGATGAAACGAAAGTCACTTTCGCCGATGCCCCCGGCATTCGCGCCGCCAAAATGCTGCGTCGCTTTATTGATGAGGGCATCAAAGAGGACTGGACCCGCTTGCAGGGCGAGCAAGCCTTTATAGCCGGACGTGTCGGCTTCTATGCCGCTTCAACCTCCTGGCTTAAGGGTGTGGAGGACAGAACCCGCTTTGATCTGCGCACCAGTCTGTTCCCTCCAGGTTCCACTGGCATTCGCCGCTTACCCAATGGCGGCAATGCCGGCATGATTATAACCAATGATCCCGCCAAGGCCAAAGCCGCTTATGAGTATGCCATGTTTGCCGCCGGACCCATCGGCACCGCCATCCAGGTAAAAGGTTCCGGCTACATGCCCATGCACGAAAAAGGAACCGAGGCCTTGCAGGAATTCTACGCCGCCAACCCCAATTATAAGACATCTGTGGCGCAGATTTCTGATATTTTTCGCTGGTATTCTTTCCCGGGCACTGATACTCTGAAAATCATTGATATCATCAAGGATCGCCTGCAAGCCATTGTCGGGCGGAGCGTAAGTCCGGAAGAAGGAATAACGACCGCGGCCGAACGGGTCACCCAGCTTTTGAAGTGACTCTCCTCTCCGTATCCCGTCGGCAAGGGCATGATGTTCCCTGCCGGCGGGATTTTTTATGAAAAGTTAATGCTGAAATTTATTCACGCAACCGACACCCATCTGTTACAGTCGCGTGACGAGCTTCACGGCATCGCGCCCAACCAGCGGCTTGTCGCCTGTTTTACGCATATTAGGGCTCATCATCCTGATACAGCCTTTGTGGCGGTAACCGGCGATGTCGCGGAAAGGGGTGAATATGACGCGTATCTATTTATGCGCGAGCAGGCTCGGCGTTTTGCCCTGCCTGTGCTGTTGGTGCCCGGCAACCACGATTGTCTGCCGGCCATGCAGGCGGTTTTCCCGACTTTCAGCGGCGCTGTGGATGCATTAGCCCCGCTGGCCTATCTTGCTGGCCGGCTGCGAACCAGTGGAGGCACTTTTTTGTTTTTGGATACCAGTGCGGCGAATGTCGCGCATGGAGTTTTTGCTCAAGCGCGGGCGGCCAAGCTCAGCCTGTGGATGGAAGAAACGTATGACGACATATTCTTGTTTATGCACCACCCTCCATTCAGGGTGGGCATTCCTTTTATGGATAGCATCCGTCTGATCGACCCGGAGCCTTTGTATGCCGCCTTGCTTCCGTATAAAAACAGTGTCCGTCATATCTTCCTGGGCCATTTGCATAAAAGCGTAGCCGGCGTCTGGCGCTCTATCCCCTTTTCCGTCGCCCGAAGCACCGTGCATCAGGTCAGAGCCAAAACAACCCCGTACAATGGCGCTATGGGCTGTGATGAAGAACCGGAGTATTCAGTGGTGACGGTGAGCAAAGACAGTATAATATGCCGCGCCGAACGCTTTGCTGAAAAGGTCAGGGATTTTCCTTTATGAAAGGATGCGTTGAGCCGCCTCAGGCTTTGCTGGCCGATATAGATGGAGTACTGCTGCTGGATGGGCGGGTTTTGCCTGGTACGGTCGAATTGGCACGCATATTTGCCCGCCGACTGGCCCTGATTTCCAATAACTCCACTCACAGCCAAGAAGACCTGTGCAAAGTTTTCGCTAAGGCTGGCGTGGCGGTTGAGCCGGAGCAGTTTTTTCTAGCCGGCGTGGATACTATCAGGCAAATGGCGCATGATTTGCCGGGCGGTCGCGTATTGGCCCTTTGCAACACAGGCATGTGTGCTCTGTTGCGGAAAAATGGCTTATTGAGCCTGCCTGTCCAATGCTGGCAAGAAGCTGATGCGGTTTTATTGTGTCGTGATACCGAGATAAACTATGCTAAACTGGAGGCTGCTGCCAATGCCGCCCAAGTGGGTGTTCCGGTGTATTGCGCCAACCCCGATATCACGCATCCTGGCGCTAAAGGCATCCATTTGGAGACTGGCTGCTTATTGGCTTTATTGAAAACAGCGGCGCCTGAGCTTAACTTGCGCCTCATGGGCAAACCCAAGCCGGCTCTGGCGCTTGCGGCGCTGGATTTTGTCCGGGCGGAAGCGCGCCAGGCTCTTTTCATAGGAGATAATTTGGCCACCGATGGAGCCTGCGCCCAAGCGGTCGGCATTCCATTTCTGCATGTAGGCAGTGCCGGCGGCTTAAGCCTGGAACAAGCCTTGAGGAGCCTGCGTCCCTGCTCAAATCGCCCAAACTTAATCTGAGAGTGTTCACTCATAGATAGATAAATTTTCAGAAATATATTGATTTTACTGGATTTTTGGCGTATCGTTGGTTTGGGGCTCATTCTCCTGAAACCCTTATTCTGTGCGGCGCACAGAAAGCCTCACCTATCTATCGGTGAATACTCTCCATCCAGCCTGTCGTGCCTCATCTGGAAGATGGATTGCTTCGCCTTCGGCTCGCAATGACGAGGGAGAGGCGAGACCTGGAATAGCCGTCATTGCGAGGCGCGAAGCGCCGCGGCAATCCAGGGTCAGCGCCCCCCGGGGGGTGCGACCAGTGCCGCTTGACGCGACACTAGCTCAATTGGACAAAGAATAACGCATAGTTGCTGAAAATTCAAGGCGACGGCAAAACCGGGGGAGGAAGGATCGTGTGCATGTACCTAATGTTTGAATTAGGGCATAGTCAGACCCGGCCTCGTGTCTTGAAACGAACGATGCAGACAATAGCGCCAATTACCGCCGCAATTATGCACGACAAATGAAGCGCCTCTATTGAAATGACGCCAAGCAACTTGTTGCCTGAGATGATTGGCCACCACGGCGACATATCTCCGTGCATGATTGCATCGAGCAGAACGTGAGAAAACGTACCAACGTAAGCGCCAAGAAAAGACGCCAGCCATGTGAAAGGATAATGCGGGATTTGCAGCACTTTGAGGGCAAAAGAACTGATTGGTTTGCCAGTGCAACCCGCAATAGCGCCAATGACCAGCGCGCCAAGGACGGTATGCGTGTAACCATGCAAGACATCCCAGCCGCACAAAATGCCAATGAGCGGCTCAATGTCCATTAGTACCTGTCCGCCACCAAATACCATAAAGCTGAAGTGCTTGCCTCCAATCGCCTTGAAGGCTAAACCTGGGCCGAGATGGATTGGTGTGAATGGAATAATTATTTCCCAACCGGGGCTTAATGCCAAAGGTAAGATGCCACAGGCGAAAGGGGGGATTAGCTGGTGATGCGCCCCCGGAAAGAAGGGCATGCTCTGGATTTATATGCGGTCAAAGCCGACATCTTCCCTCTGCTCTATGAAGAGATCGATTTCAATAAATAATCTGGCGGGAATATGTGGGAATCGAACCCACCCGGGCGGCTATTAACCACCAACACTGGTTTTGAAGACCAGGGGGCACACCAGTTACCCGAATATTCCCGAAAATAATTTAGCATATTTATTCCAAATCCGTCAAATCTTCCAGGGCCGCCGCCGCCCCGGCCAGGAGGGCGAACTGGCCCGGCAGAATGGTTCTCACGTCCAAAAGCAGGCGTTCACGGTTGATGCGGCCCACGACGGGCGGGGTTCCCCGCCTTAAGGCGGCGTCCAGTCCTTCGGCCGAAAAATGCGGATGGCCCAGGGCCACGGCCCAGGAGGGCAGAGGGTATTCCGGGGCCGCCCCGCCCCCGGCCTGGCCCTCGACTTCCACCACGGCCAGGCTCAAGGCCGGGGCCGCGGCGGCCAGGGCGGTTTTCAAGGCCTCGGCCCGGGCCCGGAGTTCGCCGGCATCGGCTTGGAGCATGGCCAGGGTCGGAATTTCCCTCTGTGCCCGCTCCGGGTCCAGGTGAAGCCTTAAGGTGGCTTCCAGGGCGGCCAGGCAGAGCTTATCTATGCGCAAGGCCCGGGCCAGGGGATGAACCTTAAGCCGGGCCACCAGGTCCGCCCGGCCGACCACCAGGCCGGCCTGGGGACCGCCCAAGAGCTTATCGCCGCTGAAACAGACCAGGTCGGCCCCCGCGGCCAAAAGCTCGGCCAGGCCGGGTTCTCCGGGCAGCTTAATGCCCAAGGCGCCGCTGCCCGCGTCGCAGATGAGGGGCAGCCCCCGGGCGGCGGCCAGGGAGGCCAGTTCGGCTGCCGTGGGCTGGCCGGTATAGCCTATTATGCGGAAATTGCTGGCGTGGACCTTTAACAGGCCGCCGGAGCGCTCCCTTGTAATGGCCCCGGCAAAATCGGCCAGGGTGGTCTTGTTGGTGGCGCCGACCTCCCTTAGCGTCACCCCCCCTTGGGCCAATATCTCCGGCAGGCGGAAGGAGTCGCCTATCTCCACCAGCTCGCCCCGGGAGACTATGACTTCCCGGCCGCCGCAGATCGCGGCCATTATCAGGAGCAGGGCCGCGGCGTTGTTGTTGACCGCCATGGCGGCGGCGGCGCCGGTGAGTCGGGTGAGGAGGTTTTCCACATGGGCCTGCCGGCTGCCCCGTCCTCCGGCCCGGGGGTCAAACTCCAGGGTGGAATAGGCCGCCGCGATTTCCGCCACCCTGGCCGCCGCGGCCCGGCCCAGGATGGACCGCCCCAGGTTGGTGTGGAGGACCACGCCGGTGGCGTTCACCAAGGGCCGGAGGCTGTGGGCGGTTTCTTCCTCCAAATGGACGCGAACCGCGGCAAGAAGGGCCTCCAGCCCGGGGGCCTCCCGGATCCGGCCCTCCAGGAGGTCCCGGCGCAGTTCGGCCAGGGTGCGGCGTATGGCCGCCAGGAGATGGACGCGGGGCGCCGCGGCCAAGTCCGGCACGGCCGCGGCCCCTTGGAGCAGAAGATCGACCTTGGGTATGGACCTCAAAAGAGCCGGCGCCATCTTAGGTTACAACACCGATTTGCCGTGCCGCCCGCGCATCTCGGCCACGGCCTTGGCCAGGGCGGCGGTATCCAGGACCATCTCCATCATGCCGACCTGGTTTTCCCATTCCGCCGGGTCGGCCTCGGCCCGGATGGCTTCTTCAAAAACATGGTAAACCGATAGCCCCAGGGCGACCCCGGCCAGAGGGCCGGCGAAGGACGGGTCGCCCGCGGTGACTGTTTCGGCATAGATGCCGGCCCCTTCCCCGTCTGAGGCGCCCAGAATAACGATTACTGACTCGGGGCCGAACTTTTCAGCCGCTTCTTTGATCCGCTGTTGGTTCGCCAGATCCATGGCGCCAGCGGCTGTTCAGACAAAGCACTCGGTGGCGGAAAAGACTATTTCCGCGCCGCTGTCCTTAAAGAGGCTCTCCATGGCCGGGCTGGGGACGCCGTCCCTTTCGCCCAGGAGGATAAGTTTTTTGCCGATCAATTTTCCCATAATAAACTCCCTAAAAAACGGTTTGCTCCTTCACGTCGGTCGCCAAGGCCGTGAGGGCCTTTTCCACCAGTTGGCGGCGGATGGCCGCTTCCTCTTCCCGGGGAAGGGCGGGATTGCCCAAGGGGTGGGGAATGGCCACCGTGGGTATGATGCGGTTGGCCCCGACGCTCTGGGAGATGGGGACGATGGAGGCCATATGCGCCACGGGCATATCGCCGTTGTCTTCAATGGCCTTGGCCAGCGTTGCGCCGCAACGCGTGCAGGTGCCTCAGGTGGAGGTCAGAATCACCGCCTGGACCCCGGCGTCCTTGAGCTTGCGGCCTATCTCCGCGCCCCAGCGGGCGGCGTTGCCCACGGCCGTGCCGTTGCCGACCGTGGTGAAAAAGGCGGGAAAGAGCCGGCCGATGCGGCCTTCCTTCTCCAGTTTCCGCATTGCGTCAACCGGCAGGACCCGGTCGGGGTCGTCGTTGGCGTAGGTTTGGTCGTAGCCGCCGTGGGCGGTCTGGAAGGCTTCGGCGGTCAGGTCCATCACCCCTTCCAGGCTGTAGACGCCGTAGTTGCGGGCGCTGGAAGCGGCGATGTGATCCGGGTTGCCCTGGGGCACGATGCCCCCGGAAGTGACCAGGGCGATGGTGGCCTTGGCCAGGTCTTTGACGGCCGGGCGGGGCGTCACCCGGTCGAAGACGGGCATCTTGTATTCGGTGACAAAGGGCCGGCCCTTGATTTTCTTCAAAAGCATGTCCACGGCCCGCTCGGCGCCCGTTTGGTCCAGGAAGACATTGACGCGCACTCCCCGCTCAATATAGCCCTCTTCCGCCGGGCTGCCCAGCTTTTGCCCGCTTAAGAGCCTAAGGAGGAAGGCGGCCATGGCCGAGGCCGCCTTCCCCATGCCCCTGGCGCTGTCTTCGGTGGGCAGGATGTAGGCGCCGGCCTTGTAAATTTCCACCCCCGGGTTTTCCGGGTGCATGGCCGCAAGGGAGACGAGGCCGCGGGCCGCGGCGGCCGCGGCGGCCAGCCCTGAGGCCATGCCGTAGCGCCCGGCGTTAAAGGCCGGCCCGGCCACCAGGGCCTGGGCCTGGTATTTTTCCAGGGCCTCGCCGATAAAAGCCGTCACTTCTTCCGGCCGCCCCACGGCGTAGTTATCCCCGCAGATTATGGTGGCCGCGATTTCCGCCCGGCCCTCGAAGCCTTGGGTCAAAGCCCGCCCCGGGCCGACCGCCCCGGCGCGCAGCTCGGGCGGATGATCGGCTTTTTCCTCGCCGCCGATTCCGCCGAAGAACTGGTTTAGGTAGTGGATTATGCGGTATGCCATGTTTCAACTCCTTGGCCTGCCCATATCGGCATCATATAGTATAGGCGCTTATGCGGCTTAAGCCAAGCTCGCAGGTGGCCCCGGTGATGGCCTGGATCTCGACTTCCAGGGAACCGTCCGGACGCCGGGACCCGAAGAAGCCGCCGGCGAGGACATCGGCCTGGCCCAGGTCACCGATAACCTTGGCCATGGGGGGAAGAATGACGGTGGCGTTGGCGTTGCCGGCCGTCACCACGGCGTCGCCCTCGATGCAGGAATCGGCCAATGACTGGCTGGCCCCGTCGGCCCCGGCGTATTCATCGGTGATCAGGACGGTCTTGATGCCGGCTTTTTCGGCCTTGACGCAGTTCAAGACCAGGTCGGCGTCGGGGTTGCCGAAACCCTCCTCGGAAATAATGACCGCCTCCGCCCCCAGCATCCGGACCAGCCGGATGGCCATGGACGAACTGCGCTGCTTGTCGGCCAGGGTCACGTTCTCGTTGGTGATAACCACGCCCACGAAATTCAATTCCCGCCCGTGGCGCTTGAAGAGAGCCTCAATGATGGGGTTGTTCTGGTGGGCGTAGGTGCTGTTCTTGTCGCAGGCCGAAACGCAGTTGCCCGAGACGACGGCCCCATCCATGATTTCCGTCGGACTCATGAGGGTGGGCAGAATCGCCTTGGCGTCCACCCCGTAAACCCAGGTGTCGTGGAGGAGGCCCTGGGATTGCAGCATATAGACATAGGCCACCCTGGGCAGATCGGGCCAGCGGCCCATGGCCTCGCTTAAGGGCGGAAACTCGCGGCTCTCCACCCGGTCGGCCCGGGCCCCGCCGGCCAGGCATCCGGCCGCCAGGTGGTGGGCCGCCTTAAGCCCGGCCAGCCGGCAGCACTCTTCGGCCTCGTGGAGCTTGACGTCCTCCCTCGGGGTAAGGATAAGCACCAGGTTGGCGGTCTTGGAAAAGGGCGTGTATTCGGCCCCCGGGCCGCACATATCCACTATGCCCTCCTGGGCGGCGACCAGGCGGCCGGCGGTGAGCACGGCCATGCCTTCCAGGACCAAGGTCCGGCCCTCGCCCACGGTGGTGTCCAAAGGGCCGATGAAGCCGGGGAAGACCTGGCCCGGGCCGGATATTTTCACCCGCGGTTCAATGGCGTCCTTTACCGGCATGATCCTCGTGTTTTCGCCGGGATGGGCCAAGTCAAACTCCACGCCCGCCAGTCTCTTGTCTTCCAGTAAGAGGGCCCGTAGTTCCTCCCGGCAGACCGTCAAAAGGCCGTTTTGCACTTGGGTGGCCCCGCCGAAATCTATCTTCCCAACGGTGATTTTATGCAGTTCCAGTTTCAAGGGAACCTCCTTTTACCGCTTCCGGGCCCCGGCCTTCAGGCCGCAGGAACCGCTTCGGGCCAGCCCGCTTGCTCCAGGGTCAGGCGCAGGAGTTCACAATCCAACAGGGCGCAGGCGTCCCTAAGGGCGGGGGGGGCCTGGGCCGGACTTAAGACCTTGCTGCTTAGGTACAGGGCCAGGGCTTCCTCAAAAAGCCGAAGGGACCAGGCATAAGCCGCCTGGCGGCCGGGGTCGGCGCCTTCAAAGCGCCAGATGAGGGAACGGTAGGGCTGCTGATGGGGACGAAAATTTCCGTAGAGGGGATGGTTGAGAAGCCGCCAGCCGGCATGGAGGAGAGAGCGGCCGGCCAGAAAAACCGCCAAGGGGGAGCCTTCGACCAGAAAACAGCGGCGCCCTTCGGGTCTTGGGGATGGGGAATCCCACGGGAGCAGGGTCAAGGCCCGCCCCCAGCGGAGATTATTGGTCAAAAGCGCGACGGACAAAAAAATACCTTTAGCATTATTTCATATTAGAGCCAAACAATTTGAAAGTCCGGCTTTGGCCGGCTTTCAAATTGTTTGAGGCTCCAACGGCAGGAAGGTGGCGCTTGAGGCCTTGAAATAGAGCGGAATGTCGCCTAAAGGGCCGTTACGGTGCTTGCGGATGAGGAGTTCGACCTGGCGGTCCCGCCCCAATTCCGGGGGGTCGTTTTCCGAGGAAACAACCTGGCTGCCGTGGATGAAGGCGATGAGATCGGCGTCCTGCTCTATGGCCCCGGATTCCCTTAAGTTGGCCAGGCGGGGTTTTTTATCCTTGCTTTGGCGCGTTTCCACCTCCCGGTTGAGCTGGGAGAGGGCCAGGACCGGCAGGTTGAGTTCCTTGGCCAGGCCCTTGAGGGAGCGGCTGATCTCGCTTATTTCCTGCTCGCGGCTTTCCCTGGCCCGGCGGTCGCTGCCCTGCATGAGCTGCAGGTAATCCACCACCACCAGGTCCAAATCCGCGCCCTGGCTTTGGAGCATATTTTGCAGGCGGCGGGCCTTGGCCCTTAGTTCCAGCACCCTTAGGGAGGGGGTGTCGTCGATATAAATGCCGGCGTCCCCGAGAAGACTGATGGTATCGGTGAGGCGTCCCAGGTCCTCGTCGGAGGTCCAGCCGGTGCGCAGGTCCTTGAGGTTGTAACGCCCCGCCTGGCAGACCAGGCGGAGTAAAATCTGGCTCTGGTCCATCTCCAGGCTGAAAAAAGCCACCCTGGCGGGCGGGAGCTGACGGAAGGTCTGTCTTTGGCTGGGAATGGCCGCGTTCAAGGCCAGGTTTAAGGCTAGGGAGGTCTTGCCAAGGCCCGGCCGGGCGGCCAGGACGATGAGGTCGGATTTCTGAAAACCCCCGGTCATCTTGTCCAGGGCGTCATAGCCCGAAGGCAGGCCAGTCAGGGCCAGCCCGTCGCGGCGCTTGCCCTTCAAGTCCAGAATTTGCTTAAAAACCCCTTCCATCACCTCTTTGGAAGTGTGGATGAACTTGTCTTTGCGGCGCTCGTTCCGGACTTTGAGGATTTCCGATTCCGCCCAGCCCAGAAATTCCTCCACCTCCGGCGGCGAACCCATGCATTGCTGGACAATGCTCCCGGACAAGGAGATGAGCCGGCGCAGGATGGCCCGGTCGATGATGATGCGGGCGTAGTGGCCGGCGTTGGCGGCCAGCCCCCGGCCATCGTAGAGCCTGGCCAAAAAGGCCGGGCCCCCGCATTTTTCCAGGGCGCCGCGGCGCTTGAGAGCTTCGGCCACGGTCACCAGGTCCACGGGCTCGCGGTCCTGGTCCAGCTTCAGGCAGGCCCGAAAAATCTCCGCGTGGGCTTCCTTGAAAAAATCATCCGCGCGGAGCCCGGTTTCCAGGGCGTTGGGCAGGCCCGTCTCGGGGTCCAGCAGCACGGCCCCCAGAAGGTCTTCCTCCGTTTCCAGGCTGGAGGGGGCTATCTCCCCCGGAATTTCGCCGGTCATATGGGCTTATTGCGGAGGTTCCGCGGCCTGGCCGGCCTCATTTTCCGCCAGCACGGAAATTTTAAACGATGCGGTCACTTCCGGGTGGAGGCGCACCGGCACCTCGTAATCGCCCACGGCCTTGAAGGGCTCGCCCAGGCGCAGGCGGCGGCGTTCCACCTCGAAGCCTTTGGCTGAAAGGGCCTCGCTGATATCCAGGGTCGTCACCGCCCCATAGAGCTTGCCCTTTTCCCCGGCTTTGCGGTGGAAGACCAGGCGCACCTCGGCCAGGCGGCCGCGGAGTTCCAGGGCCTGGTCTTTTTCGGCCTTGGCCCGGGTTTCAAACTCGGCCCGCTTCCTGGCCAGGCGCCTTAGGTTCCCTTCGGTGGCCGCCAGGGCCGCGCCGGAGGGCAGCAAAAAATTGCGGGCGTAGCCCGGGGCCACGGTGGTCACCTGCCCGGCCAGCCCAAGGTTGTCAACGTCTTTTACCAGAATTATCTTAGTCATGGCCTCGGCCTCGTCTTTGGTTGTTTTGGCAATCAGGCGCTGGGCGCCATGGTCGTGTAGGGCAGAAGAGCCATGAAGCGGGCCCGCATGATGGTTTGGGTCAGAAGGCGCTGGTGCTTGGCGCAGTTGCCGCTGATGCGGCGGGGAATTATTTTGCCCCGCTCGGTGACGAAATTGCGTAAGGTCTTGATATCCTTGTAGTCGACGTCATTTATGCGGTCAACGCAGAAACGGCAGACCTTGCGGCGATGAAAAGGTCTCTTCTTGGCCCGGGGGCGGCGCGAATTTTTGTCCTCGGAATTGTCGAACATGGCGGCCCTCCTTACTCCGGGTCGTCGCCGGCTTCGGTGCCGGCTTCGGCTTCAGCTTCGCCTTCATCGGCCTCGGGGCCTTCGGTTCCGCTGTCGGTTTCGGCTTCGGTTTCGGTTTCGGTTTCGGCTTCCTCCCGGCGGGCCTTTTCCGCTTCGCGCCGGGCGGCCTCGGCCTGGATTTTCTCGTGTACCGCGGCCAGGTCTTCCGCGGTGAATTTCTTGGCCAGGAGCAAGGTGAGGTATTTGAAGACCTTTTCATCAATCTTCAGGTTTCGCTCCAATTCCGCGGCCAGGGCCGGCCCGCCCTGATAATCGTAGAGCAGATAATAGCCGTAGATTTCCTTCTGGACCGGGTAGGCCAGCCGCCGCCGGCCCCAGTCCTCAAAGCGGACCAAGTGGCCGCCGCCGGCTTCCAGGATGCCCATAACCTTGCTTTTGAAGGCTTCGACGGACTCCTGCTGGCTGGGGGCCAGAAGGATAAGGGTTTCATACCTTCGGGGGTGCATATCGCCTCCTCATGGACTTTAAGGCCCCGCAACTTGAGGGCGGGGCGAGGATGGCCGGGGGTAAGTTTCCGGCTGGAATCTTTTATTATAGCCGCTTTGATGAAAATATCAATGCCCAAACAAATTTAAAAGTCCGGCCGGGGCAGGCTTTTAAATTGCTTGACGCCCAGAAATCAGGCGGGCCGCGGCGAGGAGGTTTTCGGCCGTCGCCAGCCCGGGGGGGGCCTCCAGGTCCCGGCCGTGCCCGGTGCGCACCAGGATGGAGCGGCACCCGGCCGCCCGCCCGGCCGCCGCGTCGCTCAATTTATCGCCGACCATGAAGGACCGGGCCAAATCCAGGCCCAATTCGGCCGCGGCCCGCGTCAACAGGCCGGGAGCGGGCTTGCGGCAGGCGCAGGGACCGCTGAAATCGGGATGGTGGGGGCAGTGGTAGAAGGCGTCCAGGGGCGCCGGCAAATCCTGGTTGACCCGGGCGTGCAGTTCCCGCACCGCCTCCTCGCTGTATAACCCCTTGGCCACCCCGGCCTGGTTGGTCACCACCACCAGCTTATAGCCCGTCAGAAGGGCCAGGGCTTCCTTGGCGCCCGGCAGCCATTCCCAATCCGCCCATAGATGGACATAGCCCTTGTCCCGGTTCAAGGTTCCGTCGCGGTCCAGAAAGACGGCCGGAAATAGGCCTGGGTCAGTCATGGCGGAATCATACCGCAATAATCCGCCCCTGGCAAGACTGTGAAACTGGAGTTTACCGGTTTTCGACGTTTTCGTTATTCCTCCAAGCTATTGCGTCCGGGGCTCTAAAGGCCTACGGCAGAACTGTAATCCGGCCCTGTAGCTCGGCTTTCACCGGGGAGTGCTTTTCCAAATAAACCCGGAGCGAGTCATTGGCCAGCTTGTCGCCTTCCTCCCATTGCAAGGGCCTGAACATGGCAAAGCCATCGCCGCCTCTGGCCAGAAAATCAAAGGTCACGACCTGGTAGAAGGCGTTTTCATCAAGCGGCCGCCATTGCCCTTTTTCATCCAGCGCTTCGGCCAGGGTTATGCGCCGGCCAGGCTGCTCAGACGGCCTGAAGGCATAGCGCAGGCCGGAAACCTGCGGGAAGCGGCCTTCGCCCTCACCGTAGTTGGTTACTCCATGTTCGAGAGCCTGCAAAAGGATCGCCCCGGTCATTTTAGTCGTCACCGGCGTATTCTGGAAAGGCAGGGTTCCGATTACATGGCCCGTGGTGACGGCGCCCCCGGGCAGCGAAGAGCGCAGAGCCCCGCCGTTGACAAAGGCGATTTGCACGTTCTTAAAAGGCACTTGGCGCATGGCATCGGCCACGATATTCCCGGACAGGCATTCCACCCGCCGGCATTCCATCACGTTGGGCTCTTCCAAAGCCCGGCCGTCCTTGCCTGTAGCATTGACGGCGCCGATGGCGGTGGTCATCATCTCCATGACCGGGGCGGCAAATCCTTCTATGAGCCGGGCCAATTCGTCATCCGGCGCCGGCGCCTCCAGGGCGTCCAGGGTGGGCTGATCCAGAAGAATAGGCCCTCCTTGCCATTCCTTGGCCACGCCGTTTTCGTCGAATCCAACCTCCAGCCGGCCTAGGTAGGTTAAGGCCGTGGAGGCGGTCACCACCAGCACCGGAGCGCCGTTCGGTGTTTTTTCAACAACCGGGTAGGGGCCTTCCGCCCAATTATCAGAGTTAGACAAAAGGCTGTGGCTGTGCGCTCCCACTATAATGTCCACTCCATCCACCGCCCGGGCCAGTTTCCGTTCATCTTCCAGGCCCAGGTGGGTCAAGGCAATGATGATATTCACGTTTTCGGCCGTCAGCTTCCTGACGGCCTCTTCCAGGGCTTTTTTGGCGTCATTGAAACTTATCCCGGAGCCGGGCGTGGACGTTTCCGGAGTTTTCTCGGTAATTAAGCCGACGAGGCCAATTTTGCGGCCGCTTCGTTCCAGTATTAAATAGGGAAGAATCTTGTCCATCGCCGGAGAGTCCGGACGGGGATCAAAGGCGATATTGGCCGCCAGCACGGGAGTCTTCAAGGTCTCCACCAGGCGGAGCCAGGTCGGCCAGCCCTCGTCAAACTCGTGGTTGCCGGGAACCACCGCCTGATACCCCATCCTGTCCAGCAGGGCCATGGGCATGAGTTCCTTGTGCTGGGTCCAGAACAGGGTTCCCTGAAAAATGTCGCCGGCATCCAGTAGCAGCGCGTCTGGGGCGTCTTTGCGAATAGCCCGCACCGCCTGATCCAGCCTCACATAACCCCCGCGCCCGCCTTCGCACATGGCCGCATAGCAGGTGAGGCCTTTATCCGTAATGCCTCCATAAGAGGAATGGGTATCGTTGGTATGCAGCACGGTCAAGGTGAAACCGGCCGGGCCGGACTGGCCGGCATAGGCCGGAAGCCTTGGCGCAATAACCGTGACCGCCAGAAGTGCGGCCAGGCAGGGCCATATGGGTTTATTTTTTAATCGCTCTCCATATTTCATAAGGTTCCCTCTCTAAGGTTTTGACGGCTTTACTCTATGTTGGGTTTTATAAGGCCATTATGGAGTACTGAAGGCGTTTTTGGGAATAACCCCATGGGTGATTTTACGAAAAAAGCGCCTTAAAAACAATAGCCCTTGGGGTGATGCGGCCTGTTATGAAAAATCCCAAAAATAACCTTGCAGGTGATGGACATAAGCTCGCCCTTCCATTAAAATTAAAAATATGGCGGTTTTAGACCTTAGCAGGCTAACATTCGGCAACCAGCTATTATAAACCGATTTCGGCAACCAGCTATTATAAACCGATGGCGTACAGGAGCAAACATGACCAAAATAACCGTTTCTTCCCGGCAATCCTGGGTTTCCCGCCTGGGGCAATCCATAGGCGGAGTTATAGTCGGCCTTCTCTTGCTGGTTGGGGGGCTGGTTCTGCTCTGGTGGAACGAAGGCCGGGCCGTCATCACAGCCAAGGCGCTTGAGGAAGGCGCCGGCCTGGTGGTTTCCGTGGCCGCCGACCGCGTTGATCCCGTAAATGAAGGCCGGCTGGTCCATGTCGCCGGCCGAGCCCAAGTCGAGGGTCTTCTGGCGGACCCGGATTTCCCCTTTGTGAGCGCGCCGGCCCTGATTCTGGAACGACGGGTGGAAATGTTCCAGTGGCGGGAAGATCAGGAGACCAGGGAAGTCAAAAAGTTAGGCGGCAGTGTGGAAACGGAGACCACCTATACCTACCGGAAAGTCTGGTCAGGTTCTCTCTACAGCTCGTCTAGATTTTACGATTCCGCCGGCCACAGCAATCCCTCCAGCCTTCCTTACTCCGATCTCACCCTGAAGGCCTCCGGCGCACGTTTGGGGGCCTTCAGTCTGCCGCAAGACCTATTGAACCTGTCCGCCACGGAAACCTTAAGAGTACCGGAAAACGCGCCCCTGGAGGGGCGCGGCCAAGCGTCCGCCGGGGGGATCTACCTGGGTAATAATCCCAACGCGCCTGAGATAGGCGACGTGCGTATCCAATACGCCTACGCCCCCATGCAGGATGTAAGCGTGGTGGCCAGGCAGACAGGAGACAGCTTCGACGCATTTCCTGTCAGCGGCGGGAAGCGAAGCCTCCAGATGCTCAAACCGGGCCTGGCGGACGCGGCCGCCATATTTGAAGACGCCCATACCGAAAATATGATCCTGACCTGGATCTTGCGGGCGGCGGGTACGCTTCTGGGCCTTTGCCTGGGCCTGTATCTAGTGTTTCGGCCCCTGAGCGTGGCCGGTGATGTCATACCCGCGCTCGGCAGCCTTCTGGGCATCGGCCTGGGCCTGGCCGCCTTTTTCCTGGGCCTGGCCATCGCTCTTCTGGTCATAGCCCTGGCCTGGCTCTTTTACCGTCCGCTATTGGGGATATTTATGCTGGCCGCGGCGGCCGCAACGGCTTACGGCTTACGGGCCCTGGCTAAAAGACGCGAGCTGCCCGCTTCGAACCCCTCAGCCCGTTGACGCCAAATTTTCAAAGAAAAAGAGGCAAACGCGCCGTTCGCGAGAATCAGCATAATGAAAACCAAATAATATTTTCGCGCCGAATTTTTTCATTTATCCCTCCGCGAACTCCAGGCTCTCAAACGAGTAGTCAAGCAGCGTGGCGAAGGGGTTGACAACTCCTTCTTCTACGAAAGGCTCGGAAATTTCAAGATCGCTCCAGACGCCCCGGCCCCTTTTTATCACGAACTTGCGCCTGTGGCTCGTGTCCCCTTCCCGCCACCAGATTTCCCAACGATCATGTCCGAATTCGTAGTAAGAAGCGTTATTTTCTCCGCCAATGGCCGCTAAAGCTTTTTCGTATGAATCCCTTAGCTTCATGTCGTCGTTTTCCTCATCCATCACAAAGCCGCCCGTCACGCTAAACCGCGCTCCGTCTTTCGACCCGAGGATCATTCCGGTCCCGTTCTCCGGCAAATGGATGACCTCAGTGAAATAATTGTGAGGGAACTGCACGTTGTATCCGACAAAATTGTTGCCATAGAACAGATAATTATCCCCGGCCCCCGGATAAAGGTCGACCGTCACGCCGTTCTTGTTGTCTCTGAGCGTTACCGGATCCGCGGCAAACGCCGGAATTGACGCCATAAAAACCAATATTATCGTCGCGATGAATTTTTTCATTTTAACTTCCTGTATTATTAACCCACTGCCTCATCGAACTCGCAGTCGGAGAACGAGACGTTGGGGCTGTCCTGGATGGGAAATTCGGTCTCGTTGGCCGCGAAAGCCGTATTCGAGACGGAAATGGTCGTATCCTGTACCCCGAACATATTTCCCGAGTTGCCGAAAAATCCGCAGTTCGAAAACGACATGTTCTTCGTCCCGGAAACCCCGACCAGGGTGTACTCCCTATTAGTTGCGAAGGTGCACCTCTCGAAAGATATGTTTTCACCGCCCCTGACGGTCATGATGCCGTAGGTGCATTCGTAAATCTGCGACTCGGCGACCTTCATGTCGGAGACGTCCCGGAGTTCTAGTCCATACGTGCCGGAGCCGAACATCTGCGTGCCGGTTATCGTTATGCGCGACGAATTTTCGAAACCGAACACGCCGCCGTCGCAAAAGCCGCCTTCCGAGTGCGCCGCAATAAGCCCTTCGATCACGATGTCGCTGCAATTGACAAATTTCAGCACAAACGCGTATCTCGGGTCGACTACTATTCCTTCCCGTCCGAGGCTGTCGTCGTAGTCGGCCGCCCACGGGCCTCGGATCGTGAGGTTTTTGATGCCGTCAAGGACGAGTTCGCCGCCGTCGAATACCTCCGACCATGAAACGCCGTTTGCGAGCTTGGGCGCGCCATCCCTCCCCAGTTTCGGGTAAGGCGGCGCCTGTTCGGGTTGGTTGTTTAGAATCGGATCCCACTCCGATAGGTTGTATATGCCCGGCGCCATTTCGATGACCCTGTCCGAGCCCAAAGCCTCCAGAAATTCCCGCGAGTCCGACACCCTTATAGTGACGTTAGCGTCGGCTGCCGCGCACAATACCGCCAAAACCGCAATTGCTAGCAAAACTGTTGTAACGAACCTTCTCATATTCAATTCCTCCTTGTTTTTTTCTCTCAGATATTCTTCATTACCCAGCCGCCGGGAAGGGCGCGGTCAGTTTCTTTTCCTGATGCTTTTTCGGGTCAGCCCAGTCCTCTTTGGTCTTTACCGACGTTTCTGTGATCTGCAGTTCATAGTTGTTCCGATCCACATCGGTGAGCTCATAATTTATCGTCTCCGTCGCCTTCATGACCGGGACAGTCTCCTCCACGGCGGTGTCGTACACCACTACGGAGGTCCCGCCGTCGAAGTCGGTGCCCGAGGGGCGCGGTTCAACGTCGGGCTCCACCATGGTGAACGCGAAACGGTGAGGATCTATCCAGATGGGTCCAGTCGTTCCCCTAAACGAGGCTTTTTTCTCGGTTTTTTTGAAATCGTAGAGAAAGTAACTCTGCACCACCCAGGTTCCCGCTTCCAACACCATTTGTTTGCAATTTTCATTGAAATAAATACCGTTTAACATATCAGCGTCTTCGTAGGGCATGAAAAACAACAGGTTATCCTCGTCGCCGAAGAAATATATACCGCTTTCGGAGCCTTCCATGGCCTCGTTGACGTTCGGGTCCACGATAAACCAGAAGATGGTTCCATCAGCGCCTCCATTGGTTCCGACCATCGTGACGTTGGCGTCCTCAATCTCCACCCGTTTCCCGTCGGCCTTCACCCTGTACACCGTTTCTTTTTCTAGCGTGTACTTCTCCTGAGCGGCAAAGCTTTTCCCCTCGTCCGCGACGGACGTCGCGCTCGAAACCGCCAGCGCCGACATAACCAGAAAAACCGCGATGATTTTTTTCACTTTTCAATTTCTCCTTGTGCTTTATTGCATTTTCATAACTTCAGCATTGCTCAGCACGGTTTCGACGGAACCGTCACGCAGCACCTCTATGGCGTTGTAGTCAAAACCCTCGCCGTGAGCGCTGCCGAAGATGATTTCCAACGTTCCGTCGCCGTTGAGGTCGGCGAACCGGTAAACGCGCTGAACCGTTGGAATGGAGCCATCGCCGGGCGCCGTGCCTTTCTGGGCTATAAAACTCACAAGCGGTATTTCGCGCACTTTTCCGTTCACTATCTTGCGGAGAAGCAGGACGGAGTACATGCCGGGCTCGGCGGACGTTTTTATTTCCCGTTTTATTTCCTCCATCGGCTTGTCCTGTTTCAGGAATTCGAAGTACTTTTGGGGGTCGACGACGTTCTGCGCGTATATGACGGCTTCGTCCACGCCGTCGCCCTCCAAATCCACCCTGAACAACTGCATGATATTCACGATCGTGTCCGAAAGCCCGTTTCTCGCGAGATATTCCTTCATAATTTTTTCGTACGCAGCGTTTTTGGCGGAAAGCGCCGCGGCTTCTCGCGGAAATGTCCTATTTTTGTCCTGTTCGCCGTCCTCATCGAAATTGATGCCCGACAGCCCAAGATATGCAGTCTTTTTCAACGCGGCGTCTTTGCCTTCGTCTCCCGCGTGCATTTCAATTTTGTCCAGCTCATCGCCGAACTCGCCCCTGTGGTCGCCGTGCAGCCCCTCCCCCTGGGCGGCGCAATGGTAGCCCGTCGAAAGATATATCGCGTATCGTTCTCCGCCCCGGGGATAGGGAAAAGGATACTCGGCCTCCCACTGCGCCCATACCCAACCCTGCCTCTCGGGCGCGGCCATATCGGCTCTAAAATCCTCCGCGGATTTCCATTTTCCGTCGGCGACGCTGCCCAGCCAAAAGCCGTCAAAGACGACGATGCTTCTGGGGTGCGCCTGGGCCGGTTCCGCCTGGGAGGAATAGAATAAAACGGCGGCGCACAGGAGTACAAAAATTTTTTTCATAAAAATCCTCCCCTTTACAAATAATTGACGTACATATTTATACAAAATCGCGATTCCTCGTGAAACATTTCCACAAAAAGACTGGCGCCGTCGCCGCTACGGTCGTAACGCCATAAAGATTCGATATGCGCCGCGCTTCCCTGGTCGACAAAGCCCGCCTCCCGGAGCTGCTCCTTATACGAGTCCATAAAGCCGGCCCCCGAAAAGGAATAAACAAACGATGTCACCTCCCACCCCTCTTCGGGAAGCGAAACGGATTCATAAGGGATTGGCTTGCCGTCAAGCATTGGGATGGGGAACCCGCTGTCCGGGATATCGGCGTATAAGCCGGCGCCATCGGATTCAGCCGCCCATGCGAAGGATGCGGAGCATAGCAGAAAGAACGCAAATACCGCCGAAAGTCTCAAAAAATTCTTCTTCATCGGTTATTCCTTTATGTTGTCCGTTGGGGCTTTTGGCGCTTGAACAAACGCTATCACAGCGGAAATGTTTTGCATATCACCCAGAGGATGATTTTGGGGCGTCTCCCCCAAAAAAACGCTTCATCCCCCCCTGACTACCTTTTTCGCCATCTGGGAATAAACCATCAACTCCTTAAGGGAGGAAACATTTAATTTCTGATAGATGTTTTTATTGTGGGTCTTGATGGTATTCATGGATACAAAAAGCCTTTCCGCGACCTCCGGGGCTGAAAATCCCTCAAGATAGAGAGTGAATACGGCCGCCTCAGCCTTGGAAAGTTTTTCAATGTTCTGATTGAACTCATGCAATGAGGACAAGTCCACATTATCTTGAGCCAGGTCTTTAGTTTCCGTTATATCGGTTTTCTGTGGGCCGCCTTCCCTTATGTCCTGGATGCCTTGTTCTGTCGGCAGGCTGCCGCCGGGCACGACAAAACCGTTGGCCACCGCATAGAGGGAAAATTTCGTTATGCTGTCAAATCCGGTTTTGCCCAGGATGCCGGAGATGAGCTCCTTGACTCTGCCTTCGGAAATTGACAGGGTTTGGCTGATTTCATTGCGTTTTTTGCCTTGGCAAACCAGGCGGATGACTGAAATTTCCGCCTTGGAAAAGCGGCTTTTGGCAAAGGCCTCTTCCCCGGGCCCGGGATATATGCCCCTGCCCGCCATGGTGGAGCGGATGACATAGAGCAAATGCTGGCTCGATGAATCCTTGTAGACAAAGCTATGCACCTCGGCCTTCCGGGCTTCGTCGATAAAACTTATCTCCGGCAGGGCCGTCATGATCACGATTTTGATGTTCGGCATTTCCCGCCGTATTTCCGCCGCCACCGTTATGCCGTTGGCTTTGTGCTCCGTCACCACGTCAATCAGCGCCAGATCGGGAGCGGTCTTGCGGCACAATGCCAGCGCTTCGTCCGCGCTGGCGGTGACCCCGGCCACCTCCATATCTTCCTGCCCGTTGACTATGTTCGCCAGCGTTTCCTGCAATAGGGTCATATCTTCCACAATAAGGATTCGTATCATGGAATATCCCTCCAGTTTTTCGATTCTTTACACATTGGCCGGGCGGATTTGCCGCCCCAAAATCATGCCAATCGGCCAAAAAATTTAAGCCAGACCGCCAGGCCCCCCGCCGCTTTTTTCGTTTCGCCCATCAGAAGGGCGTCATTGAGGAAAAAGTACAGTTCGCGCGCTTCATCACTTAAGTAATCCATTGCCTGAAATTCATCAATGGCGGCCTCGGCCCCCTGCACATCGTCCTTGTCCAGAACCTCTTTGAGCCGCTTGAGTGTATCCCTGAGCTTTACAGCCGCTTTTTCTCTTTGTGTTTCGTCTCCTTTTCTCCCCTTCCGCATGGCCTCGGCAAGGTCCTCATACGCGCCCGGCAAAAGCCGTTGTATCCCGGCCGCATCTCCGTTCCGCCCGGCCGCCGCGAGCCTGTCCATTGCCTCGCGCATCTTAGGCGGAACGTCCATACTTTCCACCAGGGCGCAAAATTTTTCGAAGTAGGCCTGATCCGCGGGCAGGCCGTCGGCAAAATGCCAGCGGTAGTGGTTGAGCAAATCGAGCCGGTGCGCGTCCACCACCTCCCTGGCCGCGCCATTCATTTCGAGGCGGGCGCCGGCTGAAACTTGCGTCATGCCGGCCTTGGCCTTTTCAGCCGCTTCGCGGCGTTTTTCCTCCGGCAGCAAGCGGGCTATCACGGCGTCAAGCGCCTCCAGGTCAATGGGTTTGGAAATATAATCCGCAAATCCCCGCTCAATGAAAAAATCGCGCATTCCCTCAATGGCGTTGGCCGTTAAGGCTATAACGGGCGTCGTGGCCTGGCCGGGAATTTTTTTCAGCAGCCGCATCGCGGCCACTCCATCCATTCCGTCCATGATATGATCCATAAATACTATGTCGTAGGAGCCTCGCGCGGCCAATTCCAGGGCTTCCTGCCCGTTGGAGGCGGCATCAATCTCCATGCCGTAGTATTTGAGCAGGCCGGTGATTACCTGCCGGTTGCTCAGAATATCGTCCACGATCAACGCTTTAACGCCCTGGACCGACCCGGGCGCCATTAAAGAAGGCTGGCGAATTTTTTCCGGCCCGGACTTGGCGCTTCCTATTTGCTGCGGCAGGCTGACGGTAAAAACACTGCCCTTCCCGAATTCGCTTGCCACGCTGATGCTGCCGCTCATAAGGTTGCAGAGAATTTTGCTGATGGACAGCCCCAGCCCCGTACCCTCGGCATTCTTATGGCCGTTGATGCCGCCTAGCTGATGAAAATCCGTGAAGATATTGCCGATATCCTCCTGCCTGATCCCAATGCCCGTGTCCTGGACCGAGAATACGATAAAAAGCCTTCCCTCGGCGTCCTTGCGCTCAGCCCGGAATTCAATTTTCCCCCGCTCGGTGAACTTGACGGCGTTCCACAAAAGGTTAAGTAAAATCTGCCGAATCCTGGCCGAATCTCCGATGAGGACTGCCGGAATGGCCGGGTCAAGCTGGACAATAAACCGAATGCTTTTATCCGTCAGGCGTATTCCTATGGTACTCATCACTTCGTCAATGAGTTCGTGAAAATTGTATTCCCGTTCAACTATGACCATTTTCCCGGTCTCCAGCCGGGAAAAATCCAAAATGTCGCTGACAATGCCCAAAAGGCTCTGGCCGGCCCGTTGAATGCCTATCACCCGTTCCCTCACCGATTCAGGCGGATTTTCCCTCCGGGCCAGCTCGCACAGCCCGATGATCGCGCTCAGCGGAGTGCGTAACTCATGGCTCATACGCGCCAGAAAAGTGGATTTGGCCTTGAAGGCGATATCGGCTTGTTCATTCGCCCGGGCAAGTTCTTTGTTTTGGCTTTCCAAGGCGCTGTTCATTCTTGAGACATATAGATTGAACAGAAAAACGATAGCCGCGCAGATTAGAAAAATCACCGCAAATATTTTTGCGAAAACCGGGTCAACTAAAGTTGAAAATTTTATTGAACCGCCGCAGACCAAGTACCAATGTAAAAGCGGAACCGGTCTTACGCAATAGACAATGTCATTGTCGGTAATGAACTGTATCTCGGAATCAGTCATATTGCTGGCCATTGATATGATCTTTACCCCGATTTCACCGAGATGGTCACCCAATTTTACTTTGTCATAGACCAGGCGCTTATCATTGCTCACGGTAATTTCATGAAACTTATTAAAGATATACGCTGAAATTTCATCATCCGCAATGAGCGCCGATTTGAGAAAATCATCTATTTTAATTGATGTCCCCAGCATCCCCAGCGGCTGGTTGTCGTCGGAAAGAACCGGCGCATTGACCCAAAGATTTGTCTCGCCCAGATCCGGGTTGTAATTAATATTTAAATTGTAAGTATCGGTCTCAAACAGAGTCATGTTATACCAATAATTTTCCGGAAGAGACGGATCAACCCTATATGGCTCTTTATGGCTCCTGTAAAAAAGCTTATCGATGTCATTGATCCAAAAAATTGACTTATCCTCAAAGTTCCGCCTGTATGATTCCAATTCGTTAAAAGCGTTTTGCTTTTCAAGAATACCCGTAGGATTCATAAAATATTGCTGGATGACGGGCGAATCCGCCATTTTTCTGACCAGGGCAATTTCGCTGTTAACGATTGTCGCCAAGCGCAGCTTCATGTTTTCTGAAGTGATGGCCAATTTATCTGTTACGGAATTATAGCCAAATCTATGTGTTGTCAAAATAAATGCGACAGCTAATAGCAATAGAATTATCAAAAGCGTGGAACACGAAAAAATCCTGAAACGGATAATAGTCGATTTATTTAAGAAAATTTTTAAAAACATTCCTGGTCACCTCCGGTGCAGCTCAAAGCCCGGGCTGGTTGAGCCCGCGCCGACGGGGGCGAGTTCCGGGGCCGGGCGGGGCGTTGGCTCGGCCATATTAGAGACTCAGGTAAAAAGTTAAGAAATTATAGCACATAATGACCTTTATACAAAATGCGGCGGCGGCTCCGGCTCGTTGGGGGGCCTCGCTTGCTCCATGCTTGAGTTTTGAGCGTCAAAATATTATCATGCCTATATGAGCGGCCTAATTATAATAGTCAGGGACGACAAGCTGGCCGGCCTTCTGGCCACCGCCTGCCGGGACCGGGGCGCCGAGACCTTCCGCCCCTTGAGCCCGGCCCAGGCTCTCTCGGAACTGGGGCGGCCCGGCGACCGCGCCTGGTCCGGCCTCATCCTGGACCTAAGCTGCGCCCCCCAGAAACCTCTGGACCTGGTCCGCGATTTTCTGGGCGCCGAGCCCGAGCTTAAAATTGTGGCCCTGGGCAAAAACCTGGACGTGAAAACCCTAAGCGCCCTGGTGCGCCTGGGCGTGACCGATTTTCTGGAATTGCCCCCCGAGCCCCTGGAACTTTCCAAGTGCCTGGATAATCTTTTAGGCCGGCTGGGTCCGGCGGCGCCCTCCGGCCCGTCCCCGGGCGCCGCCCCGGCCCCGGAGGCGCCCGCGGGCGGCCGGGCCATCATCGGCCGCGCTCCGGCCCTTAAAAAAGTCTTCCGCCTGGTCGACAAGGTGGCCGCCACCGATTCCACGGTGATGATTCACGGCGAAAGCGGCACGGGCAAGGAACTTTTGGCCCGGGCCCTCCACTTTCAAAGCCCCCGGGCCTCCAAACCCCTCATTCCCGTCAACTGCGGGGCCATTCCCGAAGAACTCCTGGAGGCCGAGCTTTTCGGCCACGAGAAAGGGGCCTTCACCAACGCCATCCGCACCCGCCTCGGCCGCTTCGAAATGGCCGACGGCGGCACCATCTTTCTGGACGAAATCGGCGACATGAGCCCCAAGCTCCAGGTCAAACTCCTCCGGGTCATCCAGGAACACGAGATAGAGCGGGTGGGGGGGGACCGGCTCATCGCGGTGGATATCCGCATCATCACGGCCACCAATGTCGACCTGGCCCGGGCCGTGGAAGAGGGGCGTTTTCGGGAAGACCTGTTCTACCGATTGAATGTCATACCCATCACCATGCCGCCCTTGCGCGAACGCCTGGAGGATGTGCCTCTTCTCATTGAGCACTTCCTGGCCCGGCTCAGGGCCGGCCGGGGCTCCCCGGTGACCGGCCTGGCCCGGGAGGCCCTGGACCGCCTTCTGGCCTACGGCTGGCCGGGCAATGTGCGGGAGCTGGAAAACCTCATCGAACGCATGGTCACCCTGGCTGAAGGGACCGTCTTGACCCTGGATGATCTGCCGGCCAAAATCCTGGCGGCCACCGATGGACGGCCCATACCGGAACTGGACTTCCACCTGGCCCTGCCCCTGGCCCCGCCCCTTACCGATGCGCCGGACGAAATTTCGGCCCCGGCCCCGGCCCCCCCTCCCGACGATGACGACGAAGACTTAAGCCTCCCGGAAAACGCCGAAAGCCCGGCCCACCTCCACCCGTCCCCTCCCCAAGCGCCCCCCTCCCCCGCGGAGGACATTGAGGACCTTGACTTAAACGCCCTCGTCGCCGCCTATGAAACCCGGCTCATCACCTGGGCCCTTAAGGCCGCCGATGGGGTCAAGAGCCAGGCGGCCAAGCGGCTGAACCTCAACCGAACCACCCTGGTGGAGAAGATGCGCAAATTGGGGCTTTAGGATATGGCGGTCTCCGGCCGATAATAATACTATGAACGGACGCACGGCATTTTACAGAGCACTCCTTATACTGACGGTCGTCTTATCGGTCCTCACGGCGCCCGGCCCGGCCGCCGGCCAAAAAGGCAACACCCTGGTCCAGGTGGCCATGGGCGACGGACAGGGCTATTCCCGGGTGGCCTTCACCTTCCATTCGCCCTTAGGTCCCTACACCGTGAAAAACGAGGGCGGCGGCCGTGTCCTGGTGGACCTGGGGCCCATGCGGCTGGGCGAACTCGGGGCCCTGCCCCGGCATGAGGTAATCACCGGGCTGGACTTCATCACCCAAGACGACCGGCTCCTGGTCCTGGTGCAAGCGGGCCTGGCGGACTACGATCTGAAACACTCCACCGGCCGCGACCGCTACACCCTCAACCTGGATTTCCTGCCCCCGCCTCCTATGGAACCGCCGGCCGCCGACGCCGCGGCCGGGGCCGCGACCGCCCGTCCCCCCCTAATCCTGCCGACCCTGGCCGAAGTGGCCCTGGAACAGAGCCGGCAGACCCCTCCCAATCCCCACGACGGGCCGGCCGAACACCTCTTACAGAGAATCCTGGGGCAGACGGCGGACAGCAACCGGACCGGGGCCCTAAACGATGTTGACTTATTCCTGGCCCACTTCCCCAATCATCCCCGGCAGGAAGTGGTGAACTATCTCAAGGCCGAATTGGATTTTCTGGCCGGGCCGCCCCAACAGACCTATGCCGCGGCCGTCGAGGACTGGAAATCTTTCCTGGCCCGCTGGCCCAACAGCTCCCTGGGGTCACGGGCCGCCTACATGCTGGCCGAGGCCGATCGCCTCATCGGCCTCGACAATGAGGCCGCGGGGCAATTCGCCTTCCTGGCCGCCTCGGAGCCGGACGACATTTACGCCCAAGTGGCCCTCCTGAAGGCCGCCGATCTTTTCATGAACCTGGGGCTGGTGGATGAAGCCCGGAAAGTGCTGGCCCCGGTCATTGACCAGGGCGTGGGCGGCCGGCTGGGCTGGGAGGCTTACGCCCGGGCGGGCGCGGCCGATTTCTACCAGGGCTTTTACGGCCAGGCCGTGGATATCCTGCGCGAGACCCTGCGCCAAGCCCCGGAGATACAGGACACTTTCCCGGAACTCCTTTACGCCCTTGGGGAATCCTATCACTACCTGGGGCAGCCCAGCCTGAGCCGCCACTACCTGTTCCAGGCCGTCAACATCATGCCGGATCATCCCAAGACCGACATCATTCTCACCCGCATCGGCGACAACTACCGGGCCGAAGGCCTGGAACGGGAAGCCATAGCCATCTACGGCGCGGTGCGCCGCAACTATCCCCAGCATGAAGGCGGCCTGATCAGCCAGGTGCGCCTGGCCGATATGGGCGCCCTCCACAGCTTCTTCAACCAGGAAAAAGTCTTCGAGGCCCTGGAGCGCGGCAGCCGGCAGGCCACGGTGGAGATGTACAAAATCATCGCGGGCACCGGGTTCGCCTCGCCCCTCATGCAGTTGGCCCAGCTTAAAATAGGCACGGCCCTGGCCGAGGACGGGGAGACCAATGAAGCCGTGAAATGGCTCAGGGAATTGGAAATAAACAACCCCAGGAGCCCCCTGATGTCCGAGGCCATGCCGGTTTTGAACGCCGCCCTGGCCCAGGAGATCGCCGTTCGCCAGGCCCTAGGCGATTGGCAGGGCATGGTTGACCTCTACGCCGACAATTCCTACTACCTCTCCAACGCCGACCGGCCGCGGGTGGAACTAATGGTGGCCCAGGCCTACGAGCGGCTGGGCCGCTTCAAAGAGGCCCGGGACATGTGGGAGGCCCTGGCCGAAGAGACCCCGGAAAAACGCCTGGCCCGGGCCCGGGGCCTGGTGATCAACAGCCTGAAAATCGGCCAGCCCCTGGAAGCCCTGAAGCATATCCTGGAAATGGAGCCCCAATTCCCCGGCCAAAGGCCCTGGCTGGACGAGCAGCTGGAACAGGTCGGCCGCGCCCTGGCCCGGCCCGGCGACGCCGAGGCGGCCAGGAATCTCTTGGACCTCCGCCGCGCCGTCTCCGCCGAACCGGTGCGCCGCGACGCACTATCCGACGCCATCACCATTGAAATCAACGGCCGGCGCTATGACCGGGCCGCCGCCCTCATCAATCAATACCGCCAGGAATACCCCCAGGATGAGCTGAGCCCGGAATATCTCCTGACCCTTTCCCAAATCGCTGATTATCAGAAGCGCCCGGAACAGGCCTGGGATATTCTCTCCCAATTCCGCCAGAACTATCCCGACGACCCCCGGGGCAGCCAGATACTTTTAGACCAGATCGCGGCGGCCGACCGCCTGGACCGCCCCGACGACGCCTTCCGCTTCATTGAACTCTTTTGCGCCTACAACCCCCAGGACCCCGCCTGCGGCGCCCTCCTGACGGAAAAAATAAACCGGCTCTGGGAGGCCGGACGCTTCGAGGAATCCCGGCGAGCCCTGGATTCCTTCAACCGGGACTTCCCGGAAGACCCCCGGCGGCCCGAAATCTTGATGAGCTATATCGAACGGGATTGGGAAAAGGGCCGGGGGGACCGGGAGGTGGTGGAGCAGCTCCTGGCCCTCTCCCCCGGCCGCCCGGAAATACCGAACTTCCTCATAGGGCTGGCGGACCGGGGAGGCTACGAGGCGGCCCGGGAACTGGCCGGACTCCTTTTGGCCCGCGACCCGGACAACGAAGCCCTGGCCGACTTCCTCTTCCGGCGGGCGGACCGAAGCTGGACGGAGGGACGCTATGACGAGGCCCGGGAACTTACCGACCTTATTATGGCCCACTACCCGGGCGACGAGCGCCTGGCCAGCCTTTTTTTGAACCGGGCGGGCGGCAATTGGACCCGCAGCCGTTATGAAGCCGCCCTGGAGGATTGGCGCGATTTCCGGCGGGCCTTCCCTGAAAGCGCTGAAATAGGCCCGAGCTACCTGGAGCAGTATAAGAGTATGATGGCCGGGGGCTTCACCGAGGAAGCCTTGGGGCTGGCCGAGGATTTTCGCCGCTTAAGGCCCCAGGATGCCGGCCTTCAGGCCGATTTGATGCTGGAACAGGCCAAGGACTTCTTCGCCCTGAACCGGCCCCAGGAGGGTCTGGACATGTGGAGCCGATTCCGCCAGACCTTCCCCGAAGACGAGCGCAACCCCGATCTACTCCTCATCCAGGCCCGCCAGGAACTTAAGTCCGGCCTGACGGACGAGGCCTTGGGTCATTACCGGGAATACCTGGAGAGATACGACAAGGGCCTGCCGGACGTTTACCTGGAAACCGCCGCGGTCGAGGCCGCCCACAATCAAGAGGCCGCGGCCTGGGACCGCCTGGGCCGCTACCTGGCCACCTTCCCCGCCCACCCGGGGCGGGCCCAGGCCTTTCAGGACGCCGCGGAACTGGGCCAACGCCTCGGCCGCCCGGCCGAGGCGGCCGCGCTTTGGGAACGCTACCGCCGCGAATTTCCGACTTCCGCCTCAACCCCGGGCGCCTACCTGGCCGAAGCCCGGCTGAGACTTGCCGCCGGCGACCAGGCGGGGGCCCTGGCCACCCTGGAAAGCGGCGCCTTGAGCCAACCGGCCTTAAACAAAGACCCCCAGGTCAGGGCTCTTTTGGCCGAACTCTACCTGGAGGAAGGCCGGGTGGAAGACTGGGCCGCCCAAGTGGAAAGAAACCTGGCTGAAGCCGGGCCGGAGGTTTCGGACCGTTTTCAGAAATACTACCAATTGGCCCAGGTCTACCTGGAACTGGGGCGCCATCCCGATGCTGAACGCAACCTCGACTCGGCCATGGCCAACCGCAACGCCGGAGTCGCCGCGGAAAACCTCTACGCCGCGGCCCAAGGCTATAAGAGCCTCTTAAGGCGGGACAAGTATCGCGCCGGCCTGCTCCTGGTTCAAGAGGCCAACGACCCCTTCTGGGGCAAACTCGCCGCCGAGGAATTAGCCGCCGAATAAAGCTTATTTCGGTTTGGCCGCCGGCTTCTTGGCCGCGGGCTTGGCCGCGGGTTTGGCCGCCGGCTTCTTCGCAGCGGGCTTGGCCGCCGGCTTAGCAGCCGGCTTCGCAGCGGGCTTGGCAGCCGGTTTAGCCGCGGGCTTGGCAGCAGGCTTCGCAGCGGGCTTGGCAGCCGGTTTAGCCGCGGGCTTGGCAGCCGGCTTGGCAACGGGTTTGGCCGCGGGCTTGGTTAACGGTTTAGCCGCCGGTTTGGTTAACGGCTTTTGCCCCCGGGTGTTCCGTGGCTCTCTTTCAGGCCGGCCTGCACC
>Ga0099364_10001884_pt1 | contig 33905 bp, 23 predicted proteins | sample TergutTh196P3_FD_73070 | JGI IMG/M metagenome (GOLD analysis project Ga0099364, IMG submission 73070) | Microcerotermes parvus P3 segment gut microbial communities from Pointe-Noire, Republic of the Congo - Th196 P3 | ecosystem: Host-associated > Arthropoda: Insects > Digestive system > Gut ... | reverse complement strand
AGTACCAATATCGGTATTGCCGGGGACATTCTGCGCAAGTTGCTCTCCATTACCGCAATCACCCTCACAAACTCCAAAAAATCCCTGCCATTAAAGGAATTATAGCACCATGGCGTTTACCGAAGGAAGGAAAATAAAAGCGTTGCCCATACCTGTGGGCAACGCTAATTTTAAGTAAAGCTCATCATTCATCCGGGGTTTCGCGGCGCTACATCACAAAATAATCTTCTCTTTGCTCTCCAGCGACCGGTGTACGGCGTCAATCATGCGCATGGTGTCGAGGCTGGAATCAGGGGTTACCGTAGACGGCTTGATCCCTTTTTCCACGCAGTCCACGAAATACTTGAGTTCTTCTTCGTAACCGTCGGGGTGTTCGATCTCAACGGCGGAGGGATCATGACCGTTCGCATACAGCACAAAACTGTTTACGGCGCTGTCGCGGTCTTCAAGATTAAAGCCCGCGCTGAATTTAAATTCAACAGTGCCAACGTCGCCCATTACCCGAAGCCCCATGCTGAAAGGATAGCCGCCCGACATGTTGAACTGGCTTTCCACTACGGCATTCGCGCCCGAGGAAAATTCGAACGACGCCGTTACGTCGTTCCACGCGCCGTGGGGGGATTTTTGGCCGACCGCGTACACCGTCTTTGCAGGGCCAAATAAATGGTTGACATAGTCGACGTCGTGCATCATGAGGTCATAAAGTCCGCCGCCGCTCTTGCCGGCGTCGGCGAACCAGGGCGACCAGTTGGGGTGTTGAGCAAGGCGATACGCTGAAACAAGAGTCACTTTTCCAAGCGCCCCGGAATCGAGGAGCTGCTTGGCTTTGACGTATTCCGGCCAAAAACGCAGCACCTGCCCCATCATAAAGGCTTGCTTTGACGCTTTCGCGGCGGAAACGATACGTTTCGCCGATTCCAGGGTGAGCGTCATGGGTTTTTCGAGCAAAACATGCTTGCCGGCCGCAAGAGCCTCAAGCGCGAACTGTTCGTGGAGGAACGTAGGCAGGCAGACGTCCACGATATCTATTTCGCCGCCCGTAAAAGCATGTGCCAGGCTGGAATAAGGTTTACATTCAAATTTAGCGCAAAAAGACTTGCCGCTTTCCTCGTTTTCTTCAATCAAGCCCGCCACGCGCGCGATTCCGAGCTTCTGATAAGCCGCGGCGTGGGTTTTTCCCATAAAACCGGCTCCGCAAATGAGTACATTTTTCATTATTATGCTCCTCCTTAATCTTATGTGCGTTTCAGGCTTCCCAGGTTGGAGAGAACGACGGCGATGACAATAATCGCTCCCTGGACGATTCTTTGGACATATGTATTGATCGATAACACGGTCATCGCGTTGCCGATGAGCCCGATGAGCAGGACGCCTAAAAACGCGCCGAGTATCGTTCCCCGGCCGCCTTCAAAAGTCACGCCGCCAACGACGCTTGCGGTGAGCGCCGAGAGTTCGTAATTTGCGGTGACCGCGCTCGATGTGACGGAATCAAGCCGCGCCGCGAATACGATCGCGGCTATGGCGCAAAAAAAACCGCCGATGGTGTAGGTAAAAATTTTGTAACGATCAACGCTGATACCGGAGAGAAACGCGTTCTCCTCGTTGCCTCCGACCGCGACTATACGCCGCCCCAAGCGCGTGAAATTAAGCAAAACGGCGGTTATCGCAACAACTGCGAAAAAAGGAAGCAGCATCAGGATAGGTATGGAACCGAACAGCCTTGTTCTTCTGATCCAGTCGAACTGCTGCCGGAAATTAAGGAATTTGCCGTCGGAAACCAGCAGGGAAATTCCGAAGTATACGCCGCTCATGCCAAGGGAAATAATTAACGGCAGACACCGGCTTTTTGATATTATCACGCCGTTTACGAACCCGCACAGCGTGCCTACGGCTATGCCTATGATAACGGCTTCTGCCGCGGAGCTGCCGTCCATGATTGACTTGGCCATGATTACGGCGCAAAGCACCATGATATTGCCAATCGACAAGTCGATGCCGCCCGAAATAAGAAGCAGCGACATTGCCATGGTAAGAATGCCGACGACGGAAATCTGCTGGAGTACCGACATGATGTTGTCCACCATGATGAAACGCGGATTTATCGCGGATACGCCAATCAAAAGCGCCACGATAATCAGGGCGAGCAGCAGGCGTTGGTCGGAAAAGCGAATTTTAATCTGTTCCATAGACATATATTTATATCACCTCGATAAAGGTTTCGTTCAGACATTCAGCGCGTATTTTATCACGTTCTGTTCTGTAATCTCCCCCTGGCCCAGCTCTTTCACGATCTGTTCCTTTTTAATGACAAGCACCCGGTCGCTCATGGAAATGAGCTCAGGCATGTCGGAACTAATCATGATAATACTTTTACCCAGGCTCGCCAGGTGTGACATAATCTTATAAAAGTCCGCCTTGGCGCTCACGTCGATACCTCGCGTGGGTTCGTCGAAGATGAAAACGTCGGCGTCATTGACAAGCCATTTGCCCAAAACGACCTTTTGCTGATTGCCGCCGCTGAGGAATTTTACGGGAAGCATGGGCGAACGCGCTTTAACGCCAAGCCGCTCAAAAACGTCTTTGATTAAATTAAATTGCCGTTTCGGGTTGAGGAAAACACTTTTGACGAGTTTGTCCAGCGCGACGACCAACATATTTTCTATGATGCCGATACCAGGCATCAGGCCAAGTTTTTGGCGGTCTTCCGTGATATACGCAATCCCCGCCCGGATGCTCTCGCGCGGGTTTTTATTCGAAAGTTTTTTGCCGAGCAGCGAAATTTCACCGCCATATCGCCGCGGGGCGCCCACAATGCCGCGTATAATCTCGGTGCGGCCCGACCCCACCATGCCCGCGATGCCCAATATCTCGCCTTTGCGCACGGAAAACGACACAAGGGGCGAGTCCTTTGTAAGCTGTAAATTTTTCACTTCGAAGAAATCCCCGCCGATTTCGCAATGTTCCCTTTGGTAGAACAGCTCGACGCTTCTGCCGACCATATCCTTGGTAATCAGGCTTATATCCGTATCGTGATTGGAATTATCGAAGCTGGAAACGACAGCGCCGTCCCTGATCACGGTAATACGGTCGGAAATCTGGACAACCTCGCTTAAAAAATGAGAAATATATATGATGCTGATTCCGCGCGCCGCAATGCGCCTGACCAGATCAAGAACCGTCTGCGCGTCGCGCACGTTGAACATGGAGGTCGGTTCGTCCATAATCAATACCTTGGGGTCGGTGATAAGCGCTTTTAATATCTTCACATACTGCTGTTCCGCAACTGAGAGGCGCTCTACGCGCCGCCTCGGGTCGAGTTCCAGGCCGAGCGAGCTGAGCAGTTCGCGGGTTTGTTTCCGCATTTTCGGATAGTCGATGAAGATGCCGCGGGCCTGCTCGTTGCCGACAAAAATATTTTCCACGATATTCATGGTGGGCACGAGCAGATTCTCCTGATATATGATTTCAATGCCGTAATGCTTTGAAATCTTGGGGTTGAGCGTGGAATATTCGTCGCCCGCGATGGTAATCCTGCCGCTGTCCGGCGTATACGCGCCGGACAGGATTTTCATCAAGGTCGATTTCCCCGCGCCGTTTTCGCCAACCAGCCCGTGAATTTCGCCCGGCAGCACATCAAACGTAATCCCGGTGAGCGCCTGAACGCCGCCGAAACTTTTGACAATACCCGACATTTCTATGAGCGGCTTCATTAAAAAATAATTAAAATTCCTGGAGGGAGCGGAACCGCTCCCTCCAGGAATCATATATCAGCCGTTCAGTCTAGGCCGCCAATGGCGCTAACCGCGCCCTGGTCAAGTCTGTCCCAATGAATCGCCTGGTCAATGTTGCTTTGATCGACCGGTATGATGGGCAGCGGGTAGAATTTTTCGGTCGATACGCCGTTCGCGTTCCTCCACAGGTTGCGGAAGGTCAGCAGGCCTTGCAGAGAAACCGGAGCGGTCATGTTTGCCGTTACTATACCGTCGCTTATCATTACGAGCCCTTCGGGCGCGCCGCCGGTGGAGATTATGGGTATCGAGCCCGCCAGGCCTTTTTCGTCGAGAGCGTTGTAAACTCCTTTGGCCATCAGGTCATTGTTCGCGAACACCACGTCAAATTCCCTGCCGGTGGCTAAAAAGCTTTCCATTACTGATTGCGCCCGGTCGGTCGCCCAGTCGCCGTGTATGATGTCGGGCATGGTAACTTTGTCGGCAAATTCCGCAAGCGCCTTGTCAATGCCGACTTTGTAGGTTTCCCAAACGCCGCCGCCTTCAGCGCCTGCAACCATGAGTACCTTGCTGCCGGGGAATTTTTCGGCGACGTATTTAATCGCGGCATATCCAATGTCGTCGTAGAGGCAAGCCGCTATTGAGATGAAGTTGCCCGCGCTTTCCTCGACCATCAAGTTTTCAATAGTAATCGGGATATTCGCCTCGTTGGCCATGCGAATGAGCATCGCCGCCTGATCCGGCGAAATGGGGAAAAGGGAAATGCCGTCCACTCGCCTTGCGATAAGATCCTGCATCAAATCAACCGAGCGTTCGGCGCTGTTCTGGGAATCAAGCACGATTGTGTTGACGCCCTTTTGTTCGGCGGCCCATACAAAGGCTTCCACACCGTACTGGTTCCAAATGTCAGCCATGTCATAGGCAATATTGCCGAAGGTGAGTTCGGCGGACTGTCCGCACGCCGCAATCCCGAAAATTAGTGCCAGCGTTAAGGCGATTGAAATTATTGGTTTGTTTTTCATTCCGCTTCTCCTTTAGAAAAAAATTTTTTATCTGTGCGTTATCCGTCAGCCTACGCAATCAATGGATTTGAGGAATGCGTAAGAATCCACAAGCGCCTGATCAACCTCCCCGACATTCGCGGGGCCTGCCGACGTGAACTCGACCTCAACGCTTACGGGGCTGTCGTTGTTTGCGGCGTCCAAGAGCGCGATCGTTTCCTTGAGTTTAAGATTGCCTTTTCCTATTGCCGGGAAATTCCATTCATCCTGCGCGCCCAACTTGTCTTTAAGATGCACGTATTTCACTTTATCGACACACTTTGGCAAATCGACTTCAGGCGGCGTCTTTCCATAGAATACGACGTTTGCCGTGTCGAAGTTAATTGCAAGATGGGGCGAGCCGACTTTTTCCACGACGGGAAGGAGCTTTGTGCCGGTACCGTGCTCACCGTGGATTTCCAAAACCATGATCAGGTCAAGTTCCTCGACGAGCGGCATCACTTTTTTGATGTTGCCGACGAGCAGTTCTTCCGGCGAGTCTTCATTATTGCCGAAATGCGCCTCGCCTGTACTTGTGACGATGAATTTGCCGCCGAGCTTTTTGCAGAGCCGGACGTTATCCATGAAGTCGTTGAGCCGTTCCGCATCCATCAGGTTACAGTGTCCGCTGAGAGCGATACAGTCAAGGCCCAGTTTGGCCATCTTTTCCTTGACTGCTTCAATTTCCGCGTCGGTCATATCAGCGGAAACGTGTTCAGTCCAACCGCGCACGCCAGTAAGTTCAACATGCCTGAACCCGGCCTTTGCAATGCCGTTCAACGCCTCGTCCAACGAAAAACCATGATACGTGTTTGTGCTTACCGCTGCCATACGTGCCATACGCTTCCTCCTTTTTTTCGTTACTCGTAATTTTGTAATAGGGTAATAAATTATTATGTAATAATGTGGTTCTATTTGTCAATACGAAGGCGGAAATTTATGTCCGGGCGAAACACTTGAACATACGGGTAAAAAAACATTAAACCTGAAATCCCGTAAAAATATATCTATGACAGGCTGTTCCGTTGCGGATAAATCCCTCGGATACGTTCCTTCACTCGCCCCGAATTAAAGTTTCCACCAGCGCGGCGGCTTCATCATATTCAGCCATCAATATTCTGCGGGATAATTTCCTTACTGTAGAGTTAATGTCAGTTCCTTGCGTCAATTTCATCAAATTGTCAACGATTCTGTGCATTGCGACAGCGTCAAAAGCTTCAAGCGCGGTTTGCAGCTCTGCGAGTCCGGTTTTCAATGCCTCTGAATCCAGGTGGGATTCCGTTCTTGTCCCGTTTATCACGTCATAAATATTACTCAACAGAGATTTCAGGCTCTCAATCAATCGGGCGTTATGCGTCCTGATAAATTCAAAATCATTCCGCTCTCCCGCCATCTCCAAAGCATAAGCGGTTTCGGACAGCCCGTCGCTCCCTATTTGCGCGGCAGTGCCCCTCAACGCGTGGACATAGGTTGTGTACAGGGATATGTTTCCCGCCTCAAGACATTTTGCTATTTCCCCGATCTTCTCAAGCCCATCCTCATAAAACGCGTCAAGCGCGCTCAAATACAGTTCGGTCGTCCCGCCGGATAATGAAATGCCCTTTCTGACGTCCAATCCGTTAATCTCAATGATATTGTCGTTTTTCCTGGCGGTTCTTTTATTATTTTCTGCCGCAATACTTTTTTGCTTACCCTTTGAAATCCATTTTTCAAGTATGGCGCTCAGCATGACCGTATCAATCGGTTTTGATAAGAAATCGTTAAAGCCGTTTTCCAAAAACATCTCCCTTGACCCGGAAAGGGCGTCGGCCGTCAACGCGACAATAGGCACGTCCGCATAGTATGGGTCGAGAACGGCCATCTCTCTTATCCGCCCTACTGCCTCAATTCCATGCATTCCGGGCATCTTGTGATCCATCAGCACCAAATCGTAGTCTTTGGATTGTATCGCCTCAATCGCTTCCAAGCCGCTCTTACACAAATCAACCCTCATGTTGTAGGGTAACAGCAGCCCGCGGGCTACCTGTAAATTCGTATTGACGTCGTCAACGATAAGCACATGCGCGTCGGGCGCGGTAAACCTTGCGGAAAATTCGTCGCCGTCACTGTAAGAAAAGCTGCCGGACTTGCCGTTAAGTATGTCCGCTATCGATACGGAATATACCGGCATGGCAAGCACGCTCATATCTTTATTGGGTACCGCTTCACCAAATTCGGTGAGAAAGACGATTTTAACATTGTTTCCGGATTCAGATATTATATCTTCGTTGTTCTTGTACAGCGCGTATGAGATGAAAAGAAAATTAAACGCCAGGGTATTAAGTTTTTCATACAGTTCAGAATCACTTGTGACAAGGGTACAATTCACGCCGAGATTGCCGACGGTATATTTGATGGAATCGGCGTATATTTGCCGCCTTTCATAGAGCAGCACGCTCTTGTCCTCCGGGTTGCCGACGACCGCCAGCAATTCGCGCGTATTATATTTCTGAGGCATCGTTACAGTAAACGTGCTGCCGTGACCGTATTTGGACCTTACGCCGATATGCCCGCCCATCGCCGTAACTATGCCGTGAGTGATGGCAAGCCCCAGCCCGACTCCTTCGATATCTCTGTTTTTCTCCAAGTCGAACTGTGTAAAATCATCGAACAGCCCCTCGATATCTTCCTGCTTTATGCCCCTGCCGCTATCCGTGACTTCCGTTATGAGGTTAATGCTGCTTTCATCAATGCGCTCTCCGTATATGGCAAAGGATACATAGCCTTTTTCGGTATATTTGACGGCATTGCTCAATATGTTGATAAGCGCCTGGCGGATTCTTGTTTCGTCGCCGAACATCGCGCTCGGGATACGGCTGTCCACGTTTGCCACTAAACGTATCTGTGAGTCGATCACCCTCATCCTGATGATGCTGATCACATCGTTTATCAAAGACGATACCGAGTACTCGACAGGCACGATCTCCATTTTGCCCGTTTCGATCTTTGAGAAATCCAATATGTCATTGATGATGGCTAAAAGGTTCGCGCCTGCCTGCTTGACCGTTAAGGCATGTTCCTTCATGACGTCAGGTTCTCTTTCACGCAGGATAAGCTCGGTCATTCCTATGATAGCGTTCATGGGCGTGCGTATCTCATGGCTCATCTTGGCAAGAAAGTCGGTCTTATGGCGGCTGTGCTGTTCGGCGGCTTCTTTGAGCTTTGCAATGTTATTTACGTATTTTGCCTCCCGCGATTTTAGTTTTCCAATCATGACGATGATCGCTATTATCGCCAGAATTATGGTTACCGCCTTTTCCATACCCTTTGGGTCTTTGGTCATAATCAGAAAGAAAAATAACGAATACATCACCGCGACCATGCCGCTCATCGTACCGCCCAAATATCCGTCTGAAAAGGCAAAAAACACAACGGGGATGATAAGGATCATCATCGGGTTGGGAATGTTTAACAGATAGACGAGGTAAACGCATAAAAGTGAAATCGGTATATTAAATATTCTATATATAAGCTTTATATTCTTTGGCATCAACCGGAGATTTCTATTTTCATTTAAGCGCTTATTTTTCATGTTTTTTCAGCCCTTTCTCCGAGGCTTCTTTAGTGAATACAATAATACTATAAATATTTTTTTAATGACGTATGTACTGGACAGTAACATCATTACGTATGAGCGCGAACGTTTTGCGGAGAAAAAGCCTGTTATCTCCGCATTGAAAAGCAGCTATAGACCTGACATTACAGCATATTCCCCTTGCATTCGATTTTATTTCTGCGGAGGAAAATGCTACAATCTCCGCATGATGCGGGAATATATATATCAGCACCCTGACTGGCCGAATTTTACCTGGGATCGGAATAAGATCCTGACCATTCTGTGTGACGTAAAAAAGGAGCAGGGCCTGTTGTTGGGCAAGACTCAGGTTATTGGCTTCCAGTCGAGGGACAGCGCTGCGTTACATATCACCGTTCAGGAAATTGTACGCTCCGCTGAAATCGAAGGCCAGATTTTAAATATGGCTTTGGTCCGTTCCAGCGTTGCTCGCCGTTTGGGAATCGCCATCGATGACGAAGCCGAAATAATCGATCGTAACGTCGAGGGGATTGTCACGATGACGCTGGACGCCGCTTTAAACTACGATGAAGCTCTGTCAAACGACAGGCTTTGCGCGTGGCAGGCCGGTTTGTTTCCGGGCGGCTGGAGCAATCTCCATAAAATTAAAGCCGGCGCTTATCGCGACGACGCCAATGGCCCCATGGTAATCGTTTCGGGGCCGATAGGGCGTGAAAAAATTCATTATCAGGCTCCCGCTGCGGCTCTGGCGCCGGTTGAGATGGATAAATTTCTATCATGGGCTAACGCCGAGAGCGACATGGATTACTTGCTCAAAGCGGCGATAGCGCACTTTTGGTTTGTGACGATCCATCCCTTCGAGGACGGCAACGGCCGTGTGGCAAGGGCTATAACGGATTGGTTTCTGTCCAAAGCGGATCAAACCCCTCAAAGATTCTATACGCTGTCCAACGTTATAAATAAACACCGCGAAAGCTACTATTCCGTATTGAAGGACACTACAAATACCAAAAGCATGGACATAACCAAATGGCTGGAGTGGTTTTTGGGGATGACGCGCGAGGCGATAACAGAAAGCGGGGAGGTATTGGCCCGTATTCTCAAAAAACACGCCCTGCTCCAACAAATACCTCTTACAAAACTAAACGACCGCCAGAGAAAAATAATAAATTTATTGTTTAATGGCTTCGAGGGCAAACTCACAACCTCAAAATACGCGAAAATAACCAAAACATCGCAGGACACGGCAGGCAGAGATTTGACCGCTCTCGTTCAGTGGGGCGTCTTGGAAAGAGTCGGCTATGGAAGAAGCACGAATTATGTCCTCAGGTAAAGGCACACACAAGCGCCATGATGCCAGTGACCGCGCAGGCATATCAAAACCCTGCGCGGTCACGCGAGTTATCGTCAGGTCACACGCCGCTCAATTTGCTGTTGCCTGGGAACGGATTGACGAATGCCCTTGCGGCAAGTTCGTTGTCAAGGGAAAGCAGCAATCCTTTGTCGCTGCCGATCATTTGAATCCTGGTTAAAATATCCGAGGCATTAGCTTCTTCCTCTACCTGCTCATTGACGTACCACATGATGAATTGATAACAGGCATGGTCATTTTCCTGCATTGCAAGGCTTGCAATAGCGTTGATGAGTCCGGTGACTTTTTGTTCATGCTCAAAAACCGACTTAAAGATTTCTTCAACATCGGCAAACGAAGCCGTAGGTTGTTGGATAGCCGAAAGGACCGGAATCGCTCCTCGATCCAGAACGTATTGATAAATATTTATGCCGTGAGCCATTTCTTCTTTCGCCTGCACAAACAGCCAGTTAGCGAAGCCCTTCAGGGCGGCGCGTTCCGCGCAGGCTGACATTGAGTGATACAGATATGCCGAATAATATTCCGCGTTTACCTGTTCGTTTAACGCTTTTGTCAATTTTTCGCTGATCATTTTTTTCGCCTCCAAATAATAAAATATAGTGTGCCGTTTCTCCTACCATTAATTACAATTATACCCTTAATCCGTGTCATCAATTCATCCGCCGTCGATTTTCCATTGGCTCAGGCGAGTCATTTTGCGCGATACAAAATAAATACATAAAGGTATAATAAATAAAGTTGTAACAGTTTATAGATTATTGACTCTCATTTCCCGATAAAAACTATGGTACGCCCAGATTATGGAGGGAGATAAAAATGAACCCAAACGTCAAAGATGTCGCGTCAGCCATACTAGCCGAAACGGGCGGATTGCTGCGGCTTCGCCCCGCGTGGGTGTCGCGCGTGTTCCTGCCGCCGGGGAAACGCCTAGGGCTTCCTGACGACGCGTACGATGTCGGGGAGCGCGGCTTCATCACAGAGCGATGGATAGGTTCCACCACCGAGGCGGAAAATCCGATCCACACCCCAAACGAGGGGCTCAGTTTCATCGAAACGGCCGACGGAACCGAGATAACGCTTCGCGACGTGGTGGAAGCCCTTCCCGCCGAGATAATGGGAGAGGACTACGCGACCATGTATAAAGGGCTGTGCCGTCTGCCGAAAATTTTCGACAACGCGGACAGACTCCCCTTTCACATTCACCAGAAGCAGGAGGACGCGGAGAAGATCGGCAAAAAATCCAAGGAGGAGTCGTACTACTTTCCCCCCGGCCTCCCAATGGGACCGCACCCTGAAACCTTCTTCGGCCTTCATCCCTTCATTGTCCGGGAGAACCGCAAGGACATAGTGGCCAAATTCCTCGAAAACTGGGAATACACCGACCAGTTCCTGGCGCTTTCGAGAGCCTATCTCAACATGCCTGACGACGGCTTCCATCTCCCTCCCGGCATACTCCACGCGCCGGGCAGCGCGCTTACTATAGAACTTCAAGAGGACTCGGACGTAGCCGCCATGTTCCAGGGCAGGCTCGCCCACACTCTGCTAGACAAAGCGACGCTCACGAGGGATATCCCCCCGCAGGAGCTGGAAGAACGCGGCATGATGGCGGCAGTCGATCAGCTCAACTGGGAAGCGAACGGCGACCCTTACTTCTACGAAAATCACCATACCCCGCCGGTGCGCATTGAGGGATCGATCTATGCCGGCAGTGAAGAGTGGTGGATTTTTTACAACACGAGCAAATACAGCGGAACGAAATTGATAATCCGCCCCGGCGCGTCGCGAGTCTGCGTTGACAGGGGCGCGTACAACATTCTCGTGTGGAGCGGCGAGGGAACGTTCGGCGGCCTGCCGATAAAGGGACAGAGCCACACTCAGGACGAGATCATGGTGACTTCCGCCCGCGCGAAAGCCGGCGTCGAAGTAGTGAACACCGGGGCGGAAGACCTGATGATAATCAAATTCTTCGGCCCGGAGATAAACGACGACGCGCCAGTCATAAGAAGATACTCTTAATAATAATATAATCTGGAGGGACTTGTCATGCCTCTTTACGTCGCAGCCGACATAGGAACGACCACTCTGAAAGCAGGACTCTTGGACGACGCCGGCAATTTGCTGCGCGAACATGCCGTTCCTCACCCACCGAACACCAAGTACGGCTGGGATGGAATAGACCCCGTCGAGCTGTTCAGCTCGCTCAAAGCCCTGATCCGAAAGGTCGTGGGCACAGACGGCCAATCGGTGGAAGCGATTGCGGTCAGCTCCTTTGGAGAAACCGTAATCCCGGTGGATGAAAACGGCCCGTTACACTTCGGGATATCGTGGTACGAAAGCTGCTCGCGGCCGCAGTTCGAACGGGCGATACAGCGCAGTTCCGCGCGCAGGATACGCGAGGTGACAAAGCTCGATGTGAGCTGGATGTACTCGTCCTGCAAGATGATGAAATTCAAGGAGGACTTCCCGGACCTCTACCGCAGAACGAAGGCTTTTCTCGACGTCAGTTCTTTTGCGGCGTTTATGCTCACGGGGAATATCCATTTCGACCTCTCGCTCTCCTGCCGCACGCAGCTGCTCGACCTCATGAGCGGGCAGTGGTCCGCCGAGATGGCTGATCTATGGGAGGTGGATATGGCAAAACTTCCGCCGCTTCTCATGCCCGCCGCCCCTCGCGGGACACTCAAGGACACGATTGCCTCCGAGCTGGGTTTGCGCGGTTCAACAATAGTAACCGCGGCCGGGCACGACCACATAGCGATGGCGTTCGGCTCCGGCGTTTCGAGGTATGAACAGGGCATGATCTCGGTCGGGACGTCCGCCGCGTTCTATTCCCCCATGCCGCCGGAGTCTTTCAACGCTGAGGAGTTCCTGTCGCGCGACACGATGTCCGGCGGGTGCTACTCGTATCCGGGCGAAATGTACGCGCTGACCGGCATTCACGCCGGGGGATTCTGCGTGGACTGGTTCATACACAAGATACTGTCTGCCGATTACGGGATACTGGAAAGTTTTGGACGCGGCGGCCCCGGCTTCGTCAGGACCGACGCGCTCTTTCTGCCCAACCTGAGAGGCCACAAAGCCAAGATGCCGCCCGGCGGCTTCACGGAGGTCACGGAGAAGGACACGGGCCTTACACTTTTGCAGGCGATAATGGAAGCGCTCGCGTTCGAGTGTAAATTCACGTTCGGCGATATATTCAAATTGAAACAGATGGAAGGCGGGATGAAGGAGGTCGTTATGACCGGCGGCGGGGCGAGGAACGAACCGTTCGTGCGAATCCTGGCGAACACGCTTGGCTCTACAATTCAAGTACACCATCTGCCGCACTCGGCGGGACTGCTGGGCGGGGCAATGGCGGGCGCTATCGCGTCCGGCCGCTTCAAGGATTTCGGAGCCGCTCGCGAAATGCTCGGCCACGGAACGGACTATCACCCGGATGATCCGGCTCTGACAGAGTATCTTGACAAAAAATATGAACGCCACATCGCGGCGTTCAGGAGCCAATAAAATTACCCGAAAAAATTATCCTCATGACGAATCTTAGGAGGGATCATCGACATGGCTAAACGCGTTATCTGCACCGGCGAAATTCTCTATGATTTCATCTCAGTGGCCAAAGGAACAGGGCTGGCCGGAGCATCACAATTCTTGAAAAAACCGGGGGGCAGCCCCTTTAACATCGCTATCGGCGTTGCCCGCCTGGGGATGAACGTGTCGTTTCTCGTGAAAATCGGCGACGACGGATTCGGCGCCGGCCTCAAGGAGTTTCTGTCGTCCGAGAAGGTGGACATGTCCTGCGTTGTGAGCGGAGCAGGGCACAACACCACTCTAGCCATGGCGGCGGTGAACGAGAATGGCAAGCCGGAGTTCCAATTCTACAGGGATAACTCGGCGGACATATCCCTAACAATCGATGAACTGCCGCCCATATCGCCGAAGGAAACCTCGGCCTTCTCCTTCGGGTCGATTGCGATGGCGGACAATCCCGTCGGCGACACCATACTCCACATGTTCGAGAAGATGAGGGCGAGCGGCATCCTGACGGTGCTAGATCCCAATGTGCGCCCGCTGTACGTTGAGAGCAAGCCTATCTACAAAAAGAGAATGAACTATCTGATTCCGCTGGTGGACGTTCTGAAACTCAGCGACGACGATCTTATGCATCTCACCGATTCGCGCAACGTCGAGGAGGGCCTGGCGAAGCTCGAAATCAATCCGGCGGGGCTCGTGATAGTGACGGAGGGGGCAAAGGGGGCGCGCGCCCTGTGGCGGGGCGAGGTTATGCATGTGCCGTGTCCCAGGGTGGAAGTTGCGGAAACGACCGGATGCGGCGACTCCTTCGTGGCGGGAGTTCTCTGGAAACTTGCGCCGCTTGGCCGTTCCGGTCTTGCCGACATGTCCGTCAAATTTTTGAAGAACACGCTTGAGTTTTCCAACGCCTGCGCCGCGATAGTGGCCACCCGTTACGGAGCGGCGAACGCCATGCCGTATCCCCAGGAGGTGGAGGAATTTATGCAGGAGTACAAGATGGGTCCTTATGGCGACAGGTGAGCCCCAGCCGAAACTGCTGCTTGACTCGCTTGCCAGCAAACCTATGCCGAAATGGATGATTGCCGCCGGGATAGCGCTCGGTCTGATCATGTTGTACAGGGCCGCCGCGTCGCTTTTCGACGCCGGCCCCAGCGGCAGGGCCGCGCTTAATCTGCTGCTCGGCTTTGTGTGCGTCTTCGGTTCGGGAATAAGCCGCAGGATATATATCGCGGACGCGGGCATTGTAAGAGAAATGAGAAGCTGGGGGCGCGTCACGCGTACCGTCGCGCCATGGGAGGAAGTGAGGCACGTTTCCCTCGCGTTCAGGGGCGAACAGATGATGGCGCTCTTTGAAACCGGCGTTAAAGGCTGGAAGGTCATATTTCTGAAAAAACAGCGGGACGAAATGATGGATATTCTTGACGAGCTGCTGCCGTCCGGGGTTGAGGTCACAACAATGGAAAATCGTTAGTATCCAGCGTAAGCCGAAAAAAGTTTAATTCGAAAGGAACCGCGATGCTCGAAAAATTTTTCAACCTTGACATGTCAGGATTCTGGCGTTTTTTAACGGGCCCGGTGCTGGCCGCTGTGATATGGTTCGCTCTCGATTACGCCATGAGAAAATTATACGCGAAGAGCGCTCTGCTCGATAACTTTTTCAAGGAAAAAGTGAAGCTCAAACCGCTAAGGCGCGTCATTCTCATAGTTCTCCGCTTATTATTGGCGGTTTACTTCATATTCATAATTCTGGATCATTTCCGCGTCGATTCAAGACCCATTCTGAGCCTCTCCGGCGTCAAGATGTGGCAGCTGCTGACCGGGCCTGTGCTGACAGTGGCGATATGGGTCGGATTAGACTTCATAATAAGGGTGCTGTACGACAAGAGCGCCTTCATCGAGAGAATTTTCCCCCGCTACGCGAGGGTGAGGACGTTCAAGCAGCTGCTGCTCCAGACCTGCCGGATCCTGCTGGGAATCTATTTCACTTATGGACTGCTTCTGTATTTCAACATAGACCCCAGACCCCTGCTGGCCGGTATCGGAGTAGTCGGTCTCGGTCTTTCGCTCGCGGCGCAGAACATACTGCGGGACTTCCTCACGGGCCTTTTCATAATAATAGAGGACCAGTTCAACATTGGAGATGTGGTCACGATAGGCGACTTTTCCGGTTCAGTGGAGAGCTTCACAATGCGCGTGACCAGGCTCCGCGCAATCGACGGCAAGCTCATCATCATCCCCAACGGAAGCATCACCCAGGTAGTGAACAGCACGAAGGATTTCGCGGTGGCCGTGGTCGATATCAACGTTGCCTACAGCTCGGACGTGAAGTCGATAATGGGGATGGTGGACGAAAGCGCGAGCGAGGTCAGGCGGACTATGGCCGGAGTCATCATGGACGCTCCGAAGGTACTCGGTATTACGGCGTTCCGCGAGAACGATTTTCAGATACGCGTGTTCGCAAAGACCCTGCCCGGAGAGCAATGGCCCGTCGAGCGCGCCCTGCGCATCGCCATCAAGGAGAAATTCGACCAAAACGGAGTTAAAATTCCTTTCCAGCGCATAATGGTCGACACCGACACGCCGCGTTGAACGGGCGGCAGGCTGATCATAGATAACCGGCAGCGTCGCCGCGGCCGCGCGCGGGATGGCGTCCACTGCGTTCCATTCCTCCTCGGCGGAAAATATCACTCTTTTTATAACTTTCGTGACCTTCGTTATGGGATATTCGAGCAGAGGCGCGAGCGCGCGGATTATGCTCCTGATGGCCTCCGGGGAAATATCCGGGCGGACGCGCCGCAGCGAGAAGGTCCTGTGCCTCTCTCGGCCGTCCGGGAAGTAGCCCACGCAAATTTGTACGGCAATTCGGCAAGTTATTTTTTCGTTAGACATATCTGATGCACCCCTCAATAATATATTTGTTTCTATATATTAAAGTTGGTAAAAAACAATCGATTCGTCAACCCTAAAAATATTTTTTCTGACGAAATTTCGATTTTTCAGTAAATAATCGCATTGGAAATCGGATTCATACGGACGACATTTCTATTTCCCGAATTTATTCTTTAATTGGGGTTGTAAAAAAGAGGACTCGGAACGTTCAACCCTCGAATGTAACAATTTATCAAATTGTTACATTACAGATGTATTATTGCCCGTTATTGTACGCTACAAAAAAGAATTTGAGAAGCGGTTTTATAAATTCAATTGAATATATGTACTGTCCATTTTCTCCCTGTCAACGCCTATATATCTCAACGTGTTCGCGCTGGTCGAATGATTCAGAAGCTTCTGCACCAATCCTATATCCTTGCCGCTCTCTCTGTAGGCGTGATACCCGAATGTCTTGCGAAGCGTATGAGTGCCGATATTTGACAAACCCACGGCTTCACCGGCGGCCTTTAAAACTCTCCATGCGTGAGTACGGCTCAGAGTGCCGCCTTTCCGAGAGGTGAACAGCGGCGCGGAATGCTTGAGGTTCGCGTGCGCGGCGAGATAGTCGGACAGGGTATTTTTCAGCGATTCATTGACCGGCATCCGTTTCAGTTTTCCGGTCTTCTGTTCTTTCAGGCAGATTGCTTCCACAATTTTGCCGTCGTCTTCCGTCACGTCGGCAACCCTCAACGAGAGTAAATCACTGATGCGCAGCGCGGTATTGAGCCCCATGACAAATAACAGCTCGTAACCGCTCCCCTTTTGCCTTAAATATTCTTTCATCTTCAAAATTTTCATTTTATTCCGAATCGGTTCAACTTCCATTTCAGGCCGCCCCTATTCCCCAAATTGGCTAAACATAGTAATGACCACCTCTCAGCTGCTTTCCGAATGTAACAATTTGATAAATTGTTACATTATCTCGTGAACGCAGTTTTGGAGGCGACTAACGCGCGTACACAATAATAAGAATTGGTAAAAAATCTCCGCTTCGTCAACCCTTGTGATGTTTTTTTCTTGGATTCGTAAAGTTGTCAAGTCAAAGAAATTAGAGGTTGGGGAAATATTTTAACTATCGTTTGACGACTTGGATCATCGAAATAACAAAGGTCACAAAATAATTGGAGGGATTTACAATGAGAAAACTGTTCTTGATGTTGAGCGTGATGTTACTGTCGGTTGCATGGATATGTGTTGCTGAGGGTGCGCCAATGACCGACTACATGTCGGGCATGGCGTATGAAATGGGTACCGGGGTGCCACAGGATATTGCAAAGGCTGTAGAGCTATACGAGAACGCCGCGAACGCCGGGCTTCCACAGGCTCAGAACAGGTTGGGCGAGATGTACCGCGACGGCGCCGGCGTTCCGCAGGACGAGAATCTGGCGATCGAATGGTTCACGAAGGCCGCACAGTCAGGTTTCACTCCTGCAACCGCTAACCTCGACGCAATGAGAACAGGCGCGCCCGCTCCCGCGCCATCAGTCATTGTGCCAACCCCACAGCCTCAGCAGCAACAAGAGGCACAGCTTCCGGCGCCTCCAATGCAGGAAGACCCGGAAGAGCTTTTTTTGCAAGGCCGGAGATTTTTAGACGCCGGGGATTACGGCCAGGCGTTTGAACTATTATTGAAAGCCGCCGATCAGGGGCACGCTTGGGCACAAACCGACCTCGGCTGGATGTACAGTGAAGGCCGCGGAGTAACACAGGACTATGCGCAAGCCGCCGAATGGCATCGGAAATCCGCCGAGCAGGGAAACGACGTAGCGCAAGGTAACCTCGGCTGGTTGTACGTTAACGGGCAAGGCGTGCGGCAGGATTATGCACAGGCCCTCGAATGGTTTACGAAAGCGGCGGACCAGGGACGCGCATCGGGACAAAGCGGTCTCGGTTGGCTGTATGAGGAAGGCCTCGGAGTGAGGAGAGACCGATCTCGAGCGATAGAATACTACAAACTGGCGGCTCTGCAGGGGTTTCGTTGGGCGCAAGAGCGCTTGGATATACTGGGCGTTACTGACTACTAAACCGAAAATAAAGCAGGGCAGCGGTTCATTCCGCTCCCTGTCATTATATTCATAGATTAGCAAAAACATTCGGAAGGGGAGATTCAGAATTAGACTGATGTTGGTTAACTTTCACGGAAGTCAGGAAAATGCAACATGGTTGCTACAACAATGAAAATGTAAAAAAAGAGAGAACCACGTTATTCCAATGATTCTCTCTCTTTTATTTTTGATTAACTGTCAAAGTCGGGATAAATACCTCGCATCCATTGGGATATAGTGATATATCCCAAAGATACGAAGTATTGCGCTTAAACCATTGAACCGCCGTATACCGGACGGGTACGTAGAGTCACCGGCGTTTATTCGGTGATCAAGTTGACTTCGACGCCGATAAATTCGTCAACCGCCTGCCCCGTCAGGAGCTTGTGGGCGACTTCAACGCCGGTTGAGCCCATCAGCGCGGGAAGCTGTTCCACTGTTGCCGCCATTGTGCCGTTTTTCACCGCGACAACCGCGTCGTTGTCCGCGTCAAAACCTACGATGATGATATCCCCGCGCTGCGCGTTCTGGCACGCTTCCATTGCGCCCAGCGCCATTGTATCATTATGCGAGAATACGGCTTTAATGTCCGGGAAGGCCTCCAGGCTGTTTTCCATAACCGACATCGCCTGGTTTTTATCCCAGTTACCTATTTGACTGACGACCACTTCGATGTTCGCGGCACCGCCCACAGCGGAATGGAAGCCTTCGCCGCGGTCGTTGGCCGCCGACGTGCCTGCCATGCCCTGAATTTCCACAACCTGTCCGCCGTTCGCGCCCAGCATCTGGATAATATACTCGCCGGCAATTTTGCCGCCGTAAACATTATCCGAGGCGATATGGGACGCTACATTACCGCCGCTCGCGGACCGGTCGACGGTGATAACGGGTATATTTCTCGCGTTTGCAAGCCCAATAACAGCCCCCGCGGCGTCCGAATCCACAGGATTGTATAGAATAACCGCCGGGTTGAGGGAGATCAGGTCCTCCATATTCGTCATATCCTTGCTCGCGTCGTCGTCTGAGCCAAACACTGTCAAGGAATACCCTAGCTCCGCGCTTTTTTCCTCCGCGCCGTCCTGCACCTTTCTGAAAAATTCAGTCCTGTCTGTCGAAAGGATCATGCCGATCAGAGTTTCTTCCGCGGCAGCCGCCGCGCCTGCGCCAATCGTAAACGCGGCAAAAAGAACCAATGCCAAAACCGGAGCGAGTACTTTGTGTGATCTTTTCATTTTTTTTACCTCCCTAAGTAAGTTTTGTTTCACGTAGTTTACCCGGACCCTAGCCGCTTTTTTTTGTCTTTTCATCCAGTAATACCGCGATGAGGATTATGACCCCCTTTACAATGGTTTGGTAATAACTTGGTACTCTCATCAGGTTTTGCATGTTGTTCAACATGCCGATGATAATTGCGCCCACCATGGAAAAGAGTACCTGGCCCTGGCCGCCTCGGAGCGAAGTTCCGCCGATTACAACCGCCGCGATTGCGTCCATTTCAAATGAAACGCCCGCCGTGGGTTGAGCGGAGGATATTCGCGACGATATTATCAACCCGCCGACAGCCGCCGTAACGCCGCATGTCATATACGCCAGTATCTTTGTTTTTACCACGTTAATGCCGGAAAGATTTGCCGCTTCCTCATTTCCGCCGACGGCATAAACATGCCTGCCGTACACTTTGCGGTTAAGCACAAGGAAAGCCAGACAATAAATAGCAAGCATAATAATCATCTGGGATGGGATTCTGTCGAAGATCATTCCGCTGCCGATAAATTTGTAATATGACGCCATAGCCCCGCTTCCCAAAGGAATGGGCCTGCCATCGGTCAAGACAAGGGTCGCGCCGCGGAAAATCGACATGGTGGCGAGCGTTACAATCATTGGCTGGAGGCGGCACTTGGCGATAAAAAATCCGTTAACGCATCCGATAACCGCGCCCAAAACCAGGCTGACAAGCACGACAAGTATTATATTCACTTCCTGGACGACGAGATAAACCGCGACAGCGCCTGTAAAACCAAGCACCGAGCCGACGGAGATATCAATACCGCCCGTCAGGATTACAAAACTGACGCCTACCGCTAAAATGGCGTTTGTGGCAACTTGCCTGAATATATTGGTCAGATTGGTAATCCTGATAAACGTCGGATTCACAATTCCGAAAACCACAGCCATCGCAATCATAATTACAAACGGTTTATATTTATACAGAAATGATTTCACGTTTTCCCTTGCCTGTTGATTCATTTTTTTCACCCTACGCTAGTTTATGATTTTTTCCATTATCTTTTCCTGGCTTGCCTCATGTCTTGATAATTCGCCCTTTAACCGCCCCGCGTTCATCACCAGGATACGGTCGCACATGCCCAGTATTTCCGGCATTTCGGAGGAGATCATAATAATCGCCTTGCCGCGCTCCTTCAACCGGTTCACCAGCGTGTAAATTTCCTTTTTCGCTCCAACGTCTATTCCTCTTGTCGGTTCATCCAGGATGAGTACTTCGGGTTCGGTCATAAGCGCCTTGGCAAGTATGACCTTTTGCTGATTCCCGCCTGAGAGGTTTTTGATAATTTGAAACATTGTGGGCGTCCTGATGTTGAGCCTTTCGATATATTCGCCCACTATCCCTCTTTCTTTTTTTCTGTTTACCCCGGTCCAGAGAGAGGATATTTTTTCAAGGGAGGACAATGTGGCGTTGGTCCGAACATCTAATTGCATGACAAGCCCGTCGCCTTTTCTATCCTCAGTCATATAGTAAAGCCCGTGTTTAATGGCCTGTTTTGTGCTATTCAAGTTTATATCGCGCCCTTTAACGGCGACATTGCCGCTCGTCCATGGAAATACGCCGCTCAATGTTTTTGCAAGTTCCGTCCGTCCGGCGCCGACAAGACCCGTAACGCCCAGAATTTCACCTTTGCGCAGCTCGAAGCTTATATCCTGCACATATGCGTTGCAAAGATTTTTCACCGACAGTATCGTTTCGCCGGGAGCAACATCGACGTGGGGAAACTGTTCATCCAGCGTCCTGCCCACCATCATGCTTATCAGAGCATCCTGCGTCAGCCCGCTTACATCCTTTTCGGCAATCAGGCAGCCGTCTCTCAGGATGGTGGCGCGGTCGCAAATCTCAAATACCTCCTTGAGCCGATGAGAAATATACACAATGCACTTATTCTGTTTTTTCAGTTCGCGTATTATCTCAAATAGGCTGCCCACTTCTTCATCGGGCAAAGCGCCTGTGGGTTCGTCCATTACGATCACTTTTGTATCCATCGACAGCGCTTTCGCTATTTCCACCATTTGCTGCTGCGCAACCGACAGCGTGCGGACGTCCTGTTGGGGATTAAGCTTCATTTTTACGGTTTCCAGCAGTTCCATAGTCCTTTTTATCATATATTCACGGTCGAGCAGCCCGTTCTTTTTTTTGACCTCCCTGCCCAGAAAAACGTTCTCATATACTTTCATATGCGGAATCAGGTTCAGCTCCTGATGAATGAAGACGATGCCGTCTTCCTGCGCCTGCTTGGGATTTGCGTATGAAACTTCCCTGCCGTCAAGGATGATTGTGCCGCTGTCGCGCTCGTAAATGCCGGTCAGAATCTTCATCAGCGTACTTTTCCCCGCGCCGTTTTCGCCAAGCAGAGCCATTACTTCGCCTTCGCGCACAGTCAGATTTACATTATTCAAGGCAAGGGTTCCGGGGAAGCTCTTTGTGATACTTTCCATCTTCAGCATAGCCGCATACGTCGCCTCCATAAAACTGAGGTTCCAGCTTATAACAAATATTTATTGTAATTTATAACTTGAACGCGATAAAAGTTTATTGTAGTTAATTTTAATATCAAGATGAAATAAATACAATGGTCATATGGAGAGTTGGGAGTTGAGAATTGAGAGTTGAGAATGGAGAGTTAAACAAATATTATTTCTTGCGGTTGTCGTGAATCAATGCCAGTTGCTTCCGCAGTTTCTCCTTCGCGCGCTCGATGACGGCGGCTTCCCTGTTTGCAACCTCAAGCGCCCTGCCTTGCAATTCGGCCAGTTTTGCGGGGTTGGACAACAGCCCGGTTATGTTTCGGGCAAGCGACTCGCCGTCGTCTGCCATGACTACTGCGCCGTCCCGTTCCAGTATGTCGTAGGTTTCCAGAAAACTCGCGACGTTGCGCCCGGACAGCACCGCCGCGCCCAGCCGGGCGGCTTCCATCGGGTTGTGCCCGTCCATCGTTTCCAATAGGGAACCGCCCACGAACACCAGGCCGGAGAACGCGTAATACAGGCCAAGGCCTCCCAGCACGTCCGATACGTATACGTCGGTCGCGTCGGTGATTGACTCGGATAAAGACTCCATCCCTGTTTCGAAACCCATGCTCCTCGCGAGATCGGCCACTTCACGCCCCCTGTCCGGGTGACGCGGCGCAATAACCAGCAGGGCGCCGGGGAATTTTTCGCGGATTGCCGCGTGCGCGCGAAGCGCGATCTCCTCCTCGCCCCGGTGAGTGACGGAGGCAACCCACGAGGGACGATTTCCCGCCCGTTCTGCCAACGCGCGGAGTCTTTCTTCGTCGAACGGCAGCGGCGGCGCTCCGTATTTCAGGTTGCCTACGCATTCGACCGGCTTTATCCCCATGTTGGAGAGCTTGCGCGCGTCGTCGTCCGATTTGGCGAGCGCGTAGGCGAACGACGACATTAATTGCCGCGAAGTGTTCCTGAATTTCATCCACCGCGCGTAGGACCTGTCCGAGATTCGCCCGTTCAGAAGCACGAGGGGCACTCCGCGGGCACGCGCCGAGAGTAGCATGTTCGGCCAGAAGTCGCTGTCCGCGAAAAACCCCGCCGACGGTTTCCAGTACTCCAGAAACCCGTCGGCGTAAGCGAAGCGGTCAAACGGCATGAACTGGTGCATGGCGCGGCGGCCGTTCAATTTCGACTGCATGTTCTCCGCGGCCGTGAGCGTCGTTGTAGTGACAAGCGCGTGTGAGCCGGGGTATTCATCTAAAACGAAGTCGATCAGCGGCATTACGGAATTGCTTTCGCCGACGCTCACCGCGTTGAACCAGAACACGCGCCCGTCGGGACGGGGGATGCTGGGACGCCCCAGGCGCTCCGCCCTTCTCTTGGGGTTTGGGTGTTCCTTCCCCTTTACGGTGCGATACGCGAGTACGGGACGCGCCAAAAGATAAGTCAAAGCCCTGTACAGCAGCAGTTTCATTCGTGCCACACCGTAACGGACGGATACCCCATGCGGGCATGCCCTATGTGGAAATAAGGGGCTAGGGCGCGCCTCAGTTCCGATAATTTTTTCGTCCTGATCCAGAGGGTGGATTTTTTGCCTTCGTCAGATGACCAGCACTCGAATCCGAGGCCGCTCACCCGTTCGCAGATACGCCCGATTTGGGAGGCCTTGCCCTCCGCCCTTACCAGCGGCATGAACGGCGGCATGGACAGCTCCCTTCTGTCGCGCAGTTCCGCCCGCCAGAATACCTTCCATCCCTCATGTCCGCCGTCTAGTCCCGCCTGCCAGTCAGCGGCGGGACGCCTCGTCTGCACGAGTACCCTCCTTTTCACTGGGGATATGCCGCGCCAGCATGACTCCCAAATAAGCGAGAAAGCCCTCTGTCTGGCTGAGTGTTCCTCCGACCTCGCTTCTCCGTCCGCGTCAATCCATCCCACCATGCCGACGGATATCTCGTCGCACATGGAGAGAACGGCCCTGGTGCCCAGCATGACGCCGGCGGGGTTTTCGCGCAGGGTGCGCCGTATCTTTTCGTCCGAGTCATCCGGGCTCAATATTGGGACGGGGCTGACTATCGCCGCGTCCGCGAGAGGCGTCAACGCCTCCAGACCGGGACGCCTTGCCGACAACAGACGCCCGGCGCAGTTGGGGCACTCGTCGGGGAATGGCGCTCCCGCGCCGCAGGATACGCATCGCGTGTTATCGCGCTCGACGCGCATCGCGCCTCCGCACTTGACGCACTTGATAGGCGCGCAGCACTCCTCGCAGAGTATTTCGCCCGCGTATCCCTTGCGGTCCAATATCCACAGCGCCCATTCTCCCCTCGAAATCGCGGCCTCCGTTTCCCTCACCAGCGGTTCGCTGACCGAGAGCCCGCCCGTCACTCCCTCGACCGAGGGCGTATAGGCGAGTTTAATATCGACGAAGATTATTTTTTTTTCGCGCTTTGAATAAGCGGGATTATGGACGGCTTGCCGGTTCGTTTCCTCGTAACGCATGAAGGCCCTTGCCGACGGCATTCTTCCTCCAAGGACGAGCGCGGCGCCCTCGAAACGCGCGCGGGAGGCAATAAGGCTTCTCACGTTGTATTGGGGATGCCGCATCGTCCTCCATACGTTGTTGCTCTCGTCGTCAACTATGAAGCGCGAGATTTGACGCAGGGGAGCCATCGCGGAATTTTGTCCTCCAATTATAATTGCCGTGTCGTTATCAGGAGAGCGGAGCTTCTGCCAAATCCGCCATTCAGCCGCGCCGCCGATACGGGGGTACAGCAGCGTTCTTTTTTTTACTTCCGCTGATATGACAGGAGAACTATGCATGTGCATGAAAAATTCCCCGGCGTCGGCGTAAAGCGGAAATGAAACGATTGCAGGAAGGCCGTCGGACAGCATGGACGCGTATCGCTCGAAGCGTTCCAGGTCGAGAGGTTCGTATACGAATGAAACGTCTTCGGACGTTTGTTTCTGCGCGTCCGGGCACGGAGGGAGTATCTCCTTGCCCTTGAGAAATCCTTCGGGCAGCAGCGTCTTCATCGCCGTTCCGAATCCGCAGAGATATGCGTCACAGAACCACCGGAGCAGGCCCAATACGTTTTCCGTGAGCTTTGGCACGTCGTCGATGACCTCGGTTATCTCCCGCAGTTCTCCCTCGTAATCATCTCCGCCGGCGTCACGCGGCATCACAACGCCGACCCTCTCCCCCCTGCCCATCGGCGCGCGCACCCTCATCCCCGGTTTTAGTGTAACGGACTGCGGCGCGGCGTATGTAAGGTTTGTCCACCAGGGGCCGGGAAAAGCTATTGGTATGAGTTCAACTTCTCTTTTTTTTATCATGACGCCAAGCATAACACAGGCAAATCGCTTTGAGAATGTTCTTTCATCTTACGTCGACGCTTTTTCCACTTTAGGCAGGAGCAAGCGGGGCATTTTGTAATTTCTGGAGTAATTATGATATGATTAACTTACAGGCAACAAGGCGAAATATTTCGGTAAAAAAACGACGATATATATGAGGGGTGCAAAGGTAATGTTACAGCTTTTTCCAGAAAAGGGTAAAAAAACAAACAAACGCCATACTGATCAGGAAATCGACGAGCAGTTAAGAGCTATGAAATACGAGATTGCTCATCTTAAGGCAATACAGTCGGCTATGCCGGATCCTTATTATATCCGGGACATGGATTATAATGTGGTTCTTTGGCCGGAGGCGATTGCCCGGCTTACCGGTTACACTGAAGCGGAAGCAAAAAAACTAAAATGTTACGAGATATATAAAGCATGCGTCTGCCCTCCACATAGCGATTGCCCAACTCAAAAATGCGTTGAAACCAAACAATTTTTAAAGGACGTCGCGGTTGACGTCTATCACAAAGATGGTCGTATAGTTCACGCCCTGGTATCAAACTCCGGAGTATACGACGAGCAAGGACATCCCATAGGAGCCGTCGAAGTAGTAAAGGACAACACGTCAATTAAAAATATCACGGATTCGGTCGAACAAATGGCCCAACGAGTAAGTTTGGTATCCTCTCATTTGACCGCGGCAACAAAAAAAGTACATGGAATATCCAATAAAGTCCATGAAAAAGCCATGGAATCCCTGAATAGCATCACCGCCGGAGCGCAGGCCGGAAACGACGTTTATGAAAAAGCCGAATACAGCAGTACGTATGCCGGCGGCGTACAGGCGACCATGCAAAACATCACGGAATCAATGCAATTTTCCGTCGGGAAGATTTCCGAACTCAAAGAAAAATCGGAAATCATCGCCCAAATCGTCGAAGTGATCCAAAATATAGCCTCTCAAACCAATTTGTTGGCGCTCAATGCCTCGATTGAAGCGGCGAGAGCCGGGACGGTAGGCAAAGGGTTCGCGGTTGTGGCGGAAGGCGTCAAGAAATTGGCTCAGGACTCCAGTAGTTCAGCCCAGTCCATTAAAGGCACAATACAAGAGATCATCGGATTGGTTCAGGAAACGACCGAATTTCTAAATGCCACCGAAAAAAACATCGAGGCCGGAACGGATAATATTTCCGAGCTTTTAACTCTTGTCAGCGACATAGATAACGCGACAAAAGTACTTGTGGGAATAATAAATCACGTGGAGAGCGCGGCTAACGACACTTCTCAGCTTAGCGAGGAACAAAATTCGTCGATCACGGATGTGGACGAAGTCGGTAACGAACTGTCCATGATTGCTGAGAGTCTGACAACCGAGTTTAATAAAATCTTTAAAGCGATCGTGCGTACCGATATGGGATAAGCTCATAATACACCTTTGTAGTATTTGGCTGCGCTTTGACAGCAGTGATATAATTAAAATGGCTTAAGATTCTAACTGGTTCGGAGAGAAAAATGTCAGAGAGTAAAGACTGTATTTTTTTGGTGGACGACAACCCGATATACCTGAATGCGGGGAAGACCCTTTTAGAAGAAAAGTATGCCGTAGTTACCATTCCTTCGGGAGAAAAATTTTTACAGTTCTTACAGAGGACCAAGACCAAGCCGGCCTTGATTTTACTTGACGTGGAAATGCCCGGCATGAGCGGTTATGATACTATCAAAGAAATAAAAGCCCAACCCGAAAACGCGGATATCCCTGTAATATTTCTGACCGGAAAAGGGGAGCCTGAGAATGAGCTTATGGGGCTTTCCCTGGGGGCTATTGATTATATCAGCAAGCCCTTTTCGCCACTTCTTTTACTTAAGCGGGTTGAGCTGCATCTGCTTTTTCAATCCCAAAAGAATAAAATCCGGGAGTTTAATGAAAATCTTTCCGAAATGATTGATAAACGTACAAACGATATTAAACAACTGCAGAACGCGATTATTCTCTGGGCCGCGGACATGGTTGAGTTTCGGGATGAGGAAACGGGCCAGCATGTGGAGCGGGTTCAGCAATACCTGAAACTGCTTCTGGGCGCAATGAAAAAAAACGAAGGTTATGCGGATGAAGCGGCTTCCTGGGACACCGACGCTTTTTTGAAGTCCGCCGCTCTCCACGACGTGGGCAAAATCAAGATACGGGACGATATATTGCTGAAAACGGGGCGGCTTACGGAAGAAGAGTTTAACATCATGAAAAGACATGCCCTACACGGAAAATTGCTTATAGAAAGCCTACAGGAAAAAGTTCCCAACGAAACTTTTCTGGATTACGCAAAAACCCTTGCCCACCTGCATCACGAAAGATGGGATGGAACCGGTTACCCCGAAGGTTTGACGGGTCCGGAGATTCCAGTCCAGGCCCGCATGATGACCCTGGCGGATGTTTATGATGCTTTAATTTCAGAGCGCTCCTATAAAAAAGCATTTTCCCACGAAGAAGCCATTAATATTATTTCATACGGACGGGGTACTCAGTTTGATCCTGATTTGGCGGACTTGTTTATAGGCCTGTCTTCTAAAATAGAAGAGGTAAGCGTGAGGGGTAAATAAGCTTTGAAAAAAATGACGTATGCTATCATATCAGTTATTTTTTTTCTGTTCATGTTTTCGAATTCCGGTAACTCCAGTGAATCGCTGTCCCAAAGCTCGCCGATTTTTTCTTCGTATCGTGATATCCCCGGCGTGACCGGTGACGAAATAAACGCGATAGAAGCTCTGCGGGAAAATACTGATTTCTTTGTTTACGGGATGCTGCCCAGCATTGAGGCGTTTCGCAATGTTGACGGCGAAATAAGAGGATTTACAGCCCTCTTCTGCGAATGGCTGACCGAACTGTTCGGGATTCCATTCATACCCGAACTGTATACGTGGCCTGACTTACTGGAAGGACTTGGCAGCGGCGGGGTCGATTTTACCGGCCTTTTAACAGCCACTGACGAACGGCGGCGGATGTTTTTCATGACCGATGCGATAGCTCAGCGATCATTGATTTTTATGCGGCTGGAGAACAGCCCGCCCATTTCGGAGATCGAGCAGACTCGTCTGCCGCGGTACGCCCTCCTCGCGGGAACCACCACCGCCGACCAGGTGACTGACGCAATAGAAGCGTTTATACCTGTATTTATATCCGATTATATTGATGCCTATGAGCTGTTGAAGGCCGGAGAAATAGACGCTCTTGTCGGCGAAAGCCCCGATGCGATTATTTTTGACGTTCACGGCGATGTGGTGACAACGACCTTTTTACCCCTCATATACACCACTGTTTCCCTTACAACTCAAAATCCGGATCTTGCGCCGATTATCTCCGTCATGCAAAAAGCGCTGGAAAACAACGCTATCAATTACTTGAATGAGCTGTACAATCAGGGCCATAGGGAATATACGCGTAATAAGTTTCTTCTACGGCTTACGGAAGAGGAGCGCGGGTATTTGGATACCAGTCCCCTAATTCCTTTCGCGGCTGAATATGATAATTATCCCTTGAGTTTTTACAATGTCCGTGAAAGTGAATGGCAAGGGATAAGTATTAACGTGCTCCGGGAAGTGGAAGCTCTTACGGGGCTTGAATTTAAGATTATCAATGGCGAGGGCACGGAATTTCCCGAGCTGCTTAGAATGCTTGAGGACGGAGAAGCGCTTATCCTCTCTGAGTTGATCCGCTCTCCGGATCGGGAGGACCGCTTTTTATGGCCTGATACTCCGTTTTTGACAGCCCAGTCCGTGCTTATTTCCAAAATGGAACATCGCTACGTTAACATCAATGAAATTTTGTCTATGAGAGTGGGACTAAACAGGGGGACCGTATACGCGGAATTGTTTAACATATGGTTTCCGGATCACAGAAACACTGTGGAATTTGACGGCCAGGACAAAGTTTTCGAAGCCCTGGCCCGCGGTGAAGTTGACATGGTGATGACAATCGCTCACAGGCTTCTGAGTCTGACAAATTACCTGGAACTTCCGGGCTATAAGATCAATGTCCTGTTCGATAACAGTTTGGAATCCACTTTCGGATTCAATAAAAACGCTGAGCTCCTGCGCTCCATTGTTGACAAGGCTCTTGAATCGATCGACGTCGAAACGATCTCGGGTCAATGGCTGCGCAGAACTTATGACTACCGGCTGAAATTGGCGGAGGCACGGATACCATGGGTAATCGGCGCCGCCGCTATGCTTACGATAACACTTTTTTTCCTTACAATCTTGTATGTTAGAGACGTGAAGAAAAGAAAGACCATCTCGGAGCAAGCGGCTGTCCTTTCCGCTATATACAATTCGATACCGGATATGGTATTCACCAAAGACCTCAATAACATGTATACAACCTGCAACATACGGTTTATAGAAGATTTTCAAATCGCCGAATCGGAACTGATCGGTAAAACCTTTGGGGACATAAATATATTTGACAAACATATGACAGAGGAGTTTTCTGAGCTTGACAAAAAAGTGTTAAGCGAGGGGATCACAATCAAAACAGAGGGATGGTATGATTATGGCGATGGATCCCGCCGGGCCAGAGAAATCACCAAAACGCCTTTGATTCAGAACGGCAAAGTAGTAGGCCTTTTGGGAGTGGCGGTGGATATCACCAATCGTAAACTGATTGAAGAAGCGTCAAACAAAACACATGAACAGGCAATGCTGATGTTGAATACGTCCCCGCTGTGTATACAGCTATGGGACAGGAATTTGAATACGATAGATTGCAACGAAGAAGCGGTCAGGCTTTATGGGTTTAAAAGCAAACAGGAATATGTGGAAAGGTTTATAAGGGATTGCTCGCCCGAATACCAGCCGGATGGCCGGCGTTCCGGTGAAAGGGCCTTTATGCTTGTAAATAAAGCCTTTGAGGAAGGAAGATGCGTTTTTGATTGGATGCATCAAATACCTGACGGCACGCCAATGCCCGCGGAAGTCACACTTGTACGGGTCAGCTACAAAGACGATTATCTTGTCGTGGGATACACAAAGGATCTGCGGGATATGGCAAGGCTTGAAGCTGAGGCTTCCGGATATGAATATGCCAGGAAGTTGAGCAATACATTGTCAAAAATTACCATGTCGCCGACTATCTCCGCCGGGTTTTTAAAAGATGCCGCCGACCTTATCGCGCGGGAAGGATGCGAGGTTTTAAACGTTACCCGTGTGGGTATATGGAGCATAACAAGTAACGGAGATGCCTTTACAAGCATTTCCTGCTGCGACGCCGGCAGGAATGAAGCTTATGTACAAAATAATTTTGATGTGTCAAACCGCAAAGAATACATAAAAAATCTTGAAACCGAACGGCTGATTGTCACAAGCGATATCAGCAGATCTCTGTTTCTGTCGGATCTGACGGAAGATTACGCCCCGGAATTATGCGCCATTATCGATGTTCCCATACGCATCGACGGCAAACTGGCCGGGGTGGTTTGCATAGAACAGGACCGTACTGAAACATATCCTAAAAAGCGTGAATGGTTGATAGAAGAACAAAACTTTGCCTCCTCCCTTGCGGATTTAATGGCCCTTGCCATCTCCAGCACAGAGCTGCGCATAGCCCGGGAAGAAGCCGAGACCGCCAACAAGGCAAAATCCGCCTTTTTAGCGTCCATGAGCCACGAAATCCGTACCCCAATGAACGCTATTATTGGTATGTCGGAGCTGTTTCTTTTGGAAAACTTGAATTCAAATCATGAGAGCTGCGAACTCCATATGAGCCATGTCCGGGATATTCATGTTTCTGCGATTGCGCTGCTGAATATCATTAACGATATTCTGGATTTTTCAAAAATACAATCGGGCAAATTGGACCTGGTACCCGTACACTATGACTTCGCTGTGTTTCTCGGCAATATCAATTCAATTGTACAAGTTCTGCTTAAAAATAAAAAAGTTGAATTCAGCCAAGTCATTGAAGGTGATCTTCCCGAATGCCTGTATGGATCTGATGTGCGGCTAAGACAGGTGCTTATCAATTTGCTTGGCAATGCAATCAAATTTACCAACGAAGGTTCTGTAAGGCTTACCATCAGCGCCACAGGTACAAGCATTAAATTTGACATCAGCGATACCGGCATAGGTATAGCGGAACAGGATATGCCCATGCTTTTTAACCCCTTTACACAGGCAGACGCGCTTATAAACCGCTCAAAAGAAGGATCAGGCCTGGGCCTTTCCATAACCAAATCATTAGTGGATTTAATGGCGGGAGAAATATCGGTGGAAAGCGTGTACGGCCAGGGTACGATATTCCATGTAACAATCCCAAAGATTTTGGGCGATAAGGCGCTGATTGAAAAGCTGTTCCTCGCTGAAACCACCATAAGCGCGCCAAGCGCAAACGTGCTGGTGGTGGACGACAATGCGATAAATCTGAATGTTGCGGTCGGACTTTTACGGCAGTATCAAATAAATGCGAAAACAGCCACATCCGGCAGGCAGGCAATAGAACTGATCAACCAAAACCAATATGACCTTGTGTTTATGGATCATATGATGCCTGAGCTTGACGGCGTGGAAACCACAAAAATTCTCCGCGCGGCGGGCATTACCGTACCGATAATAGCTTTTACCGCCAATGCCGTTTCGGAGGTAAAAGGCGAATTCCTCGCCGCCGGTATGAACGACTTATTAATAAAACCGATTAAAAAGGCATGGTTCAGTAAAATATTGGTTGATTGGCTGCCCGCGGAAAAGCTTGTCATATCCTCAGACAAGAATTCCGCTGCCTCCGTTCCTTCGGCCGGCGACGCCGATATTTCTTCGGAGGATAATCATGCATTTTGGCAAAGAGTCGAGCAAATAGACGAGCTTTCGGTATCGACCGGCTTGGACATGGTTTTCGGCCGGCGGGATGTTTACAAAAAATCCCTGGAATTAACAATTAAAGAAATTGAAAAATGCGATAAAAACCTGAATGAGTTTTTGGCTGCCGGAGATATGCGCAATTTTTCCATTGAGATACACGGCCTGAAGGGCTCCCTGGCACATATCGGCGCCGAAGAGCTGTCAGAGCGGGCATATACGCTTGAAACCGCGGCCGGCAAAACAGACTCGGATCTCTGCGCGGTACTTTTGCCCTCCTTTTTGGAAAATCTGGGTAAGTTGAAGAACAGCCTTGACGAAGCCTTCGCAGTAAACACACAACCCCAGGGTTTCTTTGAAATACACCCCGAAGTATCAACAAAACTGAAGGCAATATTTGAGAAAATGAAAATCGCCTTTAGCGAAACAGACGTCCTTGCAATCGGTGAAGGAATTAAAAGCCTCAACGCACTCAATACAGATAGAGCATTGAAAAGAGAAATAGAAAAAATAAAAGACGCTGTACTAATGGTAGATTACGATATCGCAGTGGAAATTATGGAGAAGTTAACTCAAAATTAAAGATTAAGAGCGGACACGAATACGACGTTAAGTTTTTGACTGTTTTACGCCCATATTGTATATTATTCTGGCATTGAAACCAGTACAAATGCTGACTTGATCGTATCCGGCGAATATGGAGAGAGTGAAATTGGAAAAGCGTGCCCAGTGTATTTTTTTAGTAGATGATGACGAAATATGCAGAAATGCGGGGAAAGCTGCTTTGCAGCGCGAATATACCGTAATGGCAATATCATCGGGTGATGAACTTTTATTTTTGCTGAAAAAAATAAAGCCGGACTTGATATTGCTTGACGTGGAAATGCCGGTAAAGAGCGGGAATGACACCATAAAAGAAATAAAGGCAAACCCTGAAACCTCGGATATCCCTGTAATATTTCTGACCGGAAAAAACAGGCCTGAAAACGAGCTTTTAGGGCTTTCACTCGGCGCCGTTGATTACATAATCAAGCCTTTTTCGCCGCCGCTTTTACTCAAGAGGATCGAACTGCATTTGTTGCTGCAAGCACAAAAGAGTGAATTGAACGCGTTTAATGAAAATTTGCGTGATATGGTAAAAGAACGAACAAAAGATATGCTTGCTCTTCAGAATGCGGTTATTATGTGGGCGGCGGAGGTAATTGAATTTCGTGACGAAGAAACCGGCCAGCATGTTGAACGTGTTCAAAAAAATTTGGAATTACTATTGAACGCAATGGAGAAAAACGAACTTTATTCGGATGAGGTAACCACATGGGACATCGACGTGTTTTTGAAATCGGCTCTCCTGCATGACGTCGGCAAAATCAAAATACGCGATGAAATATTGCTGAAAAAAACACGGCTTACGGACAACGAATTTGACATAATGAAGCTGCATGTGTTATACGGCAAAATGCTGCTCAAAAAGTTGCAGGAGAAAGTGCCTGATCAGGCTTTTTTGGAATACGCTCAAACGCTTGCGTACAAACATCACGAAAGATGGGACGGAACCGGATATCCTGACAAGTTAAAAAGCGAGGAAATCCCGTTGCAGGCACGTATGATGGCTCTTGTGGACGTTTATGACGCGCTGATTTCAGAACGTCCATACAAGCAAGCTTTTTCACACGAAGAATCCATGAAGATTATTTCCGAGGGGCGCGGCACTCAGTTTGACCCTAATTTGACAGATTTGTTTATAAGCTTGTCCGAACAAATCAGAGATCC